>Ga0116144_10003397_pt1 | contig 15951 bp, 3 predicted proteins | sample AD_UKC035_MetaG_FD_89746 | JGI IMG/M metagenome (GOLD analysis project Ga0116144, IMG submission 89746) | Active sludge microbial communities of municipal wastewater-treating anaerobic digesters from USA - AD_UKC035_MetaG | ecosystem: Engineered > Bioreactor > Anaerobic > Digestate | place: USA...
AAAGGGGGATTTTTGTGGCGGGGCTTCGCCCCGCCACAAAAATCCCTCCGAAAAACGCCGCTTTAGCGGCACAACAGGCAGCGCAGCGGAACAAAGCTCTCCAAATGCGATAGCCCTACCCCGCGCTTCGCACTGAATCAGGCAGTTCCAATCGTTGCGTTGTTGCCTGCCTGTGCTACACTATTTCTAAGAGGGTAGCAATCCGTTTTGGAAAATGTTACCCGATAGTGGGAGAGGGAGCTGCGTTTTACTGTTTGCCCCATTTTATCGGAGGATATGACTCGACATGGCAGAATATCCTGCCCTGGAACAAACACTCACGGTATACATCCCGATGGATCGCCGCCGGGCGTTGGCGCGTGGGGAATCTTTACCAACGCACACCCACGGCGCAGCCCTGTTTGCCGACATTTCCGGCTTCACCCCGTTGACGGAAGCGCTGACGCGCAGCCTCGGCCCACGGCTGGGGGCGGATGAGTTGACCCGCCAGCTCAACCGGGTGTACGACGCCCTCATTGCCGAAGTCCACCGATACGGCGGTTCCGTCATCGGCTTTGCGGGCGACGCCATTACGTGCTGGTTCGACGACGGGACCGCCGTCGTGCGGAGCGGCGCTGCGACGCTGCGGGCGACCGCGTGCGCGTTTGCCATGCAGCAAGCAATGCTGCAATTCAAGACAGTGACGCTGCCCGATAGGGAAACAGTTTCGCTGGCGGTAAAGGTATCCCTGGCCAGTGGGCCGGCCCGCCGCTTTCTCATCGGCGATCCCGGCATCCAACAGATTGACGCGCTGGCCGGCGAGACGGTGGCGCGCATGGCGGCGGCTGAACACCTGGCGCAGCGCGGCGACATCATTGCCGATCCCCAAACCGTGGCGGCGCTCGGCGCGCGGGTCACGGTAGTCGAGTGGCGCAGCGCGGAGGAAGCGGGGGCGGAAACTTTCGCTGTGTTGGACAGCCTCACACCGCTGCCGGAAACCCAGGGGGAGGCGCCCCCTGCCTGCCAACTCCTGGATACAGCGATAGCGCGCCCCTTGTTGTTGCCGGAAGTCTACGAAGGCTTGACCACCGGCGCCGGCGAATTTTTGGAAATGCGCCAGGGCGTCGTGGCGCTGTTCCTGCGCTTCCAAGGGATTGATTACGACCACGACGAGCAGGCCGAGACAAAGCTGGACACCTACATCCGCTGGGTGCAGGAAATCATCGCACAGTACGATGGCGCGTTATTGCAACTTATTATTGGCGATAAGGGGAATTATCTTTATGCTGCCTTTGGCGCCCCCACCGCCCACGAAAACGATCCCCGGCGCGCGGTGAGCGCCGCGTTGGACTTGCTCGCGCAGCCGACGCACCTGAGCTTTATTAGCCCTGTGCAGATTGGGATCGGTCGGGGGATGATGCGGGCAGGGGCTTACGGCAGCGCGACGCGGCGCACGTATGGCGTGATCGGCGACGCCGTCAACCTCTCGGCGCGGCTAATGCAGAACGCCGAGCCGGGGTCGGCTCTGGTCAGCCAGGAGGTGCGGGAAAGCTGCGCTCACGATTTTACCTGGCAGCATTTGCCGCCCATCCATGTCAAGGGCAAAGAGGAGGTCATTGCTATTGCCCGCCCGCTGCGCAAACAACAGACCTGGGGACGGTCCGCACTGTATACCGGCGCGTTGGTGGGCCGGGATGAAGAATTGACCCGGCTACATGAGGGTCTCGCGCCAATGAGCATCGGCCGCTTTGCCGGGATGATCTACATCTATGGGGAAGCGGGGGTAGGCAAAAGCCGTTTGATCCACGAACTACGCCAGGCGTTGCAAACCGAGGGCGTAACTTCGTGGTTCACCTGCCCGGCCGATCCGATTTTGCACCAGTCGCTTAACCCTTTTCGCTATTTCCTGCGCCAGTACTTTGCACAAAACCCCGAAAGCTCGGAGGAAACTAACAAGGCAAACTTCACCATTCTGCTGGACGCGCTGGTGAATGGATTGCGCGAACGCCCGACGCCGGTGGCGCGCGAGTTAGTGCTGGAACTGGAACGTACACGCTCCATCCTCGGCGCGCTGGTGGATCTGCACTGGCGTGACTCGCTCTATGAACAGTTGGAACCGGAACTGCGCTTCCGCAACAGCCTGGTCGCTATCAAGACATTGATTCAGGCCGAAAGTCTCCGACAGCCGGTCGTGTTGCACCTGGAGGATTTGCACTGGCTTGATGCGGATTCCTATGAGCTGTTGACCATACTCACCCGCAATGTAAGCGCCTATCCCTTTGCCGTGTTGTTGAGTGGTCGTTATCTCGACGACGGCCGCCGCCCGACGGTAACGGTGGATGAAGGGATTCCACAATGCGTCCTGGATTTGAACACCCTTCCAGTGTCAGGCGTGGCGGCGCTGGTCGGGCAACTCTTGGGCGGCAGCAGCTCCGAAGAGTTGACACACTTTCTAACCGAAAAAACCAATGGCAATCCTCTGTTTATTGAGCAACTCACGTTAGATTTACGGGAGCGGGGGTTGATCCAAGCGGCAGACGAAACCTGGAAGTTGGTTGGCCGCGACATTGACGCGGTGCCAGCCACCATCAATGCCGTGTTAGTGGCGCGGCTGGATCGTCTGGCGGCGCAGGTGAAGGCGGTGGTGCAGACGGCCGCCGTCTTGGGACGGGAGTTTGAGATTCAAATCCTCTCGCGGATGCTGCACGCTGATGAGACGTTGCCGCTTAAGGTCCAGCGGGCCGAGGAAGAGATGATCTGGTCGGCCCTGAGCCAGATGCACTACATCTTCCGCCACACGATGATGCGCGACGCTGCCTACGATATGCAACTTCAGGCGCGGTTGCAAAGCCTCCACGCCCTGGCCGCCGAAGCTATGGAACAGGTCTACGCGGCCGAGTTGGACGGGCATTATGCTGATCTGGCGTATCACTACAGCCGGGCGCAGGATCGCGCGCAGGCCTTTCACTATGCGCGGCTGGCCGGGGAATACGCCGCCGCCCGCTTTGCCAATCAGGAAGCGATGGAGTATTTCCTCCAGGCTTTGCAAAACGCCGCTTATCTGAATCCGCAAGAAACGCGCGCAGCGCGGCAGGACATTCACCTTCGGCTGGGCGAACTGCTGATCACTATCGGGCAGTACGAAGCGGCTCAGGAGCATCTTGATCAGGCGTTGATGCTGGCCCAAGCGCAGTATGACCGGGAGGGGCAGGCGCGCGTTTATCGCTGGCTGGCGCGGATGTTTGAACTGCGCAGCGCGTATCCCCAAGCGCTGGTGTGGGTAGAAAAGGGCGTCCGGGCCTTGGCCGGGCGCGAGACCGTGGATGCCGCCGAGTTGGCGCTGATTGCCGGCATGATTTATTCGCGGCAGGGAGATTACGACCAGGCGCAGGTGCAAGGTGAAAATGCCCTGCGGATTGCGCAAAACCTGAACGAATTGGCGGCATTGGCCCGCGCTTACAACCTGCTGGGGCATATCTCCCGGCTGCGCGGACAGACAACGACAGCCATTGAGCACTTCCAGCGGGCTTTTGAACTGCATCGGCAGACGGAAAATTTACATGGTCAGGCCACCATGCACAACCAGATCGCCAATGCGCACTTTGACTTGGGACAGTGGGGCCAGGCCGACCTCCATTACCGGGAAGCACGCCTGATGTTCGAGCGCATTGGCGATGTGTACCTTTGCGCTGTGACCGACAACAATCTGGGCGAAATCGCGTTATACCAGGGGCGGCTGGACGAAGCGCGGAACTTCTATCAGCAGGCATTGGGGGCAATGCAGCAACTGGGCGGCGCTACGTATGTGTTGGGCGTGTTGCACATGAACCTCGGTCACACCCTTATCCGCCGTGGCGAGATCGCACTTGCACGGGAGCAATTGCATCATGGGCAAGCCTATTTCACGCAGGCTGAAGTTCGCGATTTCTTGCCGGAGATGCAGCGGCATTTTGCCGAAGCGGCGCTCTATGCCGGCGAACTGGATGAAGCGGAGAGCCAGGCTGCTCAGTCGCTTGCCCTCGCCCGCGAGTTGGAAATGCGCGGCGAAGAAGGCTCTGCCCTGTGGGTGCTGGGGCAAATTGATACGGCTCGTCAGCAATACGATTCGGCCAAAGACTATTTGCAGCAAAGCCTGGCCGTCTTGCAGGAAATGGGCGATGATTACGGCATCGCGCGCTGCCACCTTTCACTGGCGCAGCTTTATCACCAGCAGGGGGAAAAATCGCAGGTTGAGGCCGTGTTGGCGGAATGTATCCCGGTGTTTGAACGGCTTGGCGCTCCCCTCGATCTGGACATAGCCCGGAGTTTGAAAGAATTGTAACAGTGAGAATGGGGATAACGTTTAAACGTTCGAACGTTCGAACATTTTAATGAGTTAGTTTCTACAAGGAGGGCATACAATGGACGCTCGTGTTATGTTTAATGAAAACTCCACGCCACCTTTTGCTCCTGGACTGAAACTTGGACTAAGCTTGATTTTCAGCGTGACGCTCCTGGCGCTGCTGTTTTGGGGACTCAATCAGGCGGCGCCAGTGCAAGTGACGCAAGCCGGCGCGCTTTCCCGACAGCCGCTCGCGCCCGCGCCGGGGTCGCCGCAGCCGGCCCCCAACACCCACGCCGCGGCGACTACCGCCATCCTCTCCATGGCTTTCGACGAGCCTATGGATGCGGCCACCGTCACCAGCCGCACCTTCGCGGTCTACGGCAGTCAAAGCCCAATTTTCGACGGCGTTTATAGCCTGCAAGACCTTTCGCGCACCGTCGTCTTTGACCCGGTGCGCGATTTTTTCCCCGGCGAGTTGATCCACGCCAGCGTGACGACCGCCACGCAGAATATCACCGGCGAGCAGGCTATCTCCGCCACCGTCTGGCAGTTCCGCGCGGCGGTGGGCGGGGGGTTCGGCTTTTTTGCCGAGTCCATGGTGCCCATTTCGCCGACCGACGGATACGACATTGACCTGGGTGATCTCGATAACGACGGCGACCTGGACGCGCTGCTGGTCAACAATAGCGGCGACAATCTGATATTGCGCAATGTGGATGGTAGTCTTGAACTGTACCAGTCCCTTTTCACCAACGCCGGCTGGAGCAACTCCGGCGCGCTGGGCGACGTAGATGGCGACGGCGACCTGGACGCGCTGATCTCCACCCAACTCGGCGTCGAGGTGTGGACAAACCCCGGGGATGGTACCTTGACGACCACCCAGCAGTTGGGCGGCGACTTCAGTTATGATATAGAACTCGGCGACGTGGACGGCGATGGCGATTTGGATGCACTGGTCATCAGCGGAGCCTTCCCAGGGGAAACGCGAATCTGGGTCAATCAAGGTCAGTCCTCCGGTATTTTCAGCACCACTTTGCCAGCCCTCGTGCAAGGCGCGATGCCGATGGAAGCCCTCGCATTGGGCGACGTAGACAATGACGGCGACCTGGATGTTTTCCAGGTGCGGCCCAGCGGCTCCGGCGACGAGGTCTGGCTCAACGATGGACTGGGTAACTTCAGCCAGACCGCGCAATCGCTAGATGAGAATAGCAGTTATGATGTGGCGCTAGGCGATCTGGACGGCGACAGCGACCTGGACGCCTTTGTGGCTAACAGTGGCGACGGTAACACGGTATGGTTTAACCAGGGCAATGCCAGCAGTGTTTTCGTTGACAGCGGGCAAAGTCTGGGTTCTACCGATAACTACGGCCACGGCGTGGCGTTGGGCGATCTGGACGGCGACGGCGACCTGGATGCCTTTGTGGCCGACGCCGGCAGCGCCGATAGCCAGGAAGTGGTGTATCTCAACGATGGCGCCGGTAATTTCACCGTCGGCGGCTATCTCGGCCTGGGCACCACCAGCTACGCGGTCGCTCTTGGCGACCTTAACGGCGATGGCGCGCTCGACGCCCTGGTGGCCAATTATGCAGGAACACCCCAGGTCTGGTTGAACACCGAACCGTTCTGCTTCGCGCAACTGGCGAGCAACAACACTATCACTTACACCAGCGTCAACGCCGACGCGCTCCAGCAAGCGGTGGACGCCGCGCCGGATGGCGACATCGTGAAAATCGCCGGGACGTGCGCGGGCGTCACCCCCCGCGATGGGTTGACGCAGACCGTCTACATCAGCAAGGATTTGACGCTACAAGGCGGTTACATGCCCGGCGCGTGGACGACGCCCGATCCGGCGCTCTACCCCACCCTCGACGCGCAGGGCGCGGGGCGCGGCATCCTCATCACCGGCACCGTGGCGGTGACGTTGAAACAATTGGACATCACCGGCGGCGACGCGACCGGCCTGGGTGGCGGCCCCTCCCTTTACGGTTACGATGGTGTGGGCGGCGGCGTCTACGTGATCAGCGCCACGGCGACACTGCGCGGCAATCACATCCACCACAACGTGGCCGGAGGCGATGGCTACGGCGGCGGCGGCGGCGTCTACCTTTACGACAGCCTGGCGACGTTGGAACATAACCGGATTTACTGGAACACCGCCGGCCTAAGCAACACCGGGGCCAGCTTGAGTGGGGAAGGCGGCGGGGTGGCGATCAGCCTCGGCGCGGCGACCCTGACCGGCAACGTCATTGAAGACAACGACGCCAGCACGGCCGGATGGGGGATTGGCGGCGGCCTGTACATGGAGGCGTGTGCGCCAACCCTGACCGATAACTTGATCCAGAGAAACAGCGCCAGTACGGTCATTACTGGGTCAGGCGGCGGAATCTTCGCTGGCCTTAATAGCGACTCGTACCTGGTCAACACAGTGTTGCGCGACAACCAGAGCGGATTGACCCTCGAAAATTCCCAGGGCGCGGCGGTGGCCGTCGAGGGCGCCATGGCGCACCTGGTGCATACTACGTTCATGAATAACACTGGCGGCGAAGGCACCGGACTGTCGGCGTTCGCCGGCAGCACGGTCTGGCTCACCAACACCATCATGGTTGAGCACACCACCGCCGTCAGCGTTGAGGTCAGCAGCGCGGTGACGTTGGCGCAGGTGCTGTGGTTCAACAACACCACGACTTATACCGGCGCCGGCGCGCTGGATGTGACGGGGGAGATCTCTGGCGATCCCCATTTTATTGTGGCCGACTATCACCTGGATGCCGGCAGTCCGGCAATCAATGCCGGTATTCTGGCGGGCGTAGCCGCCGATATAGACGGCGACGCGCGTCTCGATGGCGCGCCCGACCTGGGGGCCGACGAGTACCTCGCGCGCTGTTTCGCGCAGCTTGCCAGCGCGCCGACGTTCACCTACACCAGCGCGAGTGCGCTGGCTTTGCAACTGGCGCTGGACAACGCGACGGTTGACGACGAAGTCAAAGTGGCCGGGACGTGCGCCGGCGCGGTCTACCGTACCGGCAGATTCCAAACCGCCTACATCAGCCGCCCTTTGACGCTGCGCGGCGGCTACACCATCACCCAGTGGAGCGTCTCCGATCCTGTCAGTCATCCGACGGTGCTGGATGCGCAGCAGGCGGGGCGCGTCGTGTATCTGGATAACGTCCCCGCGACGTTGGAGAATCTGGAATTGGTAGGGGGGTATGTGGATGGCAACGGCGGCGGCATTTATGCCACGCAGGAACTCACCCTGAATCACGTTTTTGTCTTTGAGAACCAGGCGTTGGATGTCGGGCGTGGCGGCGGCGCGTATATCCGCGGCGCTGCCGTGATGAACCAGGTGGCTTTTGGCAGCAACAGCGGCTGGGACGGCGGCGGGCTGTACGTCAGTGGCACGTTAACGTTGGACGAAAGCACTTTTGCCCTCAATACCGCCGGGGGCGACGGCGGCGGCCTGCTGATCCAGGGCACGCTGGTGATGAGCGGCTGTGAGATTTCCGACAATGGGGCCGATTATGGCGGCGGGGTGTATGTCACGGACGGCAGTGGGGTGATGACCAACACGCACATTATGTCGAACACCGCTACCGGGTACGGCGGCGGCGTTTACAATGATGCCTTGCTGACGGACTATGCCGGCCAGATTTACGCCAACAAGGCCGCCTACGGCGGCGGCCTCTACAATGACGGCAGTGACGGACACCTGAATCTGTACGATACGACCATTCAGGAAAACACGGCGACGTATCGGGGCGGCGGCATCGGCACCAACGCGGGCTACCTCACCCTGCAAAACGTCTCTGTGCTAAACAATACCGTGTTGGGCGATAGCGAGGGGAATGGCGGCGGCGGCATTGACAACAGCGGCGTCCTCATTGTGAGCGACGGTCTCATTGCCGGTAACGACAGTCATCTGGATGGCGGCGGCATTTACGACATGAACGCCTTCGGCTACAACAACATCACTCTCATCCGCAGCGTCATCCGCGACAACGCCGCCGCCCGGTACGGCGGCGGCGTGTACGCGCTCCAGGCGCTCACCGTCAGCGACACGCGCTTCATCAACAACCAGGCCTTTAGCGGCGGCGGCGTGTATATGCAGGGCAATGGGTATCCAGGTCGTTTCGTCAACAGCATTTTCAGCCGCAACTATGCCGGCAATGACGGTTCGGCCCTCTATCTGTTCGAAGCGAACGCCGTTAGCCGCGCCGACCTCATCCACCTGACCATTGCCGACCCGGCGGCGCGGGCCAATTCGGCGCTCTACATTCCGACCGGCACCGTCTACATCACCAACACCATTTTGGCCGATCACGCTATTGACATCCTGACCCTGGTCGGTGCGGCAGTCTATGAGGATTACAACCTGTTCGACGACGGGCCGAATTTCACCGGCATCGTCAACGCCGGTGACCACAGCCTCACCGGGACGTTGGCTTTTGCCGATCCCGGCCTGGACGACTATCACCTGCTTGCTAACTCCGACGCGATTGACGCGGGCGTGGACGCGGGCATCGCCGCCGACATTGAGGGGCTGTCACGATCAAGCGGCGCAGCCCCCGACATCGGCGCGCACGAGCGGCAGTTTGCGCCCAGTGTGAATGTCTCCTTTGACGATGCTGAGACCAACGGCAACTGCACGCTGCGCGAGGCCCTCCTCGCCGCCAACACGGATGCCCCGGTAGATGCGTGCCCGGCGGGGGATGGCGCGGATACGATTGTGCTGGCGGCGGGCGTCTACACATTAAGTGTCGCCGGCTCTAACGAGGACAGCGGGAACTATGGCGATCTGGACATCTTCAGCGCCATCACGCTCACGGGGGCCGGCCCAGAGCAGACGGTCATTGACGCACAAGCGTTGGGCGATCGCGTTTTCGACCTGCGGCTCGCCGGACGCATTGTCATCTCTGGCGTCACGATCATGGACGGCGCTTCCCCTGAGCATGGTGGGGGAGTGCGCGTCAGCAACGACGCCACGGCAGAACTGCACAATGTCCATATCTACAGCAACACTGTGCCTGTCGGATACAACGGTGGCGGTATTTTCAACCAGGGCGTGCTGACTGTGACCGGCAGCCAGGTCTACTCAAACAGCGCGCAGAACGGCGGCGGGGTCGCCGTAGATGGCGGGACGCTGTGGGTAGAGGCCACGGAAGTTTACAGCAATAGTGTGAACGACAACGGCGGCGGGATCTTCAACGCCGTCGGCAGCGAGCTTACCCTCATACAAAGCGCGGTCTATAGCAACACTGCTACTTACGGCGGCGGCCTCTACAATATGGGGGTTGGCGCTATGGGCGATACAATCGTTCACCACAATGTCGGCCATATGGGCGGCGGAGGCGTGTACAACCTGGTTGGCGCAATCACACTGACCCGCAGCGACCTCATCAGCAACACCGCGTTTAGCGGCGGCGGGCTATACAATGAGGCATGGGCCACCCTGGTGGATTTGATGGTACATGAAAACTATGCCAACGCTTACGCCGGCGGCGGGATTTTCAATGGCAGCACCGGCGCGGTTATTCTCACCGGCGTAAACATCAACGCGAACCGCGCTACGGCCGGCGGCGGTCTCTTCAATGACTTCGCCGGGACGATCGCCTTGACCGACACGGTATTCTCCAACAACCGCGCCTCGGACGAGAACTGGGGCGGCGGCGGCCTCTATCTTCAAGAGGCGACCTCCCTGGCGCCTGCCGGCTACCTGACCGTCAGCCACAATAGCGCGGCGTGGGGCGGTGGGATTTACCTCTTCACCGGCAGCCTGACATTGAACGGCGGGTTAATTTACAGCAACACAGCGGTCAATGACGGCGGCGGTATCTTTGTCGAGCACGGGCAGGTGCTGATGACCGATGGCGAGATCCGCGAGAATGTTGCCGGGCTTAGCGGCGGCGGCCTCGTCGTTAACCAACCCACCGCCGCGTTTACCCTCACCGGGGGCGCGCTGGTCGGCAACCGCGCCAAGGATGGCGGAGGAATACACGTCCATGGCGGGCCAGCCTATTTGTCAGGCGGCATTATCCATAAAAACGTGGCCCACAACTATGGCGGCGGCGCCACGGTGAACTACCGACTGATGCTCGACGGGGCGAGTTTCCTCAGCAACACCGCGATCTATGGCGGCGGCGTTTATGTGGGCAGCGAGGGCGCGTTTACGCAGACCGGCGCAAGTGAAATCGCGCACAATGCAGCGGCCTATGGCGGCGGCATCTATGCCAAGGGCGGCGACACACACCTGGACGGCGGCAAGGTAGTCTGGAATACAGCCGACTATGGCGGTGGCCTGTACGTAGATTACAATCGGGCGACGTTAAGCGGCGCGGTAGAAATCCGCCGCAACACTGCTGTGCAAAACGGCGGCGGCGTCTATGCCGCCTCCGGTCAGATTGTGATGGCCGGCGGTGAACTCTACAGCAACACGGCCACGATGGGTGGCGGCGTCTATGTTGATTTGAGCGACGCTTTCTGGCGGCAGACGGGCGGCAGCGTGACCAACAACTCCGCCACGACGGCGGGCGGCGGGGTGTACCTCCATTGGGCGTCCGGCGAAATGACCGGTGGGGCAGTATCCGCCAATCAAGCAACGGACGGCGGCGGCGTGTATGTCGGCGCTTATAACGTGTTCACCCAGACCGGCGGTCTGATTGGCGGTAACACCGCCACAGAGAATGGCGGCGGCGGCTACCTTTCCGGCGGGCGTTTTGTTCTGGCGGGGGGGCAAGTCGCAGATAATACTGCAGCGCGCGGCGGCGGCGTTTATGCCGAGTCGGATGCCGCCTTCTGGCGACAGTCGGGCGGCAGCGTGGTCGGCAACGCCGCCACCACGCAGGGCGGCGGCGTCTTTCTCGACTACGCGCCCGGCGCTATGAGCGGCGGGGCAGTGAATGACAACTACGCGCTAGATGGCGGCGGGGTGTACGTCAACCATAGCAGCGGTGGGGTGTTCACGCAAACCGGCGGGATGCTTGCCTATAACGTCGCTGATAACGATGGCGGCGGCCTCTACGTTAATCTTGGCCGGGCGCATCTGGAAAACACTTTGGTGTACGCCAACACTGCCCTTCACGGCGGCGGCCTCTATCACCACCAGGGCATTCTGGAATTACGCAATGTTACGTTCAGTGGAAATGTGGTCGTGGAAAGCGGTGGGGGCGCCTACCATAATACCGGCGCAACCCGGGCGACCAATGTCACCGTTGCCTACAATCAAGCGCCGGTCGGCGGGGGCGTGTACGCGGCCAGCCAGCAGTTCACCCTTACCAACGTCATCATCGCCCACAACCGCGGCGGCGATTGTGACGGGGAAATCGCTTCCGCGGGTTACAACCTCAGCAGCGATACCACCTGTGGATTGAATGGGACAGGCGACCTCAACGGCGGAGATCCGCTGCTCGGCCTGCTGAAAAATAACGGCGGCAATACGTGGACGCACGCGCTGCTCCAGGGCAGCCCGGCCATCAACCATGGGACTTGCACTGATGCGCCGACCACCGATCAGCGCGGGCTGCCGCGCCCGGACGCGGGGAGCGGGCGTTGCGACATGGGCGCGTTTGAGGAGCAGACCTTCATTAACCAGCCGCCCGTCGCCGACGGCGGGATGGATCGCGCGGTGGTGGCCGGCGCCACCGGCGTCTTGCTCGATGGCAGCGGCAGCTACGATCCCGACGGGTACACGCCGTTGACGTACCAGTGGCAACAGACAGGCGGGGAGCCTGTGAGCCTCAACGGGGCGAATGTAGCGCAGGCGACCTTTACCGCGCCCACTATGCCGGGTTTGCTGACTTTCACGCTTACCGTGCGTGACGCTTATGCCCTGACCTCCGCGCCAGATATAGTGCGCGTTAGCGTGGGCGGTGCGACGGTCGCCGGTCTTCAAGCAACGGCCAGCAGCCCTACCTCGCTCGGATCACCCACATGGTTCACCGCCAGTGTCATGGCAGGTACGAATGTGTTGTATCAGTGGGATTTCGGCGATGGGGCGTTGAGTAACGGGCCGGTCATCAGTCATACCTACCTTCATTCGGGCTTCTATGGGGCCACCGTGACTGCGTTCAACGTCAATAGCAGCGTCAGCGCGACCGTACCAGTCACAATTGTCAACGATTCCCGCGCCAGCGCGCAGCCGATCAGCAGCAATACGGTATTGACCAGCGCGTTGATCAGTGTGGCGGATATGGATTGGTATAAGTTCCAGGTTGACGCGCCAGATTCCACCATCACGATCACTCTCAACGATCTCACGCAGGACTTTGACCTGTATCTCTTCGCGCCGGAAGTGGATGAGGAGACCGGCCAACTGCGCGATATTGGGCGGATTGGGACATTGGGGCGGATCGGGACATTGGGGCGGATCGGGACGTTGGGGCGGATCGGGACGCTCGGCCAACTGGCGAACATCGGCGATCTGATGGATTTGGGGCGGATTGGCACACTAGGCCGAATCGGGACGCTAGGACGGATCGGCACCCTGGGGCGCATCGGCACCCTCGGTAACATCGCCGAGTTGGGGCGCATTGGGACATTGGCCGGCATCTCGGCGCACCCCTACACCGACACCGAACAAATCATCTATGAGAACTATGAACTGTATGGCTCATACTACATCGTCGTGGCCGGGTTGGATAGAAGCGCTATCGGGCTGCCGTACACTCTGACCGTGCAGCTCACGGAAGCAGCCGCCCCCATGTATCCGCCGACGGCGCCGATCTCGCTCACGGCGACTACGCCAATCACTGACGAAGCCGTTCATACACTGATTCTTTACAACCGTACGCGGCTGGCGGAGTTCTATCCCACTGTCGATCCGCTGCCTCTGGCAACGCGCCTGGCCGATCTGGCCGCGCACCCCCAGGTGCAGGGTGTAGTCGTAGATTTGAGTGATTACCCCGAAATCGCGGACGTCTACATGCTCTGGGATCACCATTTTGAAAACCCACTCTTTGCCAACTACGTGGCACAGCACATCAAGGGACTACTGTATACCCTGGCGCCGGCTTACCCCAACCTGGAGTACCTCGTAGTGGTGGGCGACGACCGCGTCATCCCCCACCGCCGCCTCCGCGATGACGCGCTGGTTTCCAATGAACGCCACTATGCGGAAGAAACGCTGGCGACGCAGCTCGTGAGCGCGCTGGACCGGCGCTACTTCCTCAGCGACGACTACTATGCCGGCCTCGTGCCACTGCCCTGGCAGGGGCGTGAGTTATACCTGCCACAAGTTGCCATTGGACGCTTGGTAGAGTCGCCGGACGAAATGCTCGCTGCGATTGAGGCCTTCCTGACGCAGCCGGCCTTGTCGCCGGATAACGCGCTGGTGACGGGTTACGACTTTCTGTTAGACGAGGCCCATGCCATCACCACAGCCCTACAGGCGCAGGGTGTTACGACGCTCACCACGCTCATCCACGACGACTGGACGACGGAGGACTTGCGCACCGTCCTCATCAGCGTGACGCGCAGCAATGACCTCAACTCGCTCAACGCGCACTTCACGCACTACGGGATGATCCCGCCGACTATCCCGGACTTCCCCACCTGGCGTGACCTGTTCGTGTTTGCGGATGAGATCACCGGCACGACGGACTACCAGGGGACGCTCAACTACTCCGTGGGCTGCCACTCCGGGCTGAACGTGCCGGATGACGCAGCGCCGGGCGCTGTGGCGAGTGTAGATTGGGCGCAAGCGCTGCTGCGGCAGGGTGGTGTGTGGATCGGCAACACGGGCTATGGCTATGGCGATTCCGACCTGATCGCCTACTCCGAGCGGCTGATGGTGAACTTCACCGAGGAACTGGGCTACTGGTCGAATGCTGCGCCGCCATCGGCGGGACAGGCATTACAGCGGGCGAAATTGCGCTACTACAACAGTGCATCCAGCGGCTCGTTCAGCAACTATGATGAGAAGGTGCTGGGGGAGATGACCTACTACGGTTTGCCGATGCTCGCTATCAGGATGCCGCAGACTACGACTGTCGCGCCGGGCCTGATGATGGTCACGCAGGATACAGCGGCAGAGTTGGGCGTCGATCTCCAGAGCGCCAATGCAGCCGTAACAACTGCCCTGACGTTGCCCTTTGCTTACACGGTGCATGCGCAAGCGCCCTGGGGAACCTACTTCACCGTCAATGGGACGGACGAGGTGGAGACGTTGGGGGGACGGCCTATCCAACCGCGCGCCGCTGCCGATGTCCATATTAACGGAACTATCGTTCATGGTGCGTTGTTGGTCGGCGGGACTTTTGTGGACACAGCAAACTTTGACCCTGTTGTGTCGCGCATTGTTACTGACATGGTTTTTTTGACCGAAGAGCCAGAATTTCCGAGTATGGGCTGGTATCCGCCACAGCCCGGGACACTGAATCGGTTGCTCACTATGAGCGGTGAGCCGTACGAACGGTTGGTGGTCATCCCCGCACAGTTCCAGGCCACATCGGAAGCCACGCCGACCGTGGGTGTGCTGCGGCGCTACACCGAACTGCGCTACGAGGTCTACCACGCCCCCTTCACCACGACGGACTTCCTCGCGCCGAGCATCTGGGCGGTGCGGGCCATCAGCAACAGCGTGGAGCTGCGTTTCGAGGTGTGGGTGGATGACAAGGCGGAAACTGCCGATCAAATGTCGGGGGTTTCGCGCGTGATTGTCCTGTATCGCTTAGGAGAGGAGACGACCTGGCGCAAGGTGGAATTAACCTACGTGGGGCAGAACGCGGCGGGAATCGGGATAGCCGAGGGTGTCGTCGCGCCGCTCACCGGCGAGACTATCGAATACTTTGCGCAGGCGGTGGATGGCGCGGGCAACGTGGCGCTGGCGCTCGATCACGGCAATCCCTTCACCGAGGTCGAGAGCGGCGCGGAGCCGCCGCCCGGCATCGCCATCTATCTGCCGTTGGTGATGCGGGGGGAATGACCAAACTTCAACAAACAGGCCGAGGAGTCAATCTCCCCGGCCTGTTTTGCTGCCACCTTATCCAAACAGCGTTGCCCGCTTGCACAATTGCAGCGGGATGCCCCACGGATCGCGCAGCATCACCAGCCGCGTGCCGTCGGCCAGGAAGGCGTCCGAGACTTCCGTGGCGCCGGCGGCCAGGAGGCGCGTTTTCACTGCATCCACTTCTTCTACGGCGAAGGCGCAGTGATAGACCAGCGGGTCTTGCGCGGCATAGTTGGGGATGGGTGCGGCGGGATTGGCATAAAGCTCCATAATCACCCGCCCCGTCGCATCCGCCAGGAAGTGGGTGAAGGGCGTTTCCGCTTGGGCGCGCACCACGCGCATCCCACAATGCTCTCCGTACCAGGCAGCCATCGCCACTGGCTCCGACACATTCAACGCAAAATGTTCAAATTTCATCGTTACCCTCCTTTGAGTAAGTTGACCGCTAAAGCGGTGGCTTAAAGTGGGCGTTTTCGCGGGCGTATGCTGCCCGCGAAAATGCTCTTTTGATCCTTTTGACCTTTAACCGACTCACACCACTATACCATGACCCCTTGACTGGAGCAATATGTCACCCGCTATTTCGCAGGGCTTTATCATTCTCGGCAGGTACAACCTGTCGAGGAGATTTTGCGGCTGAAGCCGCCGGTAAGAAGGCGGTTTTGCGGTGACGGGCGGTAGCCCGTCACCGCAAAACCCCTTTAAGAAT
>Ga0116144_10003402_pt1 | contig 15916 bp, 13 predicted proteins | sample AD_UKC035_MetaG_FD_89746 | JGI IMG/M metagenome (GOLD analysis project Ga0116144, IMG submission 89746) | Active sludge microbial communities of municipal wastewater-treating anaerobic digesters from USA - AD_UKC035_MetaG | ecosystem: Engineered > Bioreactor > Anaerobic > Digestate | place: USA...
AGCACTATCTTTACAGGCCTGAACCCCTGTTTTGAATATACAAGGTCGCATATCTCCATTACTTTAACCTTGTTTTCAGTTATCCAGTCTTTGCCGGAAATGCCTATATCAAAGGCGCCCATCTCCACGTATTTGGGAATCTCCTGCGCTCTCAACAGCACTCCTTCCATTTCGGGGTCATCCGTTCCTATGTAATAGCTCCTTGAACCCGTATAAAGCTTGAATCCTGCATGTTCGAAAAGAGTAACAGTCGATTCCTGCAAAGACCCCTTGGGTAAAGCCATTTTAAGTTTCTTCATTAATTTCTCCTTCTGAAAAAACTCCGGTTTTCCTGTATTTTTGATATCTCAGTTCAACAAGCTCTTCCCTGTTGATGGTCTTAAGCTCTCTTAAATTTTTATCGAGAGACTCTGTCATAAGGGAGAACGTTTCATTCCAGTCCCTGTGGGCTCCTCCCGGGGCTTCCGGTATTATTTCGTCGGCGATGCCCATGTCTAAAAGTACGTTTGCCGTTAGTTTTAAAGCTTTCGCTGCTTCTTCGACAGCCGTCTGAGATTTCCATAGAATGGAGGCGCATCCTTCGGGAGAAATGACGGAATAGATGGAATATTGCTGCATAAGCAACCTGTCCGCAACGCCTATTCCAAGGGCTCCCCCGCTGCCTCCTTCTCCTATAACTACAGCCAGAACAGGCGTTTTTAAGAGAGACATCTCATAAAGGTTGTTTGCAATGGTTAATGCCTGTCCTCTTTCTTCCGCAGCAATATCAGGATTTGCGCCGGGAGTGTCTATGAAAGAGATTAACGGGCAATGCATCTTCTCTCCCAGTTTCATTATTCGCAGAGCTTTTTTATATCCTTCCGGATGAGCCATTCCAAATTTTCTGAAAATGTTTTCCTTGGTGTCCCGTCCCTTTTGATGTCCGACAATTCCTACAGGTATTCCCTTGAATCTGGCAAAACCCGCTACTATCGATGTATCGTCAGCGTAACATCTGTCTCCGTGAAGTTCCACGAAATCCTCAAAGATATTTTCAATATAATCGAGAGTGTGAGGCCTGTTGGGATGTCGTGCAACCTGTACAATCTGCCAGTCGGTCAGATTAGAAAAAATTTCTTTAATCTTTCCGTTTAACTGTTGTTTGAGATTGATTCTTTCCGTTGTATCCTGCTCGGAGGTCCTTTCCTTTTTCCTGCATTCAACTCTTTCGAGTTTCTTGTCCAGCTCTTCAATGGGTTTTTCAAACTCAAGGTATTTTTTTTCCATTATCAGATTATTTTGGGAACTTTAAAAAAACTGTCTGTTTTGTCAGGGGCATTGGATAAAAGCTCTTTTCTGTCCATGGAAATTGATGTTTCGTCATTTCTCAGAACAGTCTTTTGTTTCATTATATTGTAGGCCGGTTTTACGTTGCCAGTTTCAAGAGAGGAAAGAGTTGAGACGTAATCCAGAATTCTTTCGAATTCATGGACAAAAGACTTGAGCTCGTCTTCTGAAAGGCTAATTCTTGCAAGTACTCCCAGGTATTCAATCTCTTCTTTGTTTATGCTTTTCCTGTCGGCCATTTTTTATCCGTTTTAATCCTGACTGCCTGTTAATGATTATCCGTCTATTCCTGCAGAATAATAATTATATTCCACAAAGACTCAAAAGTCAAGATAAATAAATTTGCTTTGACAAAAAAAATATATTAAAATATTATTCTATGAATTTTTAATTTTTATCTTGACATCTGAAATTTATATGGTATTATACATCTTAAAATTAAATATTCGGATTCAAAATAGTGAACACTTTTTTTACAATATAAGGAGGTGAATTATGGCAGAGAAGAAAAATAGCCCGGCTGGGGTGATTATTCTTATAATAATCATTCTGTTAGCGCTTTTCTTTATCATCAAGCAGGCATTGCCCAAGAGAGCTCCAGAGATGCCTCCGGCAATGGAAGGCGTAATACCTGAGGGAGAAGCACCGGCAGAAGTACCAGCAGAAGAAGCACCGGCAGAAGCACCGGCAGAAACACCGGCTCAGCAGTAAGAAAAATTAATATCTATTGACAGTTAGAAAAGATTCGGGTAAAATCTTACGTAGATATTATTTTTTGGTCATTGAAAATCGAGTTATGGAGGTATCCGGACCTCAAGATAGTTTAAAAGAGGGTTTGATCCTGGCTCAGGGTGAACGCTGGCGGCGTGCCTAACACATGCAAGTCGTGCGACGAACTCGGAGGATTTTATTTCGGTAGAATTCTCCGGGGGAAAGCGGCGGACGGGTGAGTAACACTTAAGTAATCTCCCCCAAGGACTGGGATAATTCGCTGAAAGGCGGACTAATACCAGATAATCTTTTTTGATGGCAGCATCTTTAAAGCAAAGGCCTGTTGCAAAACAGGCTGCCATGGGATGAGCTTGAGTCCTATCAGCTAGTTGGTAAGGTAATGGCTTACCAAGGCGAAGACGGGTAGCTGGTCTTAGAGGACGACCAGCCACATGGGGATTGAGACACGGCCCCGACTCCTACGGGAGGCAGCAGTGGGGAATATTGGACAATGCCCGAAAGGGTGATCCAGCGACGCCGCGTGGGTGATGAAGGCCTTCGGGTCGTAAAACCATGTCAAGTGGGAAGAATCCGTCTCTGACGGATGACGGTACTACTAAAGGAAGCCCCGGCTAATTCCGTGCCAGCAGCCGCGGTAATACGGAAGGGGCAAGCGTTACCCGGATTTACTGGGTGTAAAGGGTCCGCAGGCGGTTGGGTATGTCAGTTTTGAAATACTCTGGCTCAACCAGAGAATTGGAACTGAAACTACCTGACTTTGAGTCTAGATGGGGGAAATGGAACTGCCGGTGTAGCGGTGGAATGCGTAGATATCGGCAGGAACACCTGTGGCGAAGGCGATTTCCTAATCTGGGACTGACGCTCAGGGACGAAAGTGTGGGGAGCGATCGGGATTAGATACCCCGGTAGTCCACACCGTAAACGATGGGTGCTAGGTGTCGGTCTGGTAAAACGGATCGGTGCCGAAGTTAACACGTTAAGCACCCCACCTGGGGACTACGGTCGCAAGGCTGAAACCCAAAGGAATTGACGGGGGTCCGCACAACCGGTGGAACATGTGGTTTAATTCGATGATACGCGAAGAACCTTACCTGGGCTTGACATATACCTGGTAGAAGCCCGAAAGGGTAACGACCTGTCTTCCAAGACAGGAGGGTAAACAGGTGGTGCATGGCTGTCGTCAGCTCGTGCCGTGAGGTGTTGGGTTAAGTCCCGGAACGAGCGCAACCCTTGCTCTTAGTTACTCGTCTTATAGACAGCACTCTAAGAGGACTGCCGTGGTTAACACGGAGGAAGGTGGGGATGACGTCAAGTCAGCACGCCCCTTATGTCCAGGGCTACACACGTGTTACAATGGTTGGTACAGAGAGAAGCAAAGCCGCGAGGTGAAGCAAATCTCAAAAAGCCAATCTCAGTTCGGATTGCAGGCTGCAACCTGCCTGCATGAAGTTGGAATCGGTAGTAATCGCGGATCAGCCAGGCCGCGGTGAATACGTTCTCGGACCTTGTACACACCGCCCGTCACGCCAACTGAGTCAGGGGTACTTGAAATTACTTTTTCTAACCGTTTCGGCGGACAGAGGGTAATGAGGGTACGCTTGGCAAGGAGGGCGAAGTCGTAACAAGGCAGCCGTACCGGAAGGTGCGGCTGGATCACCTCCTTTTTAAGGAGTAAATCTAAGAGGCCGGATACCTCCAAAACTGTAGAAAAAAAAGCAAGGGATATTTTCTCTTGCTTTTTTTTTATCCTGGAAGTAAAATCAATAGAACAAAATACGACATAACTTCAGTTCATAAGGAGTTGTTTCATAAACATCGGACAATTAACCATCAGCGTTTTTCAGGATTAACTATATGGACAAGAAGGATTATTACGAATCGCTTGGCATTAAAAGGGAAGCTTCGATAGACGAAATAAAAAAAGCTTACAGGGAGAGGGTGCTTAAGTTCCATCCTGACAGGAATCCGGGAAACAAGGAAGCTGAAGAGAAATTTAAAGAGGTAACGGAAGCCTACGAGGTTTTAAGCGACCCGGAGAAAAGAAAAATATACGACCAGTACGGACACGCCGGTTTCGGCCCGCAGGGTTTTGACTGGACTGAGGATTTTTCAAGAGTAAAAATGGATTTTTCTGATATCTTCGGAGATATCTTTTCCAATTTTTTCTCTTCGGACGGATTTAACTCAAGAGGTACGGGCGTTTACGGTTCAAAGAGAAAACAGAGAGGCTCTGACCTGGAATACAGGATCTCTATTTCTCTTAAAGAAGCGGCTACTGGCGCAGAAAAACAGGTCCATATTTCAAGATATGACGGTTGTGATGCCTGTGATAAAACGGGGAGTAAAACAAAGAAAGGAAAAGAAGTCTGCTCGGCCTGCCAGGGCAGGGGTCAGGTTGTCCGCAACCAGGGTTTCTTTTCCATTGCCCAGACCTGTCCTAAATGCAAGGGTGAAGGAGAAACCGTTTCAGACCCGTGTTCGAATTGCAGGGGCACAGGCAGGGTAAGAACAAATATGCACCGGATAGAGGTGAAGATACCGGCGGGGATAGAAACAGGAACCAGCCTGAGGCTTAAAGGAGAAGGAGATATTGCCCCGAACGGCGGAGCCCGCGGAGACCTGTACATAACGGTATTTGTGGAAAAAGACGAGAGGTTTGAAAGAAGGAACTCCGATATCATATGCGAGGTGCCTATAACAATAGTCCAGGCTGTTCTCGGAGCTGAAATAGAAGTCCCAACTCTCACCGGGAAGGTGAAAATGCGCATCCCTGCCGGAACACAGAATGACAGCATGCTGCGGCTGAAAAACCTTGGAATGCCAAGAACTGCAGGTTACGGCAAGGGAGACCTTTTTGTCAGAACCAAAATAATTGTTCCTTCAAGGTTGTCGAGGCAGGAAAAAGTGCTTTATCAACAGCTCAGTGACGTGGAAAATCCCGACGCCTATCCTGAAATAAAGAAATTCAAAAGCAGTTTCTGAAAACTGCCCGTCGATTTCCTCCTTTTCTTAAGCTGCGTTCTGCCAAAATCTTTCAAGACTGGGGAAAAAACAACAAGGCTGCTTTTTACAGGCAGTCTTTTTTATTTTATATCTTTGTTATAGTATAATATGGTCTAAATAAGCCAGCAGGCAACTTCTGGCAATTAAGGCTTGATGGGCAATGAAGCCGGGGACCATTTGCAGAAATTGTCTGTCCGTCATGTTCATTATCAAAGGAGAATCTTCATGGGTGATTTTATAAGGGATACCGTACTTGAAATTGACCTTGGCAGCCTTCGTCAAAATGTAAGAAACGTAAAGGCAAAGGTAGGAAACAAGCGTATAATAGGAGTGGTCAAGGCGAATGCCTACGGCCACGGGGCGGCCCGCATAAGCAGGGTATTGGAGGAGGAAGGTATAGATTTTTTCGGCGTGGCTATCATTGAAGAAGCCCTGTTTCTGAGAGATGCGGGCATTAAGAAGCCGATACTTATCCAGAGCTGTTTTGCTCCGTCGAGGGCTTCGGAAGTTGTCTCCGAAGGCCTGACGGCAGCCCTTTCAGACATGGCAACAGCAAAGGCCCTGTCTGACGCGGCATCCAGGCAGGGGAAGAAGGTGTCCGTCCATATAAAGGTTGATACCGGGCTTCACAGGTTTGGCGTCCTGCCGCAGGATGTCCCGGTTTTCGTGAAAAAGGCAAGTCTCATGGAAGGTATATATATTGAAGGCATATACTCCCACATGGCTTCCAGCAAGTCCACTGGCGAGGAATATGCCAGGATGCAGATTAGCAGTTTTCTCAAAGTTCTGGAAGAACTCAAATTGCAGGGTTTTGATATTCCCTTGAGGCACATGGCTTGCAGTGCCGCAGTGATTGAATTCCCTGAAAGCATCCTGGACGCAGTCAGGGTGGGAACGGCTTTTTACGGAATAAAAAAGCTTGCCGGTTTTGACATTAAACCCGTGATGTCGTTAAAAAGCAGGGTTGTTTTCGTTAAAGATGTACCTGCAGGTTCTTACATCAGCTACGGAATGACCTACAGGACAGAGCATGATACCAGGATAGCCGTGATAAACATGGGTTACGCTGACGGACTTCCAAGAGCGTTGTCCAACGTGGGACAGGTGCTGATAAGGGGAAAGAGGTTCGGTTTCGCCGGCGTCATAAACATGAACAATGCATTGATAGACGTTAAAAAAGAGGATGTTTCGGCAGGGGATGAAGTTGTAATCATGGGCAGGCAGGGAAGCCAGGAGATATCCAACGATGATATTGCAAAAATACTCCGCACCTCAGTCGGCGAATTGCCCACAAGAATATCTTCGGACAGGATACCGAGAATCTATTACGATGAAAATCCCAGGGTACTTTGAGGAGGTGGCAGCAATGAACGAAAGAAAGCTTTTTGATGATATCATGTTTTACAGGGGGCACGACAGGATGCCCGTGTTCCACTGGGGGGGATGGAACGAAACAAGGGTTAGATGGCTCAAAGAAGGGCTTCCTGCGGATGCGAAAGAAACGGAATTTTTCAATGCGGTTTCTCCCTGGGCGTGGATTAACGTTGTGGGAGGAACGGAAGCGTTGCTTTATCCGCTTTTCGAACAGGAAATCATTGAGGAGACAGAAGAATATACCATTTCACGCGCAACAGACGGTGTCGTCAAGAAAAGGTGGAAAAAACAGAGCAATATCCCCCAGTCCATTGCTTTTACCCTCAAGACGGGAAAGGACTGGCCCGAATATAAAAAAAGGCTTCTTCCCGACATAAAACGTCTGCCGTCCACCCTGCAGAAGCAGATAGATGATGCGGAAATATCGGAGAGCCCTGTAGCCATAATGGCGGCTTCCCTGATGGGCTGGATAAGGAACTGGATGGGAGTGGAAAACTTTGCATATTTCATGTATGACGAGCCGGATGTTTTTTCCGATATGATAGATACCCTCAGTACCCTTACCTGCTGGACTATAGACCAGATTGTTCCCAGGATGAAAAGAAAACCCGAGATGGTTCTGGGATGGGAAGATATCTGCGGCAGGAGCGGCCCTTTTGTCAGCCCTAATCTTTTCAGGAAATATGTGGCGCCCGGGTATACGAAGGTAAGAAACAAGATGGAAGAATACGGCATAAGACTGCTGGGCATTGACAGCGACGGCGATGTAAGCGCCCTGACAGGTCCCCTGCTTGATGCAGGGGTGAATCTTTCATATCCTCTCGAGATAGGTACCTGGAATGCAGACCCCATGGAATTCAGAAAAAAATACGGCAGGGAACTGCGCATGATAGGAGGTTTCAACAAGATGGTCATTGAAAAAGGGCCTTCAGAAATAGACGCAGAGATAGAAAGGCGCATGAGCATCATGAAGGATGGAGGGTTTATAATTCTTCCTGACCATCTGATTACCCCGGGAGCGTCCCTCGAAAATTACAAGTATTACCTTGAAAGAATAAGAAACCTGAGGTTTTAATGGATGGACATCGCAGAAATATACAGGGAATTGAAGGATAAATACGGCAGGCCGGGGGGGCAGTGGAGCCTGTGGTGCAAGAGGCCCAAAACCTCCGTGGAAAAGGAAACAGTTGTGATAGAAGCTATTCTCACCCAGCGGGCAAACTGGAAGAATGTAGTGATGGCGGTTGAAAATCTGCGAAAAGCGGGATATCTTTGCCTGGAAAAGATTGTCTCATGCAGGCATGATGAACTGGAGTCCATGGTAAGGCCTTCGGGATTCTACAGGATAAAGGCGGAAAGGCTGAAAATTCTTGCAGGGTTCATCCTGAATGAATGCGGGGGAATGGAAAAAGCCGGACAGATTAATACAACCCGTCTCAGAGAAGGACTTCTCTCACTCAAGGGGGTCGGGGAAGAGACTGCGGATGACATCCTTCTCTATGCTTTTGAGAGGGCGGTTTTTGTCATAGACGAGTATACAAAACGGCTTGCAAGGAACAGGAACCTTGCCGGGAATTTTTCTTACGGGCATCTTCAAAAACTTTTTGAAAAAGAACTGGACCGGAAGGATTATGCCTTGTACCAGGATTTTCACGCCCTAATAGTGATAGACGGCAAAAACAGGCAGGAGAAAAATGATAAGAAGAGGCGTTGCCACCTTTACCCTTGATACGGGTAAATGTCCGAGATGGCTTTTTGAACGGATGGTTCGCCTGGGCAGAAGCATGGTGGAAGTCATAGTTGCTGAATACGGCCCTGACGAATTCATAGAGCGCATTTCCGACCCTGTCTGGTTCCAGTCTCTGGGGACGGTTCTCGCTTTTGACTGGAATGCTTCCGGCCTGACAACAATACTGACAGCAGCCCTGAAAGAGTCCTTGAAAGGCAGGGAAGACGAGCTGGGCCTTTTTATTTGCGGAGGCAAGGGAAAGACTTCCCTTAAAACTCCGGACGAGATAAAGAGATGGGGAGAATGTCTTTCCTTTCAGGAAGGCGCAGTAAATAAACTCGTCTATAATTCCAGAATGGTTGCCAAAATAGACAGTTCTCTCATACAGGACGGCTACAGCATATACCATCATTCTTTCTTCTTCTCAAGAAACGGACTCTGGGCAGTGGTCCAGCAGGGTATGAATACGTCCAACAGCACCGCGAGAAGGTACCACTGGTTTTCCCGCAGGATTGAAGACATGGTTTGCGAGCCCCATTCAGGCATAACGAGCCAGGGTTCCAGAGGCAGCCTGAAAAAATGTCTCAACCTGACCGCAAGGGAGAGCGGAAAAACAAGAGAACTTTCCACAGAAATGGTGAACACTTCTTACACGGGGCTAATGAGCGATATGAAAATTCTCAGGAAACATTCAAACAGCATCTCCAGGATGGCTGCTGTAAAACAGGGAGACAGCGAAAGCATTTTCCTGGAACTTGATAACAAGGAATTTTCCTGGCATTCGGTGGCGGCTGAAAATTTTACCTATAACAAGTACCTTGAAAGAATATTGTGGACAGTCTGCAGGGAGAAGCCTGAAAATTACGAACATCTTGTTTCCATAAGGGGAGTAGGAGGCAAGACCCTGAGGGCTCTGAGCCTTGTTTCAGAGGTGATTTACGGGGCGGAGCCTTCCTATAAAGACCCGGCCCGGTATTCGTTTGCACACGGAGGCAAGGACGGGACTCCTTATCCCGTGGACAGGAAAACATACGACAGGAGCATTGCCTTCTTTATGAACGTGGCAAGAAAGATGAAGGTTTCCCCTTCTGAAAAAAACGGTATAATAAAGAAGATTTTGAGTATGTGAAAAAACATTTAACTTGCCAGGAAAAAATTCCTGCAAAAGCAGATTTTCTGTCTGCCGGGAAATGGATGAAACAAGTATTGCCGGTTTCCGGGACAGTGGAAATAAAGGAGCGCTGATTGAAGAAACTGTTATGGCTCGGAATTCTTTTTCTGTGGGGTTCTACTTTGCAGGCCAAGCAGCACCTTGTAATAATTTCTCCCCATTGGGAAGGCGTGAGGATAGAGCTGACGGAGGCTTTCAACAAGTGGCACCAGGAAAATTACGGGGAAGAAGCAGAGATTGAATGGATTGACCAGGGAGGCGCATCAGACAATCTCAAATTTGTTGAATCCCTGTATAAGAAAAATCCCGATGGGATAGATATAGACATGTTTTTCGGAGGCGGTATAAGTCCCTACCTGAGGCTAAAAGAACTGGCGCTTCTTGAACCTTACAGGATTTCAAAGGAGGTTCTGAAAAATATTCCCGGCAAGTGCGCCGGAGTGCCCAATTACGATGACAAAGATTTCAGCTGGTACGGTATCGTCCTGAGCGGTTTCGGCATACTTTACAACAAGAAGGTTCTTGATTTTCTCCACCTGCCGGCCCCGTCCGATTGGGAATCTCTCGGCGACCCCATGTATTATACCTGGGTGGGCAACGGGGATCCCCGCCACAGCGGCAGTCTCCACATGATGTACGAGATTATCCTTCAGGCGTACGGATGGCGCAAGGGTTGGGACATCATACTGGCAATGTCGGGCAACACGAAAAATTTTTCCGCGAGCGCTTCTTCTGTAGCAAAAAACACATCTTCCGGCGAAGTAGCTGTTTCCCTGTGCATAGATTCCTACGCTCTCGCGCAGATAGAAGTCAACGGCGCAGAAAACATGGGATTTCTTCTTCCTGAAAATCTTACTGTCATCAATCCCGATGCGATAGGTATACTGAAAGGGGCTGATAATTTGGCTGTTGCGCAGCGCTTCATCGATTACCTGCTTTCATACGAAGGCCAGCTTATCTGGATGCAGAAGAAGGGAAAGGATGGAGGCCCAAAGGAATATTCGCTTAACAGGTTCAGCATCCGTTCCGATGTGTATGAACATCCCGATTTTAAGGGAAAAGTCTTTAATCCATACTCGCTTAAAGGCGCTATTAACTACAATTTTGACCTGGCAGCAAACAGGTGGAACCTGCTCAACGACATGATAGGGGCTTTTGTGATTGACTGCCACAGGGTCTTGAGAAAGGCCTGGAAAATTCCCATGGAAGGCGGCAATAAGTCGGCTGTAAAGAAGTTTTTCGAGCTGCCTGTCGATGCAGGTTTGCAGAAGTTTTTCTGGGAGAACTGGCAGGACCCTGTTTTCCGCAACCACCATATCAACCAGTGGCTCAACTTTTCAATAGAAAAGTATAATTCCGTGGTGAAAATGTCCAGGGTAAGCAGGTGAAAGAAAAGAGTGCGCCTTGTCTTAATTCTGTGCTTGCGCACTCGCCGTCAACTGTAGCACTTTTGCCTGGCGGGGTTCACTGAATATTCACCAAAAAACAGCAGGAGAAAAAAATCATGGGGATTCTGACAGTAAAATCCGTGTCTAAAAGTTTCGGCAAGGCAAAAGTTCTGAAAGACGTCAATATTTCTGTCGAGGAAGACGAAATCTTTTTTATCCTGGGCCCTTCCGGATGCGGAAAAACTACTCTTCTGAGGATTATCACCGGTTTTATTGCCCCTGACAGGGGTAAGGTTTTTCTCGGGGACAAGGATATCACCTATCTTTCTCCTGCCGCGAGAAATATAGGGATGGTCTTCCAGAATTACGCCCTTTGGCCCCACATGACCGTGTGGCAGAATGTTACAACGGGCTTGAAGTGAAAAAAACTCCGGAAGACATAATAGAACGAAAGACGGAAAAAGTCCTTGAAATAACAAAACTCGGTTCCTTCAAAGACAAATTTCCTCCCCATCTTTCAGGAGGCCAGCAGCAGAGGGTTGCCCTGGCAAGGGCGATAATTGCCGAGCCGAAAGTTCTTCTCCTCGACGAACCTCTGAGCAATCTTGATGCCAAGCTGAGGGAAGAGATGAGGTCTGAAATAAGAAGAATACAGAAAGAGACGGGCATTACAATGATATACGTTACCCATGACCAGAAAGAGGCAATGTCTCTCGGGGACAGGATAACCGTCATGGATGAAGGACTGGTGATTCAAACGGGCAGTCCCATGCATCTGTATTCCGAACCCGGCAGCAAATTTGTTGCATCATTCCTGGGAGACATAAATATTCTCGAGGGAAGGGTTGTTTCAACTGGAGATTTTACAGAGGTAGAGACGAGTGAAGGGAAACTGAAGGTTTTACGGAAACAGGATTTTGCCGCAGGGGATTTTGTTGAAGTCGCCTTTCGCCCGGAAAACGCAGTCTTAAGCAGCGGAGCCAACAACATAAGCTGCAGGGTAAATGATGTCGAATATTACGGCGAAACTTTCAAGGCAAACTGTATAACCCGGGCCGCAAACAAGATAGAACTGAAATCATTTACTGGAAACATGAAACAGCTTGAATCGGGGGCAGACATACAGTTTTCTGTGGCCCCTGAGAATTTTATTCTCTTCGGGAAAAAATGAAAAAAATATTATATATCTTCTGCTTTGCATTCCTTTTGTATTTTTTTGTATACCCGTTAAGCCACGTGCTGTCCCAGAGTTTTCTTGTGAACGGGAAGATTTCACTTGAAATTTTCAGGAATGCACTGGGCAACTATGTAGTCAGGCGTTCAATTATCAACAGTTTTCTACTGGGCATACTCGTGGTTATATCCACTACCGTTACAGGTGTTCCCCTGGCCTTTCTTTTTGCCAGGTACAGGTTTCCCTTCAAGAATATCCTGAGGTCGCTTTTCTTTCTTCCCCTTATAGCCAGCCCCTTCGTGGGAGCTATAGGGATGATGCAGATACTGTCGCGTTTCGGCAGCATCAACCTGTTCCTTATGAAGATAGGGCTCATACATCATCCCATATCATGGATAGGTTCGGGCTTTCTCGGCATATTCATTCTCGAGACGCTCCATCTCTATCCCATAATGTTTCTCAACATTTCTTCGGCGCTCAACAACTTCGACATTTCCACGGAGGAGGCTTCATATAACCTTGGAGGAAGTTTTGCCAGGACATTTCGCAAGATAACGTTTCCCCTTTTGATGCCGGGGTATTTCGCAGCGGCCTCCATTATTTTCATCTGGGCCCTTACCGACCTTGGAACTCCTATTGTTTTTGAGTTCAGGGAACTTATTTCCGTCCAGATTTTTAACAGCATAAAGGATATCAATACCAACCCCCAGGGCTACTCGCTTGTTTTTCTTGTCATCCTGATAACGCTTCTGCTGTTCATACTTGCCAAGAGACTGATTGAAAAAAGGCCTTATGTTTCAGGCAGAACTGCGGTTAATGTTATCGAAAAAGAGCTGAGAGGCAAGTCCCTCGGTTTTGCATATGCGGCCACAGGATTGCTTCTGCTGCTAAGCCTGCTGCCTCATCTAAGCATTATCCTTTCTTCCGTTTCAAAGAAATGGTTTTTCACCGTTTTCCCGTCCGGCTATACGTGGGAATTCTACCAAACAGTATTCGGCCACAGGCTTACCAGAACAGGTATCTTTAACAGCATCCTGCTCAGTTCGGCAAGCACGTTGATAGACGTTGTCCTTGGGTTTACGATAGGATTTTTTCTTGCGAGAACGAAAATGAAAGGAAGGCAGCTGCTTGACCTGCTTGTAATGCTGCCTCTTGCCATACCGGGGATAGTTGTGGCATTCGGATATTTTTCCCTTTTTTCCAACACGCCCCTTGACCCGAGGAACAATCCCATTATACTGCTTGTTATCAGTTACAGCATAAGAAGGCTGCCGTACCTTGTAAGGTCAACTTATTCTTCTTTCCAGCAATTGAGCGAATCTCTTGAAGAAGCTTCATATTCAGTCGGGGCCACCCTGATGACAACATTCAGGAGAATAACATTCCCGCTGGTGAGCCCGGGTCTCTTTGCAGGAGGGGTGCTTGCTTTCTCTTTTTCGGTAATGGAGGTCAGCAGCAGCCTTATACTTGCAGTGAGAGAGAGGCATTATCCCATCGCCAAGGTAATATATACCCTTGCAGGAAGAATTACGGACGGCCCTTATGTCGCCTGCGCCCTCGGAGTTCTTGGCATGTTTCTCGTGGGGGCATCTTATTACATTTCCTCCAGGCTTGTATCCAGGAAAATCGGGGAATTTTTCCGCATAGGATGATTTCTACTTCCTCGTTTTCCAGAAATCTTTCACAATTGCCGCAAAATTTTCCAGGAGTTTTTTGCCGTGCAGAAACGGTTCGGCATAGCCTTCGGGATGAAACTGCGTTCCGTAAAGAGGTCGCGCCTTATCTTTTATCATCTCTATCCTGCAGTGTCCGCTGCTTGCCAGCAGTTCAAAGCCTGCGGGCATCTTCTTTATCTCGCAGTAGTGGGAGCACTTCATGAGCATGGGATTGGGAAGCCCCTTGAAAATAGGGTCGTTTTTCAGCTTTTTTATGGGGAAAAATCCCGCCGCCACAAAATACCCGGAACGGTCGTAGGGAGTGCCTTTGGGCACGTGCGGGAACTCCTCGTCGGTTTTTATCTCTCTCATGGGTTCGGGCTTCCATTTCGCCGATTTGCCGAAGTTATGGGTCAGGCAGCCGTCTATCAGCTGGTGGCTTCCGCAGAAACAGATGGTCGGTATCTCTATTTTTTTCAGGACGTCCTGCACTCCTATGAACCCTTCGGCCTTGCCGGGCTCCGAGAATCCGCTCATTGCGACAGCCGAAGGCCTGAATTCCTCGAGAACCGACATGTCGAATTCCTGGTACGGGACCAGGAGACAACGTTCTCCCGAAGCCAGCTCAAGCCTGGCCTTTACCTGCAACCTCGAGGGGCCTTCGTTATAATAGTCTTTTTTATCTTGAAAACTCACGAAAATATACATGAACCCTCCCTGTTCTGTTAAGCAGTGCCATAAAAAGATGTTTGATAGTTTCAACTGTTCATTATACCATCTGCGATATTTTTTACATATTTTGCTATCGACAGGCAGCTGGTAAGCCCAGGCGAGTCTATTCCTGCCAGATTGATGAATCCCGGCAGTTCTTCCTTGATAAGAAAATCCCTGAATCCTTCTCCCGGCCCCTGCAGTTTTGCCCTTATGCCGTACATTTCAGGGAAAAGCTCTGCTTCTTTCACTTCAGGTAGGTATCTCTGCACTGCCTCATAAAACAGCTTCCGTTTTCCCCCTTCGGTCTTGAATGCGCTTTCTCCCTGCTCCCCGGGGTACGGATGGTCTTTTTTCTCCACGTATTCCATGTCCGGACCTGCCCTCAGGCCCCCTCCGATTACAGGAGTGAGATGGATGCCGAGAAAATCTTTTCCCGGCAGCGGGTACACAGGTATTTTTATGTCGTGATACTGTCCAATCGTAAAATAATCCCCTTTTGCCCAGTAAAGACGATGGTCAATTCCCAGCATTCCATATATACTGTCTGAAAAAAGGCCTGCGCAGTTGACCAGTATTCTTGCCGTGTATTTTTTCCCTTCGCCTGCAGAAATCCTGTATCCAACTTGCAGGGGTTCAATTCCTGTTACTTTTTCATTGAATCCTGCCAAGCCCCCTGCCTGCAAAAAATCCCTGTAAAGGTAATCCATAAGGTTATGCGAGTTGACAAGACCTGTAGTGCCTGTGAAAAGGGCTCCCGTGCATTTTATGCAGGGCAGAATACTTTTCACTTCTCCGGCGGCAAGCATTTTCATTTCAGGGACGCCGTTGGATTGTCCGTTTTCAAAGAGTTCTTGAAGTGTTTGCAGTTCCTCCCGGGCCGTAGAAAGAGTCAACTTTCCTGTTTTCTCGTGAGTAATACAGGATCTGCCGCAGAAGTCGTACATCATGGAGTTCCCTTCAACGCACAGCTTTGCCTTGAGGGAACCCGCAGGATAATGTATGCCGCTGTGTATCACTTCGCTGTTTCTTGAACTTGTCTCAAGCCCGTACCTGGAGTTTTTCTCAATCAGCCCGGTGGAAAATCCCGCTTTCGAAAGTTCCCTTGCCGCTGCAAGTCCTGCAACCCCGGCCCCGATGACCAGTACATCGAATTCGTATTCCATAAGTGATTACCCTGTTGAAAAATCGGCAATAGGCGGCTATAATTATAGCATAAAAGAGCACGGTTTATTGAAAAAGGAGGGACAAGTGGAACGAAAGAAAGGATATTTCGGAGGTAAAGCGGGAAAAACAATGTTTATCCTGCTGTCGGCAGTTTTCTTCTGGACCGCGGTTCATATTGCATGGGCTGCAGACACGCCTGTTTCTGAAAGGGCGGACGACCTTACTCCGGAATTGAGGGTCCTTCTGAATGCCTTTCCCGACATGGAATACGAGTGGACGCTTGCAGGGACGAATAAAAAAGTGAATGAGCACCAGAAACTGCATGCCGGCATTAACGCGGTCATCAGCGTCTGGCACGTTCCCCTTGCTAATACGCGTCACGCTTTCAGGATAGACTTTGCCCAGCCGTATAAAACGGGAAGCAATATACTTCATCTTTACCTGAAGGCAGACGGGGACGAAAATACCGGACGCAGGACGGAAGGG
>Ga0116144_10003403_pt1 | contig 15915 bp, 15 predicted proteins | sample AD_UKC035_MetaG_FD_89746 | JGI IMG/M metagenome (GOLD analysis project Ga0116144, IMG submission 89746) | Active sludge microbial communities of municipal wastewater-treating anaerobic digesters from USA - AD_UKC035_MetaG | ecosystem: Engineered > Bioreactor > Anaerobic > Digestate | place: USA...
CGAGCAGAATTACCGTTGCGGTTCGCTGCCAGTACTCTAAAAGAGTGCGGACCGTTCGTCAACGGTGCTGACGGTTGGTACTGAATGACGCCGGTCTGAGGAACAAAGTGGGCGGTCACTGGCGCACCATCCAGAAGAATAAGAACTGCTTCCGGATCGATTGCACATCCGGCTTCTCCCCCTATCAGGGTTGCCTCAAGGGTCGGGAAAGCAGTATCAAGTATCGCATCGGTAGGCCGGACATTCACAATCGTTGGAATGCCTCTCTGAAAGTACGCAAGAATACCCATAAAATAATCTTCCGCTTCCCGGCGCACCTGGTTGGAGAGCGAAAGACGATCTTCATTTTTCTTATGAGAGATAAAGGAAGCTTCACCGAGCACAGCTGTGCATTGGGCATTACGCAGGACCCGATAGTTTCCCGGAAGCACAAAGATCTCTCCTTCAGGCAGCTCCTTACCCAGTTCCCCAGCTAAACTGGAAGCCAGGTCTTCTGAAGGGCCAACGTCGGCAAGCCGATAGTAGACCTGCAGATTGTTCTTCTTGCGGTCATAAATATTTGAGTTGTGATGGATGCTGATAAAGATGTCAGCTTGAACATCAGTGCTCAAACGAGCACGTGCATTCAAATCCTCCTTCAAACCTCCGCCAGGGCCGCTCAGGTCCATATCAGCTGTCCTGGTAAGCCATACCTGCGCCCGGGCTTGAGTGAGCAACCCCCAGAGATGAAGCGCGACCGCCAGATTTACGTCACATTCCCGCAGGCCTCTGGGGCCGACAGCTCCAGGGAACCGTCCCCCATGTCCCGGGTCAATTACAATCTTACGTCCAACCAGCGAAGAAAGGTCCCGGTTTTCCCGCTCAACTCCTCTCGGAGGTGCAATCCGGTGCGGTTCGCAACCAGTTATTACCAGAATCATCAGGAGAGTTAGCCAGCAGAAAGTCTGCTTGGTGTCGTAGTTCCAGCTTATTTTCATCATGGTCATCCCAGGGAAAACGCCGTCTTCGTCAATCAGCTTCCGTAGCGCGGCACCAGTGGAACAAAAAGGGATCACTCGGACGTCTCACAGAGAGACTATCCGCCGAGAGCCGTTCGCCCGGATAATACGTGCGGTGAATAGGTGTAACACCGTGGTACAAGGAGGTTGTCTTTTGCACATGCGAGTAGGCAGGCAGATACGTACTGATCACAATCCTAGCTGATTATGCTAAAGGTCTTTTTCTGGCGCGTTTGGAGCACCTGACGGGTGAGCCGATCAACCCGCTCCTCTTCTCTTTGCAGCGACACCGGATCACATTCGAATGGGTGCATGTTCTGGCAGAAGCGCACAATGTGAATAAGCTCGTGAGTGAGGATGTACAGCATGAATGGATAAAACTCTAGTTCCGACTTCTGCCAGAGGGTCTGGAGGATGTTCCGGTCAAAAAGAAAAATGTGATATCGATCCTGTGGGAAAACAGAAGTTTTGTGGAGAAAAGGGGCATACTGCCGGACTTCAGCGAATGCGTTTCCTTGGGAGCTGCCGGAGGCATCCTCCCGTTCTGTTCTTACATCATAACAGTGATTGAACCATTCGCGAGGAGCAATGCAGTAAAATTCTTTAAGATATTCGGCTGCTTCTTCTGCAGCAGCATATATCAGCTTTTTTTCCGTGTGATTAAAGTAAGGCTCGAAGATAGTCGTGTCGTCCGGCATACTACTGTCTCCGAATGCACAACCGAATTCTTACTCGGAAGCGCCGGAGTTATTCCCCGTGCTGCCTGAAGGTTTATTCTCGCTCGCTGCTTTCTCGGCACCAGTCGTTTTCTTCTTCTGACCGCCAGTGTCCTTGCGTCCATAATCCGTAACGTACCAACCGGATCCTTTGAGATGGAAAGAACTTAATGAAATCATCTTTTCCATCGCACCTACCGAACCGCATTCTTTACAATCGGTAAGCGGCGCATCAGAAAACTTCTGCATACATTCACAAATAGACCCGCAATGCTTACACTTATATTCATAGATCGGCATACTTCAGACCTCCAAGCAATCGATCACAACAGTATGATCCCTTTCGAAAAAGAATATCCGTTTTCTAGGCTCTATCCTAACCATTTCTGGCCGATTGTCAAGGGATATGAATTATTGACTTAATCTCTTAAGAGTATTAGGATACCAACGTAAACGCACTGCCTGAGCACTTCTCGCTGAAGTATCGACATCGCTCTTCCGCGTACAAAGCGTGCCAGTCTACCGCAAGTTCTTCGACAACAGCCCCACGGCATAGGTAACAGAACAATGGCTCACCCCGAAAATCGCTGGACCGTGCTCCCAGAAAAGCCTGAACTCCAGGAAATCCTGCAGAAAGAGCTTGGCATTTCACCCCTGCTTTCGCGGCTCCTGGTAAATCGGAATATCACTTCCCCTGAGGACGCCAGCAAATTTCTCTTTTCCACTCTGAGTGACCTTACCTCTCCGTTCCTGATGAAAGGAATGAAGAAAGCCTGTCGGCGAATCGTAGAGGCGATTTACCGCAAAGAAAAGATCTGTGTGTATGGCGACTATGATGCAGACGGGGTTACAGGAACTGCGGTGCTTAAACATTTCCTGCAATCAGTGGGTGCGGAAGTCACCTTCTACATTCCTGACCGGCTCACCGAAGGGTATGGCCTCCACATCTCATCACTGGAGCAGATCCGGGCTGACGGCGTGTCTCTCGTTATTACCGTAGATTGCGGCAGCTCTGATAATGAGGCAGTCCGCTTCGCCCGAGAACATGGAATGGATATTATCATTACCGACCATCACGAGGTTCCGGAACACCTGCCTGACGCTTTCGCGATTCTCAATCCGATGCAGAAAGACTGTCCGTTCTCTTTTAAGCATCTCGCTGGCGTGGGCGTGGCTTTCTATCTCGTTATCGCCTTACGAAAAGTGCTTCGTGAGGAAGGGTACTGGGCCGACCGGCAGCCCCCCAATCTGAGAGACTATCTTGACCTGGTCGCTCTAGGAACGCTAGCGGATATTGTCCCGTTGATCGAAGAAAACCGTATTTTCGTAAAGCATGGGATAGATGTCATGAGCCAGAGCACCCGGCCGGGAATCATAGCCCTCAAGAAAGTAAGCCGGGTTGAAAGCGGGTCCATCACCCCTGATATTGTCTCCTTCCGGATTGCGCCTCGCATTAACGCTGCCGGAAGGCTTGGCAAAGCAAGCAAGGCTGCTCTGCTGCTCACCACTGATAGTCCTTCGGAAGCTTATCATCTGGCCCGGGAGCTTGATGATGCTAATGCTGAACGCCAGTACATTGAAAGCACTATTTTCAAGCAAGCCTGTCGCCTTATCGAAGAATCGGAAACCGCGGCTCACCAGAATATCATTGTCCTCGGTTCATCGGAATGGCACCCTGGCGTAATCGGCATCGGAGCAGCCCGGCTGGTAGAACGGTATTATCGGCCAGCCATTCTCATCGCTTTCGAAGGAGACATCGGCCATGGATCAGCTCGCAGCATCGAGGCATTTCATATTTATAATGGACTAAAGGAGTGTGAGGATCTCCTCGAGAAGTTCGGAGGCCATGAGTTCGCTGCTGGCCTTACTATTGCGAAACATAATATTGACACCTTTAGAGAACGTCTGAATGCACTCGTAGTGCAAGCAATCAACCCTGATGACCTTGTTCCTAAGCTTTGTATTGATGCAGCTATAGACCTGAGCCAGATAGATGAAGCATTCGTCGAAGAGATCCGATGTCTGGCTCCCTTTGGAACTCACAATCCGGCCCCACTATTCCTCTCCGGAGTATTTTCCGCCTCTGATCCTCGTATTGTCGGCAATGGACATTTGAAGATGCGCACTGCGGGCAAGAGAACAAACCTCGACATAATTGGGTTTGGAATGGCCGAACTGATGCCGGACACCGCTTCCCCTCTCCGCGCAGTGTTCTCACCCGAAATAAATGTCTGGCAAGGCATAAAGCGGATTCAGCTCACAATCAAAGATCTGCGCATCGAAACCACCTAGGCAGGTCGCCGCAGGCTTCGCGTTGACCGTTCACTGTTGTCCGTTGACCGACGGAATACTGGGATATGGAAACAATGGAGGACTGGAAAAGTGGCTTGGTGTGCATACAGGGAAGCAGATGATCCAGTATGCCACGCTCGTGCTTCACCCTTTTCATTTTTCCATTTAACCAATTTCCCAATTCACCATTTTTCCAGCTGTCGGTGAACGGACAACGGTGAACAGTTTCCGAGCCGAATACTATAGTACCCTCCACTACCTTATGATCTACCGGACATGGTATGTATATCGGATGGTATCGCTTGTGACTTCTTCTATGTCAGCACTACTGGAACCATGGAAGATAGCGGCCACTTTCGGGCTCGAATCGCAAAAAACTGCTTTACAAGCCTTGTTTTATCTGGTACTTTGAAACAAAATTAGTGCCGGGGAGGAAGGCTTTGTGACATCGGCCAATGTTTAACCATCAACAGAAGGGGATCCTATGGCTACCGTGAATCAATTAGCACTGCGATTGAAGTATGCAAAAGCGGCGATCAAGACCCTCACCAAAAAACTTGATGCCGCCAAAGCAAAAACGAAGAAGCTCGATGCCGAGTTAAAGAAAGCGCAGGCAGCCGAGAAGAAGAAGGCACCTAAGAAAGCTGCACCAAAGAAACGAGCCCCAAAACGAACAACTCCCAGCTAATGCGCCTTTGGGGTGATCATTCACGTAAAAAGGAGGAATAATATGAACAAGGCTGATTTGATCGATGCCGTTGCCGAGGTAACGCGCTCTAGAAAAGAAGCCGCCGCTGCTCTTGATTGCGTATTGGACTCCATCACGAAGGCGTTGAAGAAGAAAGAGGATGTCACACTTGTTGGTTTTGGAACCTTCACGGTCAAAAAGCGAAAAGCACGGGCGGGCAGAAATCCTCAGACAGGGGAGAAAATCAAGATTAAAGCAAAATCGATTCCGGCGTTCAGACCGGGCAAGGCCCTCAAGGATTCCGTCAAGTAACACGTAAGCATCACAACTCCACAACCAACCTATCCCCATCAGATTCCATCGAAGATCTGATGGGGATTTCATTTACCCACCCACAACGAGATTACTCTCGCTGAACTCATCTACCCTATCTCCTCATGCCGGTCAGGCGCATTCAGCCTCTACCACATACGGGTAATGATCTGACGGGTACGACCCCTGCCAGTGATCCCGAATGATCATCGCGTCCCGGATTTCAAAATGTCTGCTCACAAGAATCCAGTCCATCCGGGTTTTCTGAGGGACTCCTTGGAATCCATGATGAGTCATACTCTCCTCGTTTTCTGGTCTTCCGAGAGCCTGCCAGGTATCGTGCAGGCCCGTACCCCGGCTGGTGAGAAGCTGATGAACCGGCGAACCAGGATGATCATTGAAGTCACCCATGACAATGCTGGGGCCATTCCACTGCTTTACAAAATCCGCTAAAAGAGAAGCCTGCTGCAACCGAGCATCAGGATTGGCATGGTCAAGATGAGTTACGGCTACCCAGAGATCCCGTTGATCATGGCGCCTGATGATTCTTCCCCAGCTCATCATCCGCGGAAAGGTACTGTTCCAATCGCTACTTCGATGAACGAGCGGCGTTCTTGAAAGCCACCGATCCGCACCTTCAATACTTTCAAACTGATCCGAACTATAAAAGAGCGTTGGATATTGACTACTCTCATCAATGATCCGCTGAGGGGCATGTATGCTGTATCCGCTCAAGTGATCCATCAGGTAGACGAGCTGATGCCACTTGCCTTCCTGGGTACCAATAATGCAGGGATCGTAGCGCTTAATAACACTGCACACCATGTCACGCCGGTAATCCCAACCGTATGCATCGTCTGCCGGGTTGTCAAAACGGATGTTAAATGTCATGATGCGCATCGATCACGTGCCCTTTCATACTGGTTTCTATCTAAGGTAATGGTAAGCTCCGCTGCCCCACCAGATTTCCTGATTGACTCTAGTAAATAAATTATTAGAATAAAAGATGTTCGAATTTTGATACCTTCTCGTGTGCTTTGAGACTTGTCTTGCGTGTATCCATTTTTTCATATTATACAACTCACGATAAGAAAGGAGAAAACCTATGGCAACGATAGACAATCTGAAAGCCGCGTTTGCGGGAGAAAGCCAAGCAAACAGAAAATACCTTGCTTTCGCAAGGAAGGCTGAAGCTGACGGTTTCCCTCAGATTGCCAAGCTGTTCAAAGCGGCAGCGGAGGCGGAAACTGTCCATGCTCATAGTCACCTGCGCGTTATGGGTGGCATAGGAAACACCGAGGAGAACCTTAAAGATGCCATCAGCGGCGAAGCTCATGAATTCAAAACAATGTATCCGGCGTTTATCGCCGAAGCTGAGAAGGAAGGCCATAAACAAGCCATCACCACCTTCAAGTACGCCAATGATGTTGAAAAGGTCCATCATGATCTTTATACAGAGGCCCTGCAGAAGTTCAAAGACGGGCAGGACCTCCCGGCTGCTGACATCCACGTATGCGGTGTCTGCGGGTACACCGTGGCCGGTGCTGTGCCAGAGCGCTGTCCGGTCTGCGGATCAGTGAGCAAGGTCTTCCGGAAAATAGAATAGACGACTAATCGTTCGCGGCGAGGGCGCCACTCCCACGAAACAGTGAGAAGTGAAAAGTAAGAAATACAAATACGAGGGATGGTTCGTGTCTATTCTTGAGAGCTTCTTACTGGACCTTGAACCACAGTCTGCTCCTCACTCCTCGTATGAAACTTCACGATAGTTCGTCATTGTCGGCTAGGCGGGCTGCGCCTCAGCTCTTTATCCACCCGCCAAGCGCACAACACTTTAACCGTCATTCCCGCGAAGGCGGGAATCCAGTATTGTGAACAACGTACCACAACACTGCTAAAGCCCGTGGTGCTGGCGATGAGTGCTCGGTAAAATTTCGTTCCTACCAGAAGCGCCGCTATGCTCTGGATTCCCGCTTTCGCGGGAATGACATCTCAGTAGAGTGCCGCCTGCGCGGGTTGCCCCTCAGTTCTTTAGTCGCCGAACGAAGTGAGTCCCGCTCCGAGCGGGATTCAGCTCTTTATCCACCGAACGAAGTGAGGCGGCGCCTCAGCTCTTTATCCACCGAACGAAGTGAGGCGGCGCCTCAGCTCTTTATCCACCGAACGAAGTGAGGAATCACAGCTAAAGAAGAGTTTCTTCTGCGATCAACCTGGACCGCGTCTAGACGCTTCCGCTCACTCCTCACCCTTCACTCCTTACTCTTTACCGTTCCACCTTGACCCTGAAACTTTGAACCTTGAGCCCTCCCGAGGGCCATATTCCTCCATTGAACTCTTCCTCGCGTTCTGTCATACTACTAATATTTAATGCAGTCATGCACCGCCGGTAGAACGCGCGAGGAAAAGTGGACTATCTCTGGAGGTGTCTGGATGATTAGCGTTGGCTGCTGTGGCTTTCCAAGGGCTCATCACATCTACTTCGACCAGCTTCGGCTCATCGAAATTCAGCAGACCTTTTATAAGCCTCCTCAGGCAAAAACCGCGTACCGTTGGCGCGCAAAGGAAGCTCCGCCTGATTTCGTCTTTACGCTCAAGGCGTGGCAGCTCATTACTCATCAGCCCGCGAGCCCTACCTATCGCAAAATCAAACATACCATTCCGGAAAACAAACGACACCGCTACGGCGGCTTTCGCCCCACTGATGAAGTTTTTGCGGCATGGGAACAAACCCGGGAAATTGCCTCGGCTTTGAGAGCACACGTAGTAGTATTTCAATGTCCGGTGAGTTTTACCCCTACTGATTTCCACAAAAAGCACATGCGTCTTTTCTTTCAGACGATAAAAAGAGACGGACTCCAGGCTGCCTGGGAGCCTCGTGGTGAATGGAAAGATCCTGAGGTAGAGCATCTCTGCACCAGTCTCGACTTGATTCACTGCGTGGACCCATTTATGCGGCTTCCGGTGACCAGGGGTACTGCCTATTTCCGTCTGCATGGAATTGGCGGCTATGCTTACCGTTACACCAATGAAGAGCTGGAGCAGCTCAAAAGATGGTGTCAGCAGTTTGAGCACGCGTATGTATTGTTCAACAACACCTCAATGTGGGAAGATGGTTTTCGATTCAGGAAAATCATCTCGAGCACATGAAGAAAATGCTCTCTTCTTCGAGAAAGCGGGCATCATGCGGCTGTATCAATTATCACAAAGGAGGATACTATGAAAAAGGTTCTGCTGTATTGTCTGGTCGTGGTGGCTGTCATCGTTCTTTCTTCCCCGCCCGGGAAAGTGGAAGAAACGGCAAAGCAGCTTTCATCCAAGAAGGAGTATGATTACTGGGTGCACTTCAACTACTTCGCGCATGATTCTTCTCACTGGTGGACCGGACTTGCGATATTGAATCCCAACGATATCGACAATGATCTTATTATCAAAGTGTATGATCAGGAAGGAGATGAAGAAGCCTGGGGTGAGTTTACCGTTGACAATCTCGAGCAGGTAGTTTTTACGATGGATGACCTCGATTTTATCGACCACGGAAGCCTTCCCGGACGGGGACATTTTTCTATTGGAGCAACAGAAGACTTTGCGGTGGTCAAGTTCACTGGAAATCGAGATAGCGGGGCATTCAGTGAGGTTGAAAAGGAGGCGCAGTTTATCCTGCCTGAATAGTAATCGACAGTACTGACCCTGAATATACCTGGTGCCGTCACATTCAGAATTTTTCCGGTTGTTGCGGGATGCGGGTCTGGGGCTAAGCTCACTCCTCCCGCACCATCAGGTTCAGAATCACGCCTGATAACCCAACCTAACGAGAATCACTGAGGACCCATCCGCGCACACTTCAACAGTCATGTCCAGATAATCAGAGCATGGTCGACTGCGACTGCCGCTGAGCTGAAGCCCGAAGGAAGAGCATCGTCCGCTATTCCCGGTCCTCATGTCTTGTCCGGCTTCAGGGACGAGCAAGCTATCCGGTCCAATCTCTCCGCTGCCTGCTCTGCATTTTATGCTCCGTGCTTCACATTCTATGCTCTGCACTTCGGTGCACCTACCGGGGTTCGAGTGCAAAAATACTATGCTTGCCCCATTCTGCTTCGCTCTGCCGGGACCTATACTGGTGTCCAAAACTCTTTTTTAACCTGACGGAGCAATCACAATGAGAAAGCAGGAAGAAGTAACTTTGTTTTTCAATACCAACTTTCTTTTTTTGGCTCTGTTCATGGCTGCCTTGACGTTTAGTATCGGGTTCACCGACGAGCAAACGACAAGCAAACCAGAAGCTACAATTGTTGCGAGCGATGAGAGCACGACATACGCAGATGAATCCGGCGACAAAACTGTGGTTGTCGAAAAAGAAACGACGATTGAAGATGACGATGATAGTGGCGGCATCTTGAGTACTACCCTGAACGTCATAGGAGACATCATCGCCTTGCCATTCAGACTTATTGCCGGCTTGCTTCGAGCTATTTTTTAGATGGCTGCCCTTCTTCGCCCGCGTTGCGGTCGTTCTGCCAATCGCAAGCGCTTCCTGCAATCCTCGTGCACCAGGTAAAAACTGACAGGCCGGGAGTACCGTCTTGTTGAACATCAGACCTTCTGAATCCAGTGAACAACACCTCACGGGCCTGTACGCCCTGATTGCCAGAACTATACTTCATTCCCCTCTTCCAAGATAGGTAGCAGCACCGGGGAAAATACATATAATTACCCATACCAACAGTCGGCACAGTCAAGTACTCTGAGCTAAAAAGTGAGGTAAAAAATTGCACTTAGGTGAACACCTAAGAATAAACCCAAAACGAAAGTTGTAGAAAGGATACGCAGAGCGAGAATGCCTTCATTCCTGCTGTTGGTGTGACTGCCGCAATCGAACCAACAGCGTTCAAGGCGACCGTAGGGCACGTATGATACGGACTGCACCGTAGTGAAAGTTCTGGGCGCTTTCCTGTTCATGCCATACATGATGTTGATTTTCACTGCCGATTACATGCCTATGAAAATACTGCTTGCAGACGATGACAAAAATCTTCGGAAGGTACTTAAAGTCGAACTCTCTGGCGAAGGATATACCGTCCTCGAGGCAGAATACGGGAGCAGGGTTCTGGATCTGCTGGAGAACCATAATTTCGACATTCTACTCCTTGATCTCAATCTCCCGGACATCGATGGTATAGAAATTTTAAAGAAAATAAAGTGCTCGGAAGTTCCTGTTGAAGTCATCATTCTCACCGCATATGGTTCGATATCGACAGCGGTCGATGCGATGAAACTCGGCGCCTATGACTATCTGACCAAGCCGTTCCAGTTTGAAGAACTTGCAGCAGTGGTGGAAAAAGCATATGAAAAGAAAAAGCTCTTAAGTGAAAACTTCTCTCTGAAGACCCAGATCACGAAGAGATCGGAAGACCACACCATTATTACCAGAAGCCCTTTGCTGTTGAAGGTCCTGGAAAATGCCAGAAATTTTGCACTTTCGGATTTCCCGATTGCCATTCTTGGTGAAAGTGGAGTAGGGAAAGAGCTCCTGGCGGAAGTTGTCCACAAGAACTCAAAAAGATCGAAATGTCCTTTCATCCGCATCAACTGCGGTGCCATTCCTGAAAATACAATCGAAAGTGAATTCTTCGGACACGAAAAAGGCTCGTTTACCGGCGCCCACATGAGGAAACCTGGTCTTATTGAAATAGCTAACCGGGGTATTCTCTTCCTGGATGAAATCGGAGAGCTCCCGTACAACCTTCAAACCAGACTGCTGCGCGTCCTTGACTCAGGTACGTTCTTCAGGGTTGGAGGAACAAAAGAGGTTGAGGTCGATGTACGATTCATTTCTGCCACGAATAGAAATCTCAAAAGCGCCGTGGAAAACGGAACCTTTCGACAGGATCTGTACTACCGCCTCACAACCTTGACGCTCCATGTTCCTCCGTTGCGCGAGAGAAGAGAAGATATTCCGATACTGGTCCATCACATTCTGCATACTCATCCCAACTTTAGAAATAAGCGCCTGACTGATGACACTTTGCGTGTATTGGCTGAATATCGCTGGCCGGGAAATGTTCGCGAGTTGCAGAATGTCATTTACCGCACCCTGCTCCTTTCCGAACGCGACCTCATAACTGCGAATGATCTTCCTGACGACCTTCAGATCTCAGAGAGGAATAGCAGCAAGCGACTCAAGGATCTGGAGAAAGAACATATTCTCACAGTCCTCAGGGAGGTCCACGGTCGAAGGGGCGAGGCAGCTCGAGTTCTGGGAGTCGATCCAAAGACACTCTACCGTAAACTGTCAACCTTCAGAGTCGGAGCTGTTAAAGAGTGAGGTTCTAGAAGGCTGACGGCACGCATCAGGTCATCTGCACTCGCAGCTTTTGCTGCAGATTGTATACCCACGGAGGTACCCGATGGAGGAGACAATGTCACCCGGACTCAAGCGTAACCACTACTTCCGCCGCGAAGACTTCGTTTCGCATTCCAGCTTCATTCAGCTTAACGACGACACGCAAGACCAGAAGTTATGGTCTCTGCTCAACCAACGCCTGGCAGCTCTTGGTCAGGTCGCCTCCGGCATTGCACATGAAATCAGCAATCCTCTTGCAACGATCAAAGCGTGTGCGGAAGGCCTCATCAAGCGAATCGACAGAAGCACCTTTGATCCAGTTCTCTTCAGAAATTATCTCGAAATCATCCAAGAAGAGATTGTCCGATGCACCAGGATCACCAGCAGCATCCTGTCTTTTGTGCAGGATGCGGAGACCGAGAAGCAGAATGTTGATATCCACACCATGCTCGACAGGATTGTGGAAATGATGTGCTTTCAAGGTCGCCTTGCCAATGTGAAGATTGAGAAGAAGTATCAGCAGGATCTCGCCCGTATTTCAACGAAAGAGCGCAGCCTGCAGCAGGTATTTCTCGCTATCACGGTCAACGGGCTTGAAGCAATGCGGGAAAGAGGAACGCTGACATATGAAACCGGAATGAGAGGAGCCATGGTATATGTAAAAATCAGCAACAGCGGACCTGCCATTCCTCCCCATCACCTTGTAAAAATCTTCGATCCCTTTTTTACTACCAAAACGAAAACCGGAGGCACTGGCCTGGGATTATATATTGCCAACAACATCATCAGAGACTGCAACGGCGAAATAACGGTGAGTTCCGAAGAAGACAAAGGGACAACCTTCACCATCATGCTTCCTCTATGACTGTTCGGGCAATTTGCCAAAGCACGTGGTCAGATTGCCCGATGTCTGCGCCGTTTTAATTAAAAATACCTTGTATCTTTAATACGTTAACAATTGGCATTCCTCTTGCCAAGCATATGCATAAAATCTCTCAAGAGGAATAGGCATATGAAAATTCTGTTAGCTGATGATGACGAAAACTTCGGCTTCGTACTGAAAAGGGAACTGGAGCAGATTTATTCTGCGGTCGACCTTGTCACCAACGGAGTCGATGCGGTGATCAATGTCATTAAGAGCTCTTACAATGCCGTGCTCCTTGATCTTCAGATGCCGCGGCTGAACGGGATTGACGCTCTCAAGATCATTAAGATGATCGATCCATCGGTACCGGTCATAACGTTTTCCGGAAAGTTAGATGATTCTCAACTCACTGAGTCGCTTCGGCTCGGCGCCTCGACCTGCTTTCAGAAGCCATTTGCAGTGGAAGAACTCCATTCCATAATCAAGAACCAGATGCCGGAAATTCTCTGATGAATCCATTCATTTTATACATGCACACATATAACACTACAAACCAAGGAGGGCGCAATCATGAAGCACTGTTTTCCACCTCTGGTGGTTATTTTCAAGGGCGACATCCGGGTTCATAAGTTAGCCCGCACCCTGGTTGCACTTCTTCTGTTGTCATGTCTGGCCAGCTGCGCAAGCGATCCCGAGATCCAGACCATCGCTCCACCGCCAGAGAAACAGTCCGGCGATGTCTTTCTCAGTCCCGGCGATGAACTGGAAATCAAATTTGCCTATGCTCCTGAGCTGAATGAAACTCAGGTCATACGGTCCGACAACAAAATCGAGCTTGCTTTAATCGGTGAGATCGAGGCTGCCGGCAAAACAACGTCGCAGTTCAAGTCAGAATTAGAGGATGCATACTCGAAGCATCTGGCCCATCCTCAGGTATCGATTTTTGTTCGTACTGCATATCAAAACCGGGTGTATGTCGGCGGCGCAGTAACCGAGCCAGGTCTGATCGACATGGCTGGCCCTATGACAGCCTTGGAAGCAATCATGCAGGCTGGCGGCTTCGATCACTCCAGCGCCGAAGTGGAGAATGTCATTGTCATCAGATATGAAGGTAAAGAGCGGAATGCATACTCTCTCAACTTCGGAGAATCAACTGACCCGGAAAACTTATTTACTCCTTTTTACCTTGAGCCACGAGATATAGTCTTTGTTCCGCGAACGACTATTGCCAAGGTTGACCAGTGGGTTGAACAGCACATCTGGGCGCTGCTTCCCAATTTCGGCGTAACATCGAGAGTAGGTGGCAATTAACGCCGATCACCATAAGAAGCACTGAGGTTGTAGCAGACAGTGACACACAACAACAATCAATAGCATAGCAGCTTCGTGAGGCACCGTCATGTTAGAAAACACCCCCATGTTAGAAACCCATCTGGAAAGCGACGTCAATCAGAGTCATGTCCGCGATTTCTACTACATTATTTTCCGACACAGAAAGGCAGCATTGCGTTTTTTTGTAACTATTATGGCTGCCGCAACGCTCTTTGCACTTTTTGCCGCCGAGATTTATCGCTCCGAGGCAACCCTGTTGATTCGGCTCGGCCGAGAAAACGTAGTACTTGATCCCACCGCAACTACCGGCCAGACAATCAGTGTCGGAGGTGCTCAGAATCGCACCAATGAGATTAATTCTGAGCTCAAGATTATCCAGAGCCGCGAGCTTGCCGAGAAAGTTGTTGAAGCCCTTGGCGTCGACGTTATCCAAAACGGATTCGCCCCGGTATCCGCTAGCGAAGATCCATCATTCCTGGGGACCCTGTGGAGTTCCGTGAAGCAGCAGACCACTAGCACGATTGCCGCTATCCGCCAGTATCTCCCCTTGCTTCAGCCGGCAGCTGATCCGAATGCCAACCAGCAGCTCCGAAACAAGACGATAGATCTTGTAGCGGGCAACCTCCTTGCAGAGACGATAAAAGACAGCAACGTGATCGCGCTGGCGTATGATGCAAAAACCCCGGAATTAGCGCATGCCGTATTGGATAGACTTATCGACTTCTATCTTCAAAAACACATTGCGGTGTACCGTTCCAGTGATTCTTATCAATTCTTTGCCGATCAGACCCAGGGGTTGCGTGATGATCTTATGCAGACCAGCGAAAAATTGAAAAACCTGAAAAATGAGACCGGCATTTCATCTCTTGAAGAGCAGCGCGCCATTCTCCTTGAAAGACTCGGGGCCATCAGAACTGAACAGAATGCGACAGAATCCGCTCGTGTCGCTATTAAGGCGGAAGTGGCCGCATTGAAGATAAAACTGAGCAGCCTCCCGCCATCAATAGTCACGCTTGAGACTCAAGGCGCTCCGTCCTCAGCAGGGGAAGAACTGCGCAAGCAGATCTTCCTGCTCCAGCTCAAGAAGCAGGAACTCCTGTCAGTGTATACCCCGGAGGCGATCCCCGTTCAGGAACTTCAGCGCCAAATCAAGGAAGCGGAAACCCTTCTGCCAAAGGCAAACACTCCCACAGTCGCACGGGGAATCAATCAGGCTCATCAGAACCTTTCACTCGATATAGTGCGGCAAGAAAGTCAGCTCAAGTCGCTCGAATCAAAATCAAAAAAGCTGAAAGAACAGCTTGCTCAGGCAGAAGAGGAACTGAAGCAGCTGAACGGCAACGAGCTTCAGCTCGCAGAACTGAACCGCGACCTGACAATCCAAGAAACGAATTATCGCAAATACACTGAAAGCCTGGAACAGGCACGCATTGACAATGCTCTTGAAATGCAGAAGATCTCCAATATCTCCCTTACGCAGGCTGCAACCAAACCATTCGAGCCAATCAGTCCTAAGAAAGGACTGATCCTGATCGCGGCATTATTCTTTGCCACCGTTGGTGCCTTTGCCTTGGCATTCTTCCTTGAATACATAGACCATTCCTTTACCAAGCCTGAAGACATAGAAGAACGCCTCGGCCTGCAGGCAGTGGCAACGATCCCGAAACTCCCGCGACACGATCAAATGCTCCGAGCACTTTCTGAAAGTACAGGCTACATCGCTCTTCCGAACAATGAGAGTGATTCGCCTGATTCCTCTGAGGCCTTAAGTCTTCGATCGAACACGCATACTCCTGCAGGGATGTTTTTGCCGGTCGATCACGACTATGAAATGCTGAATAAGATTTTTTTCCAGAACAGTCAGGATACCTCACCGGTACCTCAGACTGTTGCTATAACCAGCTGTCATGCCGGTGAAGGAGTGAGCAGTGTTGCGCTTTATCTGGCAACGATGCTGCACCAGCGATTTTCCAGCCGCGTCCTGCTGGTTGATGCAAAATTTAACAATCCGTCTCTGCACGAAAAACTAAGTGCAAAACTCTCACCAGGGTTAGCGGATATTCTTGTGAACAAGCTCACCTATTCCGGAGTATTTCAACAAACGGCAAAGTCCAATTTGGACTTCCTTTCTGCTGGAGAGTTGAAAAACGGATTTCTGTCATGGCCAGAGCGCCGGACATTCGCTAAGCTCCTGCAGGCACTCAAACAAAAATACGATTTCATCATCGTCGATACACCGGCATTGTGGAATGGATCGGAAACGACAAATCTTGAAGCGCTTACTGATGGCGTCATTCTGGTCATCGAGGCCGAATCCGTTCGCTGGGAAGTAGCACAGCGGGCGAAAAACCGACTGCAGAAAATAAACGCCA
>Ga0116144_10003405_pt1 | contig 15908 bp, 17 predicted proteins | sample AD_UKC035_MetaG_FD_89746 | JGI IMG/M metagenome (GOLD analysis project Ga0116144, IMG submission 89746) | Active sludge microbial communities of municipal wastewater-treating anaerobic digesters from USA - AD_UKC035_MetaG | ecosystem: Engineered > Bioreactor > Anaerobic > Digestate | place: USA...
AAAGGCCTTGTTCGATCTCAACCGCAGTAAGCCGGCCCTGCTTTCCGGAAAAGACCTGCTCGTGATCGTCGCTCAGGCAGGATACAGCATTGACCGAAAGGCTGGTACCGCCATTCTTGATTCCCTTACCGAGGAAATCCAGAACATGGCGACCCAGGGCTATCACGTGGGAAACGAAAGAACACCGCGCGTGCTGTTGACCGGAACTCCGCTGGGAGAAAATGACGATAAGGTGATATCCCTGGTCGAAGAGTGCGGTGGGGTGGTTGTAGCCATGGAAATGTGCGGCGGCTACAAGGTGGTGGATCTGCGTATCGATGAAACCGATCAGCGTGACCCCTTGTCCCTGCTGGCGGAGAAGTACATCAGTACGCCCTGTTCCGTAATGTCACCTAATACGAAGCGTATACATCTCCTGGAACAAATGATTCAGGACTTTGCCGTAGACGGGGTTATCGATCTGAACTGGCATGCCTGCCATACCTACGCTGTCGAATCCTTCTGGGTTGCGGATATGGTCCAGAACACATTGGGGAAACCATTTCTGCATCTGGAAACTGATTATTCTGAATCCGATAGGGAAACCTTGCGAGTGCGAATCGAAGCGTTCCTGGAAATGATAGGAAAATAAAGCTCTTGGAGAAATCAAATGGTAACCGCCGGATTGGATATCGGTTCACGAACCATTGCTTTGGTGGAATGGGATGGCGAGAGTATTGTGCGGGAAGAGGTGGCATACACCGGAACTGATCCGGTTGTGAACGCGCAACGCCTGATAAATGGCAGCAGCTACGATCGGGTGGTTGCCACCGGCTATGGCCGGCATCTTGCCGTCGAACGCAGGTTAACCGGCGAAGTGATTACCGAAATCAAAGCTTATGCGATCGGAGCGCGTCACCTCTATCCTGACGTCCGCACGGTGCTCGACATCGGTGGGCAAGACAGCAAGGTGATCTTTCTCAAACCAGATGGAGGTGTTGCACGATTCGAGATGAATGATCGTTGTGCGGCTGGCACCGGGCGCTTCCTGGAAAACATGGCGCTGGCTTTGGGGCTGAGCATAGATCAAATCGGGGGCCACGCACTCGCTGCTCAAGGCAATGCGGTGCGGCTTTCGAGCATGTGTGCAGTCTTTGCAGAATCCGAAGTCGTCTCGCTCATCGGTCGAGGTGAAGACAGTCATCGGGTGGCACTAGGCATTCATCAGGCTATTGTTGACCGCGTGAGCGCGATGGTTCGCCGGATAGGTCTGCAACCCGCCTTTATGTTTGCTGGCGGCGTGGCCCGTAACCAGTGTATGCGACACATCCTGAGCCAGGACCTCACTATGGCAGTCACAGTGCCGGAGAACCCGCAGACTGTTGGGGCATTGGGCGCTGCACTCTACGCAGCGCAACGGCTCAGGTGACAGTCAGTGCGTGTTGTGTGCAGGATGTGAGGGTGTAACGCTTGGTGCTGGGTGTACCCGATGATCTCATCGGGTAAACCGAACTGAGCGGCAAAAATTATAGGATTATCCTATTTGACGTATGGCATAAATTGAATTACAACGACATCATCAACAACGGCGGCCCTACTATTATTTTAAGAAAACGCGTTTCAGGAGGAAAGAATGGTACAGCAAAGGAAAATGTGGCACGTGACAGTCAGTATTCTGCTTTTCATGGTTATCCTGGCTCCGGGTATATCATCAGCCGGTATAACCATTGCCACGTTCAATCAGGGAACTGGCAGCCTGAGTGTGGATGGCAAGGTCATCTACCGTCACGAGTTTTACAACTGGTTTGAAGCACCTGACCAGCCAAACGACAACAACGATTACAGCTACTTCTTTACCCGCTCGCTCTTAGGGCTGTCGCTGACCTTGCCGAACTTGAAAGCCTATGTCCAAGGCCAGGATGTTCATATGTGGGGTTTGCCGGATGACGCTGTGGCCGCGGCCCCTGCAGGCACGCTCGGACCGGGTGCAGTGTACTATGCGCATGGCGGCCAGGAAGACTTCCATAGCACCATTATCCGCCAGGCCTATCTGGAGATTCCGCGGCTGTTTGTCTCCGGGCTGTCGGCGCGCGCCGGCCGGTTCGACTACGTTGATGGCCTCGAAGTGACCTATGACGATCCTAAGGTCAAGTGGCTCAAAGAGATGCGCTTGGCGGAGCGGCTTATCGGACCGTTCACCTGGTCGAGCTTCAATCGCAGTTTTGATGGAGCAAAAGTTGTCTTCGATCACGATGTGTTCAACCTCACGGGATTTGCCAGCCATCCGACGCAGGGCGGCTTTGAAAATGACGCTCACGAGAGCATGGAAGACATTGATCTAGCCGCCGTGACCCTGACGATGAAATACAACAAGAATCTCTGCCTCCCCAACAGCGAGGGCCGGCTGTTCTACATGTATTATGGTGATGATCGTACTATGGCCAAGGTGGACAATGCGCCGGCAGGGAGCGGCCCGAACCAGGGCGACATAGAAATCCACACGATTGGTATGCACTGGCTTGCCACCCACAAGACAAGCAGTGGCGTGCTCGATGGGATTTTCTGGGGTGCCTATCAGACCGGCGACTGGGGCACATTGGACCATGAAGCGTGGGCTGCTGCTGCGGAAATGGGTTACCAGTTTACGCAGTATCCCTGGACCCCGTGGATCAGAGCCGGCTACTTTGTCTCTTCCGGCGATCCGGATCCTAGCGACGGCGATCACGAGACCTTTTACCAGATGCTGCCGACTGCTCGCAAGTATGCTCTTTTCCCGTTCTTCAACCTGATGAACAATGAAGACCTCTTCGTCCAGGCGATTTTTAAGCCGCTGCAGCAGCTTTCGGTCCGTTCCGATCTGCATTTCCTGCGGTTGCATGAAGATGACGACCGCTGGTATCAGGGCGCAGGAGCGACACGGGAGGAAGATATTTTCGGATATCAAGGCCGACCGAGCAACGGCGACGAAAACCTGGGGACGCTGCTGGACATAACATTGAATTATACGATCAACAAGCACTTCTCGGTAATGCTTTACGGGGGCCATATGTTCGGCAGCGACGTCATCGAAAACAGCTACGACGACGAAGATGCCAGCATGGGATATGTTGAAGTGACGTTTGCGTTCTAAGCGAAATGAGATGCTCTTGCACGATAACCGTACAAGACACGCGGAGAGCTTACCTGGTTTTGAAAGGAGGTGTCATCTATGAAGGAAGAAGCACCCTGCAGCGAGCGAAGACGATTTCTGCGGCAGGCGGTCGTCTCTGCGGCTGCTGTACCGCTGCTACCCCTCAGTGCCCGGGCAGGTACAGACAAGGAGACATCGCTCCAGGTTTGGTCTTGCGGAGGGTTGGCAGAAGCCTTCATTCCTGCCAACACCGAATATGAGAGACAAACTGGTATCGCTATTGCCTATACCGGGGCATTTGCAGCGGCATTGGGAAAGTCTCTTCTGGGGAGCGCTCAGACGGAGGTGTTTGCCCCTCGGGTGTTGGATCTGGCCCGGAAGCTGAAGGAGGCCGGCAAGATGCTGTACTTTAAACCGCTTTGCTTTACTCAGTACGTGGTCGTGACGCCCAAGGGAAATCCAGCGGGAATTACCTCTATTACCGATTTGGGACGATCAGGAGTGCGGGTAGTGCTGGCTCCGCAGGCTTCGCCTCCTGGCGGGGATGCGGTCAAGGTAATCCTGAAAAAGGCTGGAGTCGAAGAAGCAGCGCTGAAAAACACGGTCATACAGGGTTCCTGCGTTCAGACCATCATGGACGATGTGATCGACGGAAAGGGCGATGCATCGATTGTGGAGATGCGGCTCACGCGCGTTGAGCGCTTTGCAGGAAAAGTGGAGGTGATTTCAATTCCCTCTGAGTTCTTGCCGCCACCGCCGCTGCCTTTCACTATCGGGGTAATGAAGTATGCTAAGGACCGGGATTTGGCGGATCACTATGTCGACTTCATCTGTTCCGAAGCCGGGCAGCGATTCTTTGAACAGGCGGGGTTTATTCCTGCAGTTTCAGAACAGGGAAAACTCCTTGTCAATAAACTAGGAGTGCACGATGCCTAAAAATCTGATTGAACCAGCGAAGAGCAGCCGATTGACCGTTCTGCGCCGTATTATCCAATTAGGTATGCTGACATTATTGGGACAATGGTCCTACTATGGGATCTTCCGCTGCCCATTTCCGGTGCCCTATGTGAGCTGCACCAATTGCCCGGTCATTGCGTGCCCTGGTGCAAGTGCCACCTTTTTCTGGGGAACATGGCTGGCAATTCCTCTTTCGGTGATTGTATTTGGCCGTGCGTTTTGCGGTTGGGCTTGTCCGGGCGGGCTGGTTGTCCAGTTGACGGGAATGCTTGCGCCCTTCAAGGTCCGTGTAAAGAATATGGTTAACGCTGTCGCGCCATCCGGTAAGTACCTCGGATTAATGGCCGGCCTCTATCTCTGGCTGGTGCTCGAAAATCCCCGTTGGATGGTGCCGATTCGGGTTGGCGAGTTCTGGAATTCCCTGACGTTGAGTTTCGAGCATGCCGGTACCCTCTGGCTGGTGCGTACGTTCCTTGTCTTTGCCTTTGTTGTGCTTGGTTTCGGGCTGGCCAATGTCTGGTGCCGCTATGCGTGTCCAACCGGCGGGCTGTTAGAAGTACTCAAGCGCTTTTCCTGGTTCCGTGTATATAAAACCGAAGCGTGTAATGACTGCAATAAATGCCTCGCAGTGTGCGAGATGGGTACCAGGCCGGCAGAAGTAAACTGCACCAATTGCGGCGATTGTCTCAAATCATGTCCGGTACAGGCAATTGCCGTGGGAAGGAAACGGTAAGTCCGATGCAGAGCGTTTATCCACGAAGGCCACTGAACCACCCATGTTTTAATCGAGGAGCAGCGCACACGACTGGCAGAGTGCATCTTCCCATCGCCCTGCACTGCAATATTCAGTGCAACTACTGCAACCGTCTTTTTGACTGCTTTCACGAATGCCGGCCCGGGGTGACCAGCGCTCCCCTTGCTGCGGAAGAAGTGCTCCCGTATCTGAGGTATGCTTTTGCTAACGACCCCACCCTGTCTGTCGTGGGATTGGCCGGCCCGGGCGATCCCTTTGCCGAGCCCGAGAAGACTCTTGCCATCATTGAAATGGTACATCGTGCTTTTCCGCAGGTGCTTATCTGTGTTTCCTCCAATGGCCTCCAAGTGCCAGAGTATGCTGGCCGCATTGCGAAATCCGGAGTGACACATGCGACTATTACAGTAAATGCGCTTAATGCTGACGTCGGGGCGCGCATTTATCGCTGGGCTTGGATCAATGGAAGACAGTATAGCGGCCGACAAGCCGCAGAACAGGTGATTGCCCGACAGCTCGACGCCATTCAGCGATTGAAAAACGAAGGGATAATCGTTAAAGCCAACACCGTGATCATTCCCGAAGTCAATGAAGGAGAAGTCGATCCATTGGCGAAAGAGTTTGCGCGCTTGCGGGTCGACCTAATGAACATCATCCCGCTACTACCCGTAGCCGGGACTCCATTTGAGGCTCTACCGAGCCTTTCTCAGGAAGTCCTCATCCGGCTTCGTCACCAAGCGTCGGTGTATGTACCTCAGATGAGCCATTGTGCTCGCTGTCGGGCCGATGCTGCTGGCCTGCTTGGGAAAGACCAATCGCAGAGCTTTAATGGCTGGTTGAAATGCCGACAGAAAACCGCTTCGTCTGCTCCCTACGCTCGTGCTGCAGCGACGACTGAAGGAGCATGAACCGATTAATGCGGTGAGTGATAATAAACAGATACAAGGAGGTGCTATGAAAAACATCTTTGCGACCCGGTGGGGGATCATCGTTGTTGGAGCGGTTATCGGAGTTCTGGCGGCGACTTTGCAGAAGCTGGGCAACCCTGGAAACATGGGCGTTTGTGTAGCCTGCTTCATCCGGGACATTTCCGGCAGCCTCGGTCTGCACCGGGCGGCGGTTGTTCAGTACCTGCGGCCGGAGATTTTCGGCTTTGTGATCGGCTCCTTTGCTGCTTCGCTGATCTTTAAAGAATTTCGGCCCCGCGCCGGCTCTGCTCCAGTGGTGCGGTTCATCCTGGGATTTTGTGCTATGGTCGGTGCCCTGGTGTTTTTAGGCTGCCCCTGGCGGGCCCTGCTGCGTCTGGCAGGAGGAGATGGGAATGCACTGTTTGGTATTCTCGGATTGATTGTCGGTGTCGGCGTAGGGACGTTGTTTTTCAAAACCGGCTACAACCTGGGTCGCAGCCGGCCGGCAAATCTTACCGCAGGTCTTTCTGTTCATGTCCTTGTGATTGGTTTGCTTCTCCTCGGATTCCTTTTTCCGCCGATCGCCGGAGCGGATAAGAACGATATCCTGCTTTATAGTGTCAATGGTCCGGGATCCATGTATGCGCCGCTGGCTATTTCTCTTGCCGTGGGGCTCGCTATCGGTTTCATTGCCCAACGCAGTCGCTTCTGTACTATGGGTGCTTTCCGCGACTTCATCCTGTTCCGGCACACGCATCTGCTTTTGGGTGTTCTTGCGCTGCTGGTGGCGGCGTTTATCACCAACCAGCTGCTCGGCCAGTTTCATCCCGGCTTTCAGAGTCAACCGGTCGCCCATACCATGAGCTTTTGGAACTTTGCCGGCATGGGGCTGGCTGGCTTAGCCTTTGCGCTGGCCGGCGGCTGTCCGGGCCGCCAACTGTTTTTGGCGGGGGAAGGAGACGGTGACGCGGCTCTTTTTGCGATCGGTATGGCTGCCGGAGCTGCTTTTTCGCACAACTTCGGGTTGGCTAGTTCTCCGCAGGGAGTCGGTCCTCATGGGATAGCGGCAGTGCTAATCGGATTCCTTGTGTGCATGGCTATTGGTTTCGGCATGAGAAAGAATGAAGGATAAGGAGACATTGAAATGGAAAAAACCATCGATGCCCGGGGGTTATCTTGTCCCCAGCCGGTCTTGATGACGCTGGAAGAAATCAAAACTCTTGGAACCGGTACGCTCGTGATTGTGGTAGATACCGAGACTGCCAAGGAGAACGTTTCTCGTGCCGCCGCAAGCCAGGGCTGGGGCATCAAACAGGTTACTTCTGAGTCAGATGGATACCGGATCACCATCACGAAGTGAGAGAAGAGGGCCGGGAGCAGAGAGCAGTTGAGCACGGGGCAAACAAAGAGTGAAAGCATTTTGTGCCGGTTGTATGTACTCGTGAAGTGATTTTTCAGGTCATTCAATCAACACAATGGAAAATTGGTTAGGTCGATAGTAGCCAAAGAGGCGTTTAGGGGCTATACTATACTGATTTTTCTATTCGCACCAGCAACGGAGACACTCTTGCGGCTTGTAAGGTAGTAATGAAATTGCGTTGCGTAATCTGTGTGGAGCCTGGCTAACGAGATGAGGTTTATTCCATGATTTATCTGGATAATGCTGCCACTTCCTTTCCTAAGCCGGAGGTGGTGTATCAGGTGATGGATGATTTTTTGCGTCGCTGCAGTGCCAGTCCCGGCCGCTCGGCCCATCGTCTTTCAATTGAAGCCGGTCGCGTGGTATACGAAGCACGAGAGTCTTTGGCCCGCCTGTTTAATCTCGCTGATCCGCTTCGCGTTGTGTTCACGAAGAATGTGACTGAGGCGCTGAATTTGGTTCTAAACGGCATTCTTCGCCCCGGCGATCATGTGATCACCAGCAGCATGGAACACAACTCGGTTATACGGCCGTTGCGCAGTCTGGAAGAACGAGGCGTTGCTTTGACTGTAGCCCAGTGTACAACAGCAGGCTTTCTGGAGCCAGATCAGGTGGAAAGCGCGATCAGGTCACATACCAGGCTGATAGTCCTGACTCATGCCTCGAATGTTGCCGGCACGCTTTTGCCGGTGGCTGAAATCGGAACCATCGCTCGGAAGCACGGAGTGCTTTTCTGCGTCGATGCAGCTCAGACCGCCGGCGCTTTTTCTCTGGATATGGCCTCGATGAATGTTGATTTACTGGCATTTACCGGTCACAAATCATTGTTCGGCCCTCCCGGAACCGGCGGACTTTGCATTGCTCCAGGAGCTGAGGATGTTCTTGCCCCTTTGATCCGGGGAGGCACCGGAAGCCGTTCCTAATCGGAATACCAGCCTTCATTCTTGCCCGACAAATATGAAAGCGGCACGCCGAATACTGTTGGGCTGGCAGGACTTCGCGCCGGGGTCGACTTCCTTCTCTCGGTGGGTGTTCAGACGGTTCGGGAGCGCGAAAAACAGCTCATGCAGCTCCTTATCGACGGTCTGAAGGCTATCCCAGAAGTTACTATCCACGGCAGTGGCGATGCCGACAAACAGGTGGCGGTGCTCTCCTTGAGCGTCGCAGGAATGACTTCAGCCGAGCTGGCAATGGAACTGGATGAAGAGTATGATATACTGTGTCGTCCGGGACTCCAGTGTGCTCCTACAGCCCACCGGACCATGGGGACATTTCCTACAGGTACGGTACGTCTGAGCCCTGGGTATTTCACTACTGAAGATGCTATTACCGCAACTCTCGATGCTATCGCGGCCATTGCCGCTAGGGCTGGTAAAGGATAGGTTTTATGGCGACAGTTGTTGACGCTCGCGGCCGGTCATGCCCCGAGCCAGTAATGCTGACGTTGAAAGCTCTCGGGGAAGCCGATGAGGTAACCACCATTGTCGATAGTGTGGAGGCTCGAGAAAATGTCTCCCGACTTGCCCGCAGCCAGGGATTTCGAGTGGACATCGAGGAAAAGGAGGCGGCATGGTATCTCCACTTAATTCGTGAGTCTTTCGCGATGGAACCGGAGACCGAAAAGGTGATCACTGGGCCGACAGTTCTGTTGATTGCTTCGGAATGTTTTGGTCGGGGCAGCGATGAACTGGGAAAGCTGCTCATGCGCACCTTTCTTCACACATTGGGAGAAAGCCCTTTGCTTCCCAATCAGATCATTTTTCTCAATAGCGGAGTCAAGCTAGTGGTGAATGATTCCGCAGTCCTTGATGACCTCGAGGTCCTCGCAAAGCGGGGTGTCGACCTGTGTGCCTGCGGAACCTGTCTGGGATTTTATGAGCTGAAGGACCGAGTAGCGGCAGGCCGGATATCTAACATGTATGACATCGCTTCGGCTCTTTTGAACGCAGGAAAGACCATTGAGATCTAAGCAGCAGAAGGAAGTCCGCTATAGTGTAGTGCTCTTTTACTCAATAAGCGGAGCTCTGCGCGCCGAGAAGCTGCTCAAATCCCGGGAGCTCTCGATCAAGCTGATCCCGGTGCCACGGCACCTGAGCTCGGACTGCGGCGTCTGTATCCGTTTTGAGCGTGAACATGAAGCCGAGATTGCCGAGATTCTCGCCAGCCACGACCTGGAAATACAAAGCATTCAGCCGCTAGAGCGGTAAGCGCAATCGGTTTAGTGCCCATGGGTTCTCCGTTATAAAGCGGTTGCATCATTTCTTTTTTCCCAGTGCCTTAGCATCACAGCACCTGCACCTGAGACTGCCCGAAGTTTATCCTTCTATTCATTACGTACCTGATACGGTTGACATTTAATAATTCTGCGCTATAATCATGACCATTATTATGGTCAACCAAAAAAAGGTCTATCCATGAAGACACTCTCACTCTCCGAGGCAAAAATGAAGCTCAGCGAGCTGGTAGATGATGTCCATTCTACCGACCAAGAGGTTGTCATTACCAGAAACGGTCGTCCAGCAGCAGTATTGGTTAGCCCTGACGAATTCGAGGGCTGGAAAGAAACCATCGCCATCAAATCGGATGCAGCATTTATGGATGAAATCAGAAAAGGGCTTCGTTCAGTCAAAAAAGGTGCCATGTATACTCTTAGCGAGTTGTTCGAGTAAGCGGGTGAGGCTACCACGATTATGGAAAGAAAGCTCCGCGTGCCGGAAGCGATCGTCACCCTGCTTCGGGGCGCTCATCCTGAGATCAAGAGAAAGACAAAAGCCGGTCTTAGGCGCATTGTTGAAAACCCTGGGAAAGGGAAGTCTCTCAAAGACGAATTGGGGGGATTAAGGAGCTTTCCCGTTGGCCGATTCAGGATTATTTACCGTGAGTCGGGTGAAGAATGCATAGACATTATCGCCATCGGCCCCCGCAGCGTCATTTACGAAGAGACCTACAGAGTTATCAAGAAATCAAAATCCCAACAGGTATAGCTATGGAAGAACAGAAAAAGATCCGACTTACCACCACTGTTAAGGGAGCTGGCTGAGCCTCCAAGCTGGGTCCGGGAGACCTGGATCGGGCCCTGTGCGGCCTGCCGATGCTTACTGATTCGAATCTGATCGTCGGATTCGATAAAGCGGATGATGCGGGTGTGTACAAGCTCAGCGATAAACTGGCCATCATTCAGACGGTGGATTTTTTCACCCCGATCGTCGATGACCCGTATACTTTCGGTCAGATTGCCGCAGCCAATGCACTTTCCGATGTGTATGCCATGGGCGGCAAACCGCTCACGGCTATGAACCTGGTGTGTTTTCCAATCAAGACCATGGGCCTCGAGATCCTGCGGGAAATGCTCCGCGGGGGCCTGGAAAAGCTGGTGGAAGCGCAGACCACCCTGGTCGGAGGACATTCGGTCGAGGATCCTGAGTTGAAGTATGGGCTTTCCGTGACCGGCGTGGTACACCCGGACAAGGTACTCACCAATGCCGGAGCGCGGCCGGGCGATAGTCTGGTGCTTACGAAGTTGCTGGGAACGGGTATCATTAATACCGCTATGAAGGCGGCTCTGGCCAGTCCGCAGGCAATTGAAAAGGTGACCGCATCGATGTGCCAGTTGAACCAGGCAGCCTCACTGGCTGCCCAGGAAGTGGGCGTCCACGGTATTACCGATATTACCGGATTTGGTTTTCTCGGCCATGCCGGCGAAATGGCACGGGCAAGCGCAGTGGGCATGAATATAGAGGCTGCGGCGGTACCGTTTTTCCCTGAAGCCAAAGACTATGCTGCCCGGGGGCTGATTCCGGCCGGAACTTACCGGAATCGGGAGTTCTGTCAATCATGGGTTGACTTCGAACCAGAGCTTTCTGCTTTCTACGCGGATATCTTTTTCGATCCTCAGACCTCAGGAGGATTGCTGATCTCCGTACCAGGAAACAAGGCAGAGGTGTTGCTGAAGGCGCTGAAGGAAAAAGGTGTAAAAACGGTAGCGATTGTTGGTGAGGTTATCGCTGAGCCGACAGGAAAGATCCTGGTGCGGTAGAGCGAAGCGCTCCAACAGACGTATGAGCGATCTAGGATATGCATATCCGTGAATGATCGTTGATGATCTGGAATAATGGAATGGTGGGGAGAAGAGCTGACGGAAATTTTATGGACGAAGCTCTAAATCCTAGACAATACCTAAATCCAAAGCAGATGCTGGATAGCTTGGATTCCCGCCTGCGCGGGAATGACATTGTTTTGCTGCATGTGGCTCTACAGCGTTTTCTAAAAGATGGTATACGTGGCTGTGTGCTCTAAGAAACTATCGAGGAATGTCCGTCATTCCTATCGGTGGATAAAGAGCTGAGGCGCCGCCCGCGCAGGCGGGCTGCGCCTCAGCTCTTTATCCACCCGCCAAGCGAATAAGGATCTAAACGTCATTCCCGCGCAGGCGGGAATCCAGGTTAGAACCTTAGAGCCTTGGAATTTGGATTTGTTTAGCGTTTGAAATCAGGATTTAGTATTTTCCCTGCTGCCCGCTCACACAGCAGCCAAAGCTCCTAGTATTCCATCATGTCACTATTCCAATTTCCCAGTAAGACCATTATTTCTTATTTCCAGCTCCATGACTATTTTGCTCCGGTGATGGATCTGGGAAATCTCTTCTCTTTGCTTAACGTCAGATTTTCTGCTATGTTTTAACACTCATGCCGGCATGGAAGTTTCCCTTGGCTAGGTGAATGTGCCGGAAAAGCGCTCATCCTTTCATAGTCGTGTCTGCTTATGGCATACCGTAACCTTCAGGAATTCATTGCCGCGCTGGCTGCTGCCGGTGAGCTACGACACATCAGTGCCGAAGTGGATCCCGTGCTTGAAGTTACCGAGATTACCGATCGGGTAAGCAAAGCCAATGGGCCGGCGCTGCTTTTTGAGTATGTCATCGGCTCCAGCTTTCCGGTGCTCACGAATGCCTTCGGCAGCAATACCCGGATGGCTATGGCTCTCAACTGCCGTTCTCTCGAGGACATTGCCGGCCGCATCGAAACGTACCTGAAGTTTCAACCCAGCAAGGGTCTCGCAGGAAAAGTGAAGGCGCTTCTTACCCTGAAAGAAATTGCCGACGTGATGCCGAGAAAGGTGAAGCGCGCTCCCTGTCAGGAAACCGTATTTTCGGCTGAAAGCCCGCTGCTCAACCTATTGCCGATTCTTACCTGTTGGCCTGATGATGCCGGCCCCTTTCTTACGCTGCCGCTGGTAGTCACCAAAGATCCGGATACCGGAGTGCAGAACGCGGGTATGTACCGAATGCAAAAGTACGATAAAGCTACGACCGGCATGCACTGGCAGTATAACAAAGATGGTGCCCGACATTTTGAAAAGTACAGAGCCCGAGGTGAACGAATGCACGTTGCAGTAGCGCTTGGCGGGCCGCCAGCGGTTACCTATGCGGCAACGGCGCCGCTTCCTCCGGATGTCGATGAGATGATTTTGGCAGGATTTCTCAACGGCCAGGCAATAGATGTGGTCAAAGCCCGAACCGTGGATCTGCTGGTGCCGGCAGAGTCGGACTTCGTTCTGGAAGGCTATGTGGATCCTGGAGAGGAGAGGCAGGAAGGTCCCTTCGGGGACCACACCGGCTTTTACTCTGCGGCTGACCAGTACCCGGTGTTTCATATCACCTGTATGACTTGCCGAAAAGACGCGGTCTATCCTACTACCATCGTGGGCAAACCTCCGATGGAGGATTGTTGCCTGGCCAAGGCATCGGAACGGATTTTCCTGCCGCTCATCAAGCTGCTCGTTCCGGAGATTGTGGATATCGAGCTTCCTATGGAGGGGGTATTTCATAATTGCGTGCTGGTGTCGATCGACAAGAAATTTCCCGGTCAGGGTAAGAAGGTGATCCATGCGCTTTGGGGGCTGGGCCAGATGTCATCGGCAAAGTACATTGCAGTGTTCGATCACGATGCAGATCTGCGGGATTCGGCCGGAGTCATCTGGCGTCTGCTGAGCAATGTGGATCCCAAACGTGATCTTATCTTTTCCGAAGGACCTCTCGATGCCCTGGACCATTCAGCCTGCTTTCCTAACTTCGGCGGTAAAATGGGAATCGATGTCACTCGTAAGACACGGGAAGAAGGTATGGGAAGGGACTGGCCCAACGAAATCGAAATGTCTGCTGTAATCAAAGAACGGGTAAGCCGGCGGTGGAAGGAGTATGGACTTTAAGAAATTTTCCCAGCTCATTCTGATCGAGCAGACTCTGTTCGGATTGCCCTTTGCATACCTCGGTGTACTTTTTGCCGGCGGCGCTTCAGTGCTGACTTGGCTCTGGGTCACAGTGGCGTTTGCTGCGGCCCGTACGGCTGGTATGTCGTTCAACAGGGTGATCGATGCCTCTATCGATGCTCGAAATCCTCGTACCCGCAATCGCCTGGTCCCTTTGGGTGCAATATCGACCCGCACGGTGTGGCTCATTGCTGCTTCCTCATCGCTGCTGCTTATCGGTGCTTCCGTTTTGCTCAATCCCATCTGCTTCTATCTTTCGTTTCCAGCGGTGCTGATGTTGTTTACATACTCGTACTTTAAGCGGTTCTCCGCATCGTCGCATTTCTATCTTGGCTTTGTCGAAGCAGCTGCGCCGATCGGCGGTTACCTGGCCGTGACCGGACAATTTTCTCTGAGTGTAGTAGCTCTGGGCCTGGTCATCATGCTGTGGATTGCAGGACTCGATATCGTCTATAGCCTGCAGGATCAGGAATTTGATTCCCGCGCCGGTCTTCACTCTCTGCCGGTAGCTGCGGGAAAAGCAGCGGCGCTCAGGATATCCAGCCTCTGCTATATTCTGGCGCTTGCTGCATTAGTAGTAGCGGGAATTTTCGGCAACATGAGAACTCCATTCTGGCTGTCTGCAGCGGCAGTGGGGATCGTATTTCTTTATCAGCAGATCATGGCGCGCACGGAACCAATCAGTGAATCGATCAGGAAGTTCTTTCAGGCTAATCTCTGGATATCACCGCTGCTGCTGGTGGGGACAGCATTTTCCACGCTGATGCGATAAAAATGTTGACCGTTTACTGTTAACCGTTCACCGACAGATGATCCTCCATGCTTCTGTTCCTTTTCGGTTAAGGGACAACGGTGAACGGTGAACAATCGAGTTTCGATAGGTAACGTATAATGCCTACTGACAAGCAGCGAAGAACTTTGGATTACATGACATTGCGTCCAGAAACCTTTCAAGACCCAATTTTGGCGTCAATTGCCGCCAAGGTGATCAACCAGGAGCCAGTAGACGAAACGGATGCTCGGTATCTGCTTTCGACGACGAGTATTCTCGAACTGGGAACGCTGGCCCATTTCGTTCGAACTCGTCTTCATGGTCCGACCACATGCTACGGCGTCAATATGAACCTCAATTACACAAACATCTGTGAGTTGCGCTGCCCATTGTGCGCCTATTCATGCAATGCAGGTGATGACCAGGCGTTTGTGCTTTCGCTTGATGACATCGAGCAGCGGGTAGAAGACGGTGTGAAGGCCGGCATCGACGAGGTGCATATCGTCGGTGGGCTTAATCCTGAACTGACCATCGACTATTTTGAGGAGATGCTTCACCGGATCAAACGAATCAAGCCCGATATCTTCATCGTCGGGTTTACTGCGGTCGAGTATGATTACTTTTCCCGGATGAACCGGATTTCGCTCGAAAAGGTGTTTCAACGGCTTATTGCAGCAGGCGTGAACGCACTGCCGGGAGGAGGTGCCGAAATTTTTTCCGAAGGGGTGCGCGCTACTATCGCACCGAAGAAGATTCCTGGCTCGCGCTGGCTGGAAGTGATGGCAACGGCTCACCGCTTCGGCCTCAAAACAAACGCCACTATGCTCTACAACCATATCGAAGATGTTGACGATCTCGTAGATCATCTGTTTCGCATCCGGCGCCTACAGGATGAGACCGGAGGATTTAAGACGTTTGTGCCTCTTCTCTTTCACGAAGAGCACACGAAGGTGCGGGCGCGGCGGCCGGCAACGACCGGTTTTGAAGACGTCCGCATCTACGCTGCAAGCCGCATTATCCTTCACAACGTTCCCCATATTAAGGCGCTGTGGATGTTTTTGGGTGAAAAGATGGCTCAAGTACTGCTGCGCTTTGGAGCCGATGAGCTTGGGGGTACCTATATCAATGAGCAGGTTGTTCATGCAGCAGGAGCTTCGACCCCGGTTTCCGGCGCTGAAGCTCACTTGCGAAGACTTATTGAAGCAGCGGACCTCGTGCCGAAACGGACAACGGCAGGGTACCAGAAAAGTTAACCGTTCACCGTTGTCCGTTCACCGATAACCAGTGCGGTGTTTACTCCTGTTCGTTGATTGATGAGCGCGGATGTGCGATGAAAGTCTCGGGACACATATCCCACATTATAGATCTCATTGTGCAGATCATTCCAACAATCGACCGGCTATGCGTGGCAAGAATCAGAGGAAGATACAACTGTGGAACTTGGTTATATTGATTATCTAAATTGCTACCCGTACTACTACGAGATGTTTGAAAAACGGCCTCTCCAGGGCATACGGATTATTCCTGCTTATCCCCGCGAGCTCAACCGGATGATGCGCGATGGAGAGCTGGCTTTGAGCCCGATTTCCTCAGCAGCGTTTTCGACGATCGACGACCGAGCGGTACTGCTTCCTCAATTCTGTCTCAGCTCAATAGGGTATGTTGGCTCAGTGGTGCTGAGAAGCAAGATACCGATTGAAGATCTCCATCAGAAACGGGTTGGA
>Ga0116144_10003408_pt1 | contig 15899 bp, 19 predicted proteins | sample AD_UKC035_MetaG_FD_89746 | JGI IMG/M metagenome (GOLD analysis project Ga0116144, IMG submission 89746) | Active sludge microbial communities of municipal wastewater-treating anaerobic digesters from USA - AD_UKC035_MetaG | ecosystem: Engineered > Bioreactor > Anaerobic > Digestate | place: USA...
GGCCGAAAACAATCGAGGGAATCGCTGCAAGGAGCTCGATGATCGGCTTCAGCAGCGCTCGCTGCATACTCCCCGCTAGTTCATTCAGGTACAGGGCAGTACCCACACCAAGGGGAACAGCCACCAACATGGCACCCACAGTAACCCAGAAGGAGGCTGCGATCAATGGCAGTATGCCAAAGTCAGGAGGATCATACGTCGGATACCATGCTGTCCCGAGCATGAAATCGAAAAATCCGACAGCCCGAAAAACCGGCAGTCCCTCAGAAAAAAGGATAATCATGATGCCCACGAGGAAAGCCAGCGATGAAAAGGCAAGGAGCGTAAAAATCCAGCGATATATTCTTTCTTTCACCATAGGATATGCTACTCCCCTTATTGCCGCGAAGCCACGAACCCCAGTTCCTCCACTATCTTGGTTCCTTCCGGGCTGAGGACGAAATCAATGAAGGACTTGACTATCCCCCGGGGCTCACCGTTCGCATACAAATACAGGGGCCGGGCTAGTGGATACGTTTCGTCAGCCACTGCTTCCTTCGAGGGTAGTACCCCGTCCACCGCAACTGCTTTGACCTTCGTCGACAGATATCCCAGTCCGACACAACCGATAGCTCCCGGCGTATTGGCCACGGTCGTAGCAACTGCCTGATTCGATGCTTGCATCAGGGAATCGGGCCGGACTCTTTCGTTCTTCAGTGCCAGCTCATTGAATGCTTCAAAAGTACCGCTGGCGACATCACGCGAAACGACTACGATCTTTTTGTCCTCCCCGCCGAGCTGCGACCAGTTAGATAATCTTCTCGTATAAATATCTTTCAGCTGAGCCGCTGAAAGATTCCTCACCGGGTTAGATGGATGCACAATAACAGCCATGCCATCCCTCGCGATGATAGTACCGTTCAGGGCAACCCCCTTGTCCGCTGCAGCCGCGAGTTCCTTCTTCTTTACCGACCGGGAGGATGCGGCAATCTCACACGTGCCTTCGATGATCGAAGCTATACCGACGCCCGAGCCGCCGCCCTGAACCGATATGTCGACCTGAGGACTGCGCTCCATAAAAATCTCGGCCGCATTCTGTACGATCGGCAACACGGTGGTAGATCCGCGAATAGTCAGACCGGATTCTTCAGCCACTGTCAGCGACCAGACTGCCCCAAAGAAAACGATGCCAACCGTTGCAGCAGTAATAAGAAGGGAGAAATGCGACGGCATCTTTTCATTCATGACGGGACCCCCTGCACCAATGTTCCTACCTTCGAAAACCGAAGCACCGGATGTTTCACGCACCTGTGGTGGCAGACGATTGAAAGATGCCGCTGAACTGTTAAGATTTGGTTAAGATTGCGTGAGGACTGTGTTAATTAACTATGTAACGGCCACCAGCCCTGAGAGGTTCCCTTCGGCGCCGACCTGACAATCCAAAAAAAACGCGGCGCCAGCGTCGCCGCGTTTTTCCAGGACTCCCGCACTACTGCAGTCTTACAAATCCCGCTTCCTCGACCAGCGCCTGCCCCTCAGGACTCGCTACAAACTCTATGTACTGCTTTACGACGCCCGCGGGTGTGCCATTGGTGTACATGAACAGAGGTCGTGAAAGCCGATACTTGCTGGCAAGAACCGTTTCGTTCGTCGGAATGATTCCGTCAACCGACAGCGCCTTCACCTTCGGAGTGATGTAACCTAATCCGACGTAGCCGATCGCACCGGGTGTACGCTCAACCATGCTGGCAATCGCCTGATTGCTCGCCTGCATAAGCGCATCCGAGCGGACCCGCTCTTTGTCCAGGGCCATCTCGCCGAACGATTCGAAGGTGCCGCTCGCGCTGTCGCGGGAAATGACAACAATCTTTCCACTGCCTGCTCCCAACCCGGACCAGTCAGAAATCTTTCCAGTGTATATGTCCTTCAACTGCCCCTTGGAGATGTTCGCAAGTTGATTGCTGGAATGAACAATCACCGCGATTCCGTCCATTGCAACAACGTGCACCTTGGGATCGCGGCCTTTGCTGACAGCCAATGACACTTCCTGATCCTTCATAGGCCGTGAGGAGTCGGCAATATCACAGGTTCCATCGATAAGAGCCGCAATGCCGACTCCAGAGCCGCCACCCTGCACGGAAATATCCGCATCCGGGTGCTTCTCCATGAATACTTCCGCAGTCACCTGCGCAATCGGTAATACTGTGGTCGAGCCTTTGATGGTCATGCTGCCGGCAAAAGCTGAAGGCCTGGTGCACATAATCGATGAGACGAGAATACCAAGCGCCACCAGCCCCATCGTGCGCAGGCACGTTTTCCTAGGTCTTTGCATATGTATCTCCTTTTTCGGTAAGCTCACGTATGGATTCATGTAGCAATCCGCTTAAAATCTAAAATTCCAGTCAAACTGAAGAAGGTCTTCTTCGAGATCCCCCTCGTCCTGTTCAGTCTTATAGTAATCAAGAGCCAGGCTCATATTCTTCCCGATTCCATACTCGAGGACTCCTTCATGGCCTTTGGCATTGGTAGCACCGCCAAAGAAATCTGAGTCAGGCAGAATATCCGGCACAGCGTCCCTCTCAAGCTTACGGTAGCTGTAGCGCAGCTGCCACTGTCCTCTTTCTTTAATCTTTTCCTCGCCAAGACCGAAGCCAACCAGCCAACCGGTCTCATCATCATCCGGATCAGTATTATAGATGTAATCGGCGAAAACCGACGTGCAGGCCACTCTCGGGTGCAGCGAAAGCATGTTCAGCTGGGCTGTTGCCCCAAAGAGATCATATTCGTATTCCAGGCCGGTCGTGGCGCCGGTGTTGCTCTCGGAGCTGTAGTCCAGCACCGCACCTTCCGTATGAGTCGTATTGTAGTGAATACCGGCGAACCGGAGATTGGTCTTATCGCTGAAAAAGTAATCGAATCCCGGCTGCACAAAGAGCATGAATGGATCGCTGCCGCTGCCGCTGTACTCGTCAAGTACCACGTAGCCCGAATTCACAAACCATCCCCAGTTTCCATGTTTCCCTGCGAACTGTGCAGCAACACCTTCCGGATTGATATCCGTATCCCAGATCAGGTCTGACCAGGAGGTCCAGATCGGATTTTTGAATTTGCCGCCGGTGAGAGTGAGCCAGTCGGTCAGCATGTACTGACCGTAAGCAAAATCGAACTTGATGTCATCCGCACCGCTGCTGTCGGAAAGTGTCAGATTGGTGGAACGGGGATCGTTCTGGCCTGTGGCGATACCGATGCCGAGCTTCGCTTTCTCATTGACCATAGCTTCGAGACCGAGCCGGGCCCTGATCCGCGCCCGCCACCGGTCTTCACTTTCATCCCTTTTCTGGTACTGCTCCCGAAGTCGAAAATCACCTTTAAGCGTTATCCGCTGCATCCACTCTGGAACCGTATCGAGCTTTGCTTTCGCCATCTGCGTCTTTACTTCCTGTTTGGTCTCTGCCAAAAGAGTTTGAGCTTCTGCCGGCGTCAGGACCCCTTTCTCAACCAGCTTGTGCACCAGGATGTCGATCTCCCCAGCACCGGCAGTGCCGGAAAAGCTTCTCATGATCAAGAAGACTATTATCAGCGGTACTGTCAGCTTCCAAAACCTATGCGTCATGAAGCTCCTCCTTAGAGTATGATGTTGTAGTGTATGGCTCATGCCATGTCGCTGCGTACATGTCATGCAATGCTGTATCGATCGCCGATTGCTTCACCTCCTTTCAGATACCTGAAGAGCAAAGCCGAAATAACAGGAGACTACACGAACATGGTTTTCTTCTGCTCCGGTTAAGAAGCAATAAAGACACTATTAATTTTTGATTAAACTGTTCAGGCGCAGTCATCCGGAGTGCGGTTGCTTTTCACTCCACTGGTCTTTGATTGCTGAGAATAGAGAATAAAGGCGTGAAGACTACCTAATGACTTTCATATAAGCGGCGCCATAGGATGGCCGCACCAGTGGAGGAATGGAGGTGAGATGGTGTGAGATTATTCTCTGGCTAGCACGTAGCAGGATTGATTGGAAGGCTGATAATGAATGTAGTGCCCACACCGGCAATACTGTCCACCCGAATAGTGCCTTTGTGCAGGAGCACAATGTGTTTGACTATAGAAAGGCCAAGGCCGGTCCCGCCTGCTTTCCTGGATCGGCTCTTGTCAACAACATAGAATCGTTCAAAGATACGAGAAAGGTGTTCCGACGGAATGCCGATTCCGGTATCTTCAACAACGATTTCCACTCGGTCCTCCTTGCGGGAAAGCGATAGAGTAATACTGCCTTTCTCGGTATACTTTATCGCATTGTCAATCAGATTAATGAGCATCTGCTCCAGCCGGAATGCATCCCCCTGTATGACAGGCAGGTCCGGATCAATGCGGCTCGTGAAGGCCAGATTCTTTTCTCCCAAACGTTCCTTGAACAGCGGTGTCGCCCGTTCAACCAGCGCCGGGAGGTCGACCTCTTCGGCAAGGACTGCCTGACCTTTATCTTCAAGTTCGGACAACACCAGCAAGTCCTGAATAATATAGCCCAGCCGATCGGCATTGCGCTTGATAATATCGACATATCTTCTGTCTTCTTCGCTGACGCTGGTTTCCAGGGTCTCGGCAAATCCCTTGATGGCGGTCAACGGTGTGCGCAGTTCATGGGATACGTTGGCGATGAAATCTTTCTTCAGGTTTTCGATATTCTTGATGTCGGTGATATCATGAAGCATAATCACTGCTTCGCCCCGTCCCTGAAGAAGCGCAACGCTGCAGAGGTACATTCGTTTGTTCAGCTCAACTTCCTGAACAAGATTCTTTTCCTCATTCAAAACTTTCTTGACGAGTTCAGCAAAGGAGGCTTCCCGGATCACCTCCCAGTAGAATTTCCCTTCCACATGGGTGCTGCTGGCTACCTTCTGAAAGCTTTCGTTGCTGCGCACGATTCTTCCACTATCACCAAGCACTGCCAAACCTTCCTGAACTGATGCAACAATACTGTTCAGGCTGTCCTTTTGTCGTGAAAGCTCGTCAAATAGTTCCTTAATCTGATCAGTCATCATGTTGAAACTATCGGCGAGATCTTTGATTTCGTCACGGCTCTTCATGAACACTTTGACACCAAAGTCGCCTGAAGCGACCCGGTGCACTGCTTCGCGCAAATCTCGCACCGGCTTGGTCAGGCTCCGTGAGAACGCAAGTGCGCCGACAAGTGACACAACGATAATGACACCAGCCAAGTGCCACAGGCGCTTTTTCAGGACACTGAGAAGATGGTCGATATCGCTAAGCGGGCGACTCATCCGCACAACGCCAATCGTCAAATAGCTGCTTCGTACTGGCACCGCAACGTAGAGCATATCCTCCTTCAGCGTGGTGCTGAATCGTGAATATGATCCGACACGACCATCGAGCGCCTCCCGAATCTCCGGGCGGCCTCTGTGATTCTCCATGACCCGGGGACTCTCTTTTGAATCAGCGATGACAGTGCCGCCAGGGTCAATCACGGTGATGCGGATCTCGGCCTTCCGGCTGAGATCGGCAATCGTTGTTCCGACTTCTTCATACCGTTTAGCCTGCATGGGTAGTGCAATCGAGCTAGCGACAACGGATCCGAGCCTGGTCAAGCTTTCGATAGTAGCGGTGAGGTATATCTCTCGGATTACTCCGAACGAAAACGTGAGGACGAGGCCGGAGAGCAAAAGGATCATCAGAGCATAGGCGACAAACACCTTGGTGAAGATCGATCTCGTCATTCGTCCACCTTATACCCCACTCCACGCACGTTCTTTACAAGATCCTTCCCCTTTCCCAATTTCTCCCGAAGATTTTTGATGTGCACATCAACGGTACGGTCGAGCACTGCCTTCTCGTCACCCCAGAGATAATCGAGAATACGCTCACGCGTAAAGACCCACCCCTTGCGAGATGCCAAGAGAAATAGAATTTTAAATTCGGTCGAGGTTAGCTCAACAACTTCTCCATCAATCACCACCTCGTGTTTATCGCTGTTGAGGGTAATCATACTTCCCACGCTGATAACTTTTTGCAGTTCACCCGGAGTCTTTCGACGCAAAACGGCCTTCACTCGGGCAACCAGTTCACGAGGAGAAAATGGCTTCGTAACATAATCATCAGCCCCAAGCTCGAGCCCGAGAATCTTATCGGTTTCCTCGCTCCTGGCAGTGACCATAATGATGGGAATAGCGGAGAACTCGTCTTTCCTCCGAAGGTACTTGCAGATCTCAAATCCGTCAGCACCGGGAAGCATCAGGTCGAGGATGATCAAGTCGGGTATCTGCTTTCGCAGAAAACGCATAAACTGCTCGTAGTCCTGAAATGCCTCTACCGACAAACCTGCACGGCGCAGATTGATGGTGATCAGGTCTATGATGTCCTGCTCATCCTCGAGGATTGCAATCAGCTGACTCATGCTCCTAACCCTTCTGTTCTCTACCGCTGAAATTGCTTCTCGTCAGAGCTTGCGTGCCTGCACCAGGTAGAGCCAAGACTAAGGGATAAGGAGTTCTGATGAATAGACAGGTATAACCCATCATATGATTACACCTAACTCCTTACTCTTCACCGTTTTTCTAGAGCATCCGCCCGATCTTACGGCCAAGCTCCCGGCACGATTCCATTGCAGCGCTGTCCGGAACATAAACTACTCGTAATCCATCGTCACCAAGCTCAAACTTCATATCCTTGAGCTGCTCATTGATCTGCTTCACCGCCTCGCCGCTCCAGCCGTAGGATCCAAAGGCGGCGCCGATGCGCGGCTTCGGCCGCAGGCCTTTGTAGTAACACAGAAAGTCGCTTACCGTGGGAAACATCCCATTGTTGAGGGTAGGCGACCCGACAATAACCGCACCAGCATCTGCAACATCGGTGACGACGTCGCTGCGGTGAAATGAACGTAAATGTCTTGCCTGCGCATCAACGCCCAGTTCCGCGAGTCCGTCGATAATGGCCTCCGCCATCTTCTGCGTACTCTGCCACATCGTGTCGTACACGACAACCGCTTTTCGCTGCGGCTGCTGTTTGCTCCAGGTCACATAGGTGTTGATGATTTTCCCAGGGTCTGCCCGCCAGATAATTCCATGGTCGGGACAGAGCATGTCAAACTGCAGTCCCATTGCTTGTATCTTCTCGACGAGCTTTACAATCAGGTCAGCGTAGGGCATCAGGATATTGGCCCAATATTTCAGTGCATGCGGCATAATCCGATCGCCGACCTGGTCGTCAAACCGTTCGAGGCTGGCATAGTGTTGGCCGAAGGCGTCGCTCGAAAAAAGAATCCGCTCTTCTTTCAGATAGGAAACCATACTGTCCGGCCAATGGAGCATGCGGGTTTCGAGAAACGTAAGTGTCCATTTCCCCAGGGCGAGAACATCACCGTTCTGAACCGCCCGGTAATTGAAAGGATCCAGAAAGTGCCGCGGCAGGTTCTTCAGTCCCATCTGAGAACAATATACCGGCTTGTCCCGGCCTACTCTTTCCATGATCTTCGGCAGGCCGCCGGAATGATCCATTTCTGTGTGATTGCTCACCACCTGCTCTATCCTGGAGGGGTCGACGATCTGGCTGATACCATCAAGCAGCTCGTCCACAAACGGAGCCTTGACGGTATCGATCAGGGTGATCTTTTCATCCATCAGGAGATAAGCGTTGTAGGTTGATCCCAGATGCGTTGCATACCCGTGAAAGTCACGCATATTCCAATCGATTGCCGGCAGGCAGTAAATACCTTTTCGAATTTCTACTGGTTTCATGAGTATCTCCTTACTCGATTTCAGCACATCCTTGACGTAATGCCATGGTCACGCCGCTCCTAGCCATCCCGTCAAGGTTTTTGGTGCAACGGGAAGCTCAACCGGGCAGTCGTTCCTCTGCCAGCCTCGCTCACGATCTCGAATGAACACTGCTTATGCTCGTCCATGATCCGCTTGCAGACGCTCAGGCCCAACCCGCTGCCTTTATTCTTGGTCGTATAAAAAGGCGAAAAGATCTTGTCGCGGATCTCCTCGGGTATTCCCGGCCCGCTGTCACTGATAAAAACATCAATTGTGCTCCCAGAGCTTGCCGATCCGATTTCCAACTCTCCTGATTCACCCATTGCTTCGAGAGCATTCTGGGTCAGATTAATCAGCACTTGTTTCAGCTTCCCGCGATCACCATATATGAAGCGGCGTCCAGCTTCCGTTCGTATGACCGAGTGAATCCCCCGCTTCTGACATTCCTCCTGGACAAGCTGATGGACTTCAGCCAGCAGCTCATTGACATCAAAAGAAACGAATGACATGCTCGCAGGGAAATAGAGATCTCTCAGCCCTAATGCCAGTGCCTCCAGCCGTTCGACCTCAGAGACAATAATGCTCAACCGTTCCTTGTTTTTGTCGTCGCTGATCGTCATTCTCATTTGCCGGGCAAATCCGCCAATCAGCATGAGCGGGTTTTTTATCTCATGCATAATCTCCGCCACCACCTGTCCCAGTGCCGCCATGCGCTCAGCCCGGTTGATCTGATCCCTGAGTTCTTTCGTTTCCGTGAGCTCCCTAATCAAGGCGGTAAAAAAAAGCTTCCCGTCAATTTCGGCTACAGAAAACGATATGGCAGCCGGGAAAAGTTCACCACTCTTTCTGACTGCCATAAATTCCGACTCATGACCGATGAGTTTCGGCTTTCTGGTTGCGAGATATTTTTCTACTGCCTCCCGGTGACCGGCATTGCAGCTCGGCGAGAGAATTGTGCTGAGATCGTGTCCGACAATTTCTTCGCGACCATACCCGAACATCGCCTCGGCGGCGTGATTAAAGAAGATAACCTGGTGATGCTCGTCAATGGTGACAAAGGCTTCGTTGGTGTTTTCCACTGCGCCTTTGAGAATGGTGAATTCCCGGTCAGCAGACTCCCGTATCACATTTCTTTCCATGAATGCCCTACGAATAGCAGTCCCTGTTCAAGGGATTGCAGCGTTTTACATTTTCTGGAACTGATCTTTAGATGCTCCACAGACCGGACACGCCCAGTCCTCCGGCAAGTCCTCGAACTTCGTCCCGGACGCAATACCACGACTCTTATCTCCCTTTTCAGGATCATATACATAGCCACAGACACCACATTCATATTTATTCACCGCAAGCGCTCCTTTCGGTAGAAGATCTACACGCATACAGAAACTGGAAGAACAACACCATTGCGATTGCTTCACCACCGTGCACCATCCCGGAACCCTGACAATGAAGGCAGAGGAAAGTTCCCGTACCCCTCCAGGAGTCCGCAACAGCATTTCGTCCTTTTACGCATTCTGCTGCCGCAGACGCTTCCAGAATGCCACCGCTCCATCATGTGAGAATGAGATCTGAACCAGCTCCCATCCATCAGCGCCCTGACGATTAAGAATATCCTTTAAGGCAGCAGTATCCTGAACAGTGACCTCGTTGACGCTGCATTCGCCCGCTTCCGAGCAGAAGAAAACCAGCCGTTGGAATGCCTTTGCTGAATAGGTGCTAATCTCATACTCAAACGTATCCATTTCCATCCCTCTGTGATTCACGTGTATCTCGCATAAAAACCCTTCAGTCTCCTAAGCACAGATGCACTGTATACGTTTCAGTTTTTTCCGTCTTGACCGGTAATACCATTCTCACTTCTAACTTCTCACTTCCAACGAAGTGGGCATCACTTCGTTGCTCATAGGTTGCCGCCACGCGGCTTACTGGCGCTTTTTACGTCTTACCAGCTCCTTCAGCGTATCAATCGCAGTTACCGGGGCTGAACACGCAAAGTTCTCACAGACGTATGCAGCCGTCTGATTTTGTATCGGCTTCATATCTTTGACATGCGGAAGCAGACGCGTCAATGCTTCACCCTCCGCTCCTTGTTCATGCAACATCACCACGCTGCGGGGTAGAAACGCGCGTTGCACACATCTGATCATAGCTTGAGTGCTTTCTTCGTCACGCCGGCCTGCCACCACAATCTCCTGTAAAGGTCCGAACATGAAATCGACTCCCATGAGGAAGTGCGTGTGGGCCATCGGATATGAGGCAACATCACTCGAAAATGAGTCAACGAGGGCTTGCGCCGCATCTTCGAACCTCTTGTCCGAAGTCATTCCTGCCAGGCGAGCCAAGTTCAGCAAAGCAACGGAATTACCGGACGGTGTTGCTCCATCGTAGATGTCTCTGCTAGGCGCAATCAGCTGCTCGTTATCTTTTCCGGAAAGAAGAAAACCTCCCCGCGCCTCATCCCAGAACAAATCCAGAGCTCGCCGAGTAACCGTGATTGCTTCTTCAAGGTAGTGCACGTCGTAAGTCGCCTCGTAGAATTCTATAAGCCCCCATGTCAGGAAGGCATAATCTTCCAGAAAGCCGGGGATTGCCACATCCCCGTTCCGATAGCGGCGGTAAATCCGGCCGCGTTCATTAACCATGGTGTGCATAATGAAGTCAGCGCTTTTTCGTGCCGCATCGACGTACTGCTGATTACCACAGGCCCGATAGCCGATCGAAAGCGCCGCGATCATCAGACCATTCCAGGCAGTAAGAATCTTGTCATCCTTGAACGGATGAACCCGATGTTCGCGTTTATCAAAGAGCTGCTGTCGTGACTCCGTCAGAAGTATTTGCAGTTCCTGGCCGGTCATTCCTTCATGCTCGGCAAAGGAGGCTACCGCTTCGATGGTATGGGGGATACTGCGGCCATGTTCAAAGTTGCCCTCTTCAGTGATCTGGAAGTAGCGACAGAAAAGATCACCCCGGTCTTTTCCCAGAATATCCTTCACCTCCGCCGGCGTCCAGACATAAAAGAGGCCTTCCACCCCTTCGCTGTCCGCATCTTCAGCTGAATAGAATCCTCCTTCCGGTGACGTCATATCACGCAGCACATATGAGAATATCTCGTGTACTACTTCACGGTATTGGTCTTTGCCAGTAACCTGCCAGGCTTCGGCATAGGCAATTGCCAGCAAGGCCTGGTCATAGAGCATCTTTTCAAAATGAGGCACCAGCCAGCGCTCATCCACCGAATAGCGGTGAAATCCGAACCCGATATGGTCAAAAATACCGCCGTTTCTCATGCCTTCGAGAGTTTTTTCAGCCATCTGCAGAGCCGAACTATACTCGGTCCGTTCATACCACCGCAGCAAAAACGACAGATTGTGCGGAGTAGGAAACTTTGGAGCCGAGCCGAACCCTCCCCAGCGGGTGTCAAACGTTCTCCTGAACTGTTCGACACATTGCCGCAGCATATTCATGTTTATGCCGAAATCCGCTTCCTCGTTTTGCTCGGCCGGCTGCACCGCCTTAACAATAGTATCGCTCGACTCCAGCAACCGGGCCCGGTCCCGCTCCCACATTGCGGCAAGCTGGGTAAGAATTTGAACGAATCCGGGCATACCCTTGCGGCCGTGTTTGGGGAAATAGGTGCCAGCAAAGAACGGCTTAGCCTCGGGAGTCATAAATACCGAAAGCGGCCATCCGCCGCTTCCGGTAATGGCCTGGCAGACCGACATATAGATATGGTCAATATCCGGCCGTTCTTCCCGGTCGACTTTAATGGCCACAAAGTGTTTATTCAACAAAGCAGCCACCTCTTCATCTTCAAACGACTCATGAGCCATTACGTGGCACCAGTGGCAGGTCGCATAGCCGATAGAAAGAAAAATCGGCTTCTCTTCTGTCCTGGCACGCTGAAACGCCTCGTCTTCCCAGGGATACCAGTCGACCGGGTTGCTGGCATGCTGAAGCAAATACGGACTCTTAGCCGCACCAAGTCGGTTGGTACCCCGCGTCCTGGTTTCTTGTTGTTCATCCATGAGATACTACCTCCTTATTGCCTCGCGAGATTCCGCAGCACTTCAAGTACGTCCGAGCACAGAGCGTGTCCTCGCCCATTCTATCAGTCGGCTCATGAAGAATCCCCAGAGCTGCTTGGCACCGTGGCTCTGCAGGATGCTCGCGTATAACGAAACGAATAAATTCACTGTAGCGTTTCACAATCAGGACAGCGACGTCCACTGCGTCCTCGCACAGAGAGGCATCACGCACAGGCAATGACTCGTCTGAATCCTTCCGGCCTATGCGTTCGGTGGCCATGGATAAACGTCACTTACCATCACTTTCACAACGTAATTAGCCTTTCGGTCAAAGTACCGCAGGACCTCCAGCATCTCCTCATACAGCTCACCGCTGTTGAGCATCTCGGCTTTACCTTTGATCTGACAGCCGCGGTTGGTGTCAGCCGAATAGAAATAAAGCGCAATACGAGGATTGTTCAGGAGATTTTCCCGAGTGCGGGTGGACATGATCTCAGCGAACACGAAGGTCTCGTCATCCAGAATGCTGAACGTGCTCTTGGGCGATACATTAGGAGCACCATTCTTATCCACGGTTGCGACATAGGCAATTCGATTGCTCTCAATCAGGTCTTTAATTTCTTTGGTCAGCTTCGCCATTATCGGTCCTCCTTCTTGGTTAATGTCTTCATGTCATCCGCTAGCAGGTTAAGGAAGGAAGATGCAGTCGATCCATTATCACCAGACGATCTCCTTCATTCACAGCCATGCTAAGAGCTTCTTTGTCAATGATTTGCTGATTCACTGCAAACTGGTATTTCGGATTGGGCGTTCCATCTGGCTGGACCAGTACATCTTTCAGAGTGCCGCCGCTAGCTGTCGTGATCGACCCAAGCAACTCTTCAACAGTCCCGCCGCCAAAGATTATCTCCTTTTGGCTCCACCCCACAATATTCCTCGCTCCGAGTAGTGCTGCAACACTTACCTTCATGCATAGCCTCCTTTCAGGAAAACAGTGTTCATCAAGTGATCATTACCTCATGCCACGGTGCCTTTAGCCTCATATGCTATACAGAGCTATCGGAGGGCAGACACGTGGGTCTGCCCCCTACCTTGTTTCAATTTCACGTGGGGCGCAGCCCCTCCTGCGGCGGGGCTTAAAGAGCTGACGGGCAACCCGCGCGGCGCGGAACACCCTTACTGCTCATTGTGCACTTTGCCCACAGATCAGCTGCTCCACTGCTCCATGCTCTTCGCTACGCTGCTCTTTGCTTTACTGCATTTCCCGTTGCAGTTCCTTCAGCCTGGTGCTCAGCTGGGCAAGATGTTTCAGCTCTTCCTTGAGAATCCGTTCAATACTTTCGCGGTCTGATTTACCGGGTACGGCATCCTTGAAGCCCAGGTAAAAGACGATAGAATCCTTTTCCATGCCCATTGCGGTTTTCAGAATATCTTCCACTGACTCTTTACCCGTAAGCTGGGCACACGGATCGACCTTGGTGTCGAATACATGTTCGTCAGCCCAGGCCTGCAGATACAACAGCTCATCCTGCTGTGCATCCGGAGGCGGGGTACGATCATATTCACGCGGAGGCAAAGCGCTCTTAATCGAGGAAAATATCCGCAGGTGCGTATCTTCCATGTCGGCAAGCTCCTGCAGCATAGTTCTGGTTTCCGAATCCGCGACACATTCTGCGCACTGACGATAGAACCGGGCTCCATTCCGTTCGATCCGCTCTGCCATTTCCAGGATCTCATGACCACGAAAAAAGATACTCATCGTTCACCTCCTTACCCTGTATTCGTTTACCGTTGTCCGGTCACCATTCACCGACAAAAATGTTGATCAATCACCGCTGCCCAGTATGGGGTCATAGACACATCTAATCCAGCCAGTCAATCCCGCGAAATACCGGAAACGGGACAACGGTTAACGTCACAATCGATCAATGAATCAGCTCATATGGTTTCGCGCGCAATGCCCATTCACTATGCGGGAACTGCTGCCGGAGCGTTTCCAGCCCTTTTTTCAACGCTGACGCATCATGCCGCTGCATATAGTGAGAGACAGCCTGGTAATACACAGCTTCCGGTGCGGCAAAGGTTCCCTTGTATGTTTCCACGACCTCTCTCAGGCACTTGTCCGCCAGCTTGAAATCCTTACGGGAGAGCTCGATCTTCGCTCCGTCCAGAATGAGCCTGGCACAAAGTTCTGTGGGCGGAAGAAAGCCGGTAAAGCGAAAGTGTTCCCTGCCTTCTTGATCCATGATCATAACCATTGGCGTCCAGAAAACCCGGTGCTCTCGAAAGACACTCTCATGCTCCATACGGTTGATTCGTGCCGGTACAAACCAGTCGTTTACCATTGCACTGACCTGTTCGTTTTGCCAGCTCGCAGCATCCTGCTGCTGACAGCCCAGTCATTGGGGATGGAAGAAATCGACGAGCACAAGATTCTTGCCACCCCGAGCCCGGGCGATTGCACTCTCGATAGTTTCTGTCCAGGTAATCATTGGCTACCTCAGAGTATTTCTTTACTGCTTATAGCTTCTCAAATTGATCTTTAGATGCCCCGCACACCGGACACACCCAGGAATCAGGGATGTCCTCAAATGCGGTTCCGGGTGCGATACCTCCATCCGGATCACCTTTCTCCGGATCATAAATATAGCCGCATACCGAACACTGATACTTGGCTGCGCCCGATGCAGATTTCTCCTCCGCCATGGTCTTCTCCCCTTTCTCAGGTTGTTCCTGCTTTATGTAGGTCGCTGCTGTCTTCGGTGTCGTACCTCGCTTTACCTGATGGTAATATGCATAGGTCATGCACTCGCAGCCAGTCTTCAACACACCGGCGTCGATGACTTCCCCGACAAAAATGGTGTGGGTCCCGACGTCCAACTCCTTCACAACCTTTCCCACCACATAGGCAACCGTGTGATCGATCACGACCGGAACCGCAGCCGGATTGTCGGTTCGGTACGTCACATTCTCAAACTTATTAATATCGCGTCCTGATTTGAATCCCCAGGTCCCGATGAAGCTTACCGGCGTATCCTGTTCCAGCATGGAGACGGAAAAAACCCTGCTTGCCTGAATGTAATCGTGGGTCAGGTTCTGCTTGTTGATGCTGATTGCTATGGTCGGTGGCTCAGAGGTGATTTGCATAACTGCGTTGGCAGTCTGCCCGTTAATCGCATCACCTTTTTTCGAACACACAACATAAACGCCATATCCAAATTTGTACAGTGCAGTGAGATCCATTGTGCTCTATCCTCCCTCTGTAGTTGAACAGACCAATGCCGGGACCGGAGCCAAGACGCAGCACCACGCACGGAGCGAGGCGCAACGCTCGTTTCCTTTGCCTCGTCGGCCCTTGCTCATTGTCCGGTCAGGGCTGCATCAATACGGTTCTGATCGAATCCGATTATAACTTCATCATTAATCACCAGTACCGGTACACTCCTGCTCCCGGACAGGTCAATCATTTCCTTCGCTGCCTGCTTATTCTTGCTAACATCAATGTCCTCGTAGTCAATGCCCTTCTTGCTCAGGTAGGCCTTTGCCTCGTGACAATGCGGGCATGTGGGCATACTATACATCTTTATCTTTGCGCTCATGGTATGATCTCCTGTACTGTGACGATTGCAGGAATTACGAACGCAGCCATCTTCGCTCTTCACCAGCGCTCTTCTGGCCAGCTCAATGCATCAGCTGGCAGGTTACTTTTCTTCTGCCGAACCGTATGCCAACTTCGGATCAACGGCTCCCGAGTCCGGTCCTCCGCATTCCGGGGTGTAGCAGGTCACGTCGATAAACGTGCACTTCTGTGAACAGGCAGGACACTGCTCCGGAGGCGCCAGTGCTTCCAACAGGTAATTACAATGATTACACTTCCAGATGGTCATGCTTCTTCCCCTGTCAAAGGCTTCCGACTGACAGTATCACCAGTTTTCTGCCAGCAGCTCAAAATAAGATTGTGGATGAGCACAAGCCGGGCATTCTCCTGGGGCCTCGGCGCCTTCATGAATATACCCGCAGTTACGGCACCTCCACGCCACCGGAGAAGACTTTTTGAAAACGCCTCCCGACTTCACATTCTCCAGCAAGTCCCGGTAGCGCTTTTCATGCTGCTTCTCTGCCC
>Ga0116144_10003410_pt1 | contig 15896 bp, 18 predicted proteins | sample AD_UKC035_MetaG_FD_89746 | JGI IMG/M metagenome (GOLD analysis project Ga0116144, IMG submission 89746) | Active sludge microbial communities of municipal wastewater-treating anaerobic digesters from USA - AD_UKC035_MetaG | ecosystem: Engineered > Bioreactor > Anaerobic > Digestate | place: USA...
CCTCCCGCGCCGGCCTGAGCACAAGCTCACCCAGTCGAACCGCCAGCGACCCGATCACGATGACCTCGGGATTCAGTATGTCCAGCAGGATTGCCAAACCGCGGCCCAAGTGCCGGCCAACCTCGTCCAGAACCGCCAGCGCGTCTGCATCGCCGGCCCGCGCCGCCTCGGCCACGTCGAGTGTTCGCGTCGCCGTGTTCCACTTCCGCGGATAACGCAACGCTGCGAGCCGCGCAATCCCCGCCCCGCCGCACAACCCTTCCCAGGACCCGGCCTTGCCGAACGCCAGCGGACCGTCGTCCGCGATCCGCACGTGTCCCACCTCGCCGGCCAGATCCGTCGTCCCCCGATAGAGCTCGCCGCCCAGGATCAAGCCGCCGCCGAACCCGGTGCCCATCGTCAGGAAGATCACGTTCCGCGCCCCGCGGGCGGCTCCGAAGTACCATTCCGCCAGCGCCCCGGCGTTGCCGTCGTGCTCGATATGCACCGGCCGCCTGATCCGCCGCGTGAGAATCTCCTTCAGCGGCACATCCACCCACCCCGGCAGGTTCGGCGGATTGCGGATGATCCCCGCCTCGATCTCGAGGGGCCCGCCGATCGACACGGAGACCACGAACTCGCTGTGCCCCCCTGCCGCCGCGTCACGCTGCATTGCATCCACATGCGCCAGCAACTCGGCGCATGTCGCGTCGAACCCGCGCTGCGGCTGCGTCGCAAACTCCGTGCGACCATGGATGCATCCGGTACGATCCCCGAGCACAACCGCGGTCTTCGTGCCGCCGATGTCCAATCCGAGAATCACCGGTTCGCACCGCCCGATTGTCTCGCTCATTTGCTCCTGCATCTCAACGGTTCCCGCCGTCGATCATCTGTTCAGGGCTTGTGGGGGCTTGCAGCGCCGGCGCGATCCGCTCCGTCTGCTCACGCGCTTACGCTTTGCTGCCAGAGAGGCACCAAGCTCGTCAGGATCTGTCCGCGCGGCACGCGTCCGGCACCGTTCCGAGGGCGGCGTACGTAAGGCACGGTGTCGCGCACACGCCCTTTGCAGGTGCACGTCCCATCGCCCCGACCACCAGACGCCATTGTCGGCGGACCGATTACTTCCCGTGCGGACACTTCTTGAGCGTCAGGAACCAGTCGAGGACTGTCGTGTTGGCGCCGGCTTTCTCGACGCGTTCCTTCGCCGCCCCGCAGGAGCCGGGGGGCGGAATGATGACGTCGTCGCCGGGTTGCCAGTTCGCCGGCGTCGCAATCTTGTGCTCGTCCGAGTGCTGCATGGCGATCAGCAGCCGCTTGATCTCGTCCATGTTGCGCCCGTTCGACAGCGGGTAATAGAGCATCGCGCGGACGATCGCCTGCGGATCGATGATGAACACCGCACGCACGGCCTGCGTATTGCTCGCCGCCGGCTGCAGCATCCCGTACTTCCGCGCCACCTCCATCGTCAGGTCGCTGATCACGGGGAACATGACCTCGACGCCCTTCATGCCCTTGTATACGATCTTCTCCTTGATCGTACGCAGCCAGGCAATGTGGCTGAACGTGCTGTCTATGGACAGCCCCACGAGCTTACAGTTCAGCGCCTTGAACTCTGCGGCCATGCTGGCGAAGGTCATGAACTCCGTCGTGCAGACCGGCGTGAAGTCCGCCGGGTGCGAGAAGAGGACCACCCATTCTCCCTTGTAGTCGCTGGGAAACTGCATCTTCCCCTGAGTCGTTTCGGCCTCGAACTCCGGTGCTTTTTCGCCGATCGACGGCATGCGGTAGTCGCCTGACATATGCTCCTCCCTTGTCTATGTTCTGGCTAGCCTTCTCCGCTAGAGAATTCGAACACGGCCCCGACTTCTGCAGAGAGGCACCGCCCCGGCAGTCCGGCTGCGAGCTTAGCCCTCGCGGCCTGGCCGGTGCAGTGTGCGGGGACCACCTCGCGGACGTCCAGGGCCGCCAGCGCCTCAACGGTCCGTAGGATACGTTCCTCGGACGCGCCCGACAAGTGCATGCCGCCCAGAACCGCGGCGATCGGTTCCCTCGGCTGCAAAGTCCGCACGAACTGCAGCGTGTTGACCACCCCGGCGTGCGCGCAGCCCAGCACCACTACGATACCGGCTGCAGTGTGCAGCAGGAGCGCTTGATCATCAAGGACGGGATCCGGCACCCCCTCCGCCGCATCCAGATAGAAGCCGCCGCTCGGGCGCTCGAAATCGGTCACACGCGGCACCTCGCCCGTCACCCAGACCCCGGGGCCAATCTCGGTCGGGCCCCGCGTGGGTACGAGACGCGGCGCTAGCCGAGCGCGTACACCCACCCCTTCCTGCGGCACACCGATCGCCCGCACACGCCCGTCGGACGAACGTCCATACTTGGCGTCCAACGCCGCCGGATGCGCGTACACACGCGCGCCCGGAGCACGCTCCAGCACGCCGGCCAGAGCCCCCGTGTGGTCGTAGTGGCCGTGGCTCAGCACCAGAGCGTCCGCCGTCTCCAGCGCGATGCCCAACTCCCGGACGTTGTGCCACAACGCCCACCCCTGCCCAGTGTCGAACAGCACGCGGCCCGCAGGGGTCTCGACCCAGCAGGCCCAGCCATGCTCAGCCAGCAGCCCCTGGCGCCGGACGTAGTTGTCTACCAGGACCGTGACGCGCACCTCACCCACGGCCGGTCTCCCTTCTGCACTGGTGCCTGGCCGTCACCGGGTGGTCGCCATCCGGCGCGCCTGCTCCACAGCTTCCGTACTCTACGGCGTGCCCTCGTCGACTTCCTGCACCAGCGTCTCCAGTGCCTCTGCTACCTCATCGTCGAATCCGGAGAACGCGTGATCAGTGAAGAAGATAATGGGCAGGTACCGGAAGCTGGCCGACACGCCCTCGCTCTCCGAGTACTCGGCCTCGAGCTGCCGCAGCAACTCGACTTCGGCCGACTCGGTGGTCAGGTGCTCCTCCACAGCCAGCCAAGCGTGCTCCTGCTGAGCGGTTGCGAGCCACTCCAGGGCGGCCAGGCACATCGGGCCGCTGTTGTTGTGGAACATGAGCAGCGTCACCTCGGCAACGTCTCCATCCCCCTCGCCTGCGTCTGGGCTGTCCTCTGGCTCCGGGTCCGGGTCGGACACACAGATCCCGTCCACACACACCAGCCCCTGCCCGCAGGCTTCCCCGAGCACGCAGGCACCACCCTCTTCCCCCGCAGCAGGAAGCTGGTCCCCCCCTCCGTCATCTGCAGCGGAACCACCGGCGCAGCCCGGCAGAGCGGCGAGCATCATCGACGCCCACACCAGAATCACCGCGGCGACTCTCACGCCAGACACTGTTGGTACTCCTCCGACGCCCGCGGGGCTATGGTGCGACGCACGGGTTGTACATATCGTCCACATCCTCGAGTTCCTCGAGCGGCACCGCCGGCGTCGGCGTCGTGTACTGCACCTCACGGTTATCCGGAATCATGCTCAGCGGCACCTGGATGTTAACGCCGTTCTCTGCCTTCACCCACTCGTCGAACGTCGCGACCCACTCGACCTGACCACCGTCCAGCAGCTCTTCATACGGCTCCCACCACTCCTTCTTCATCCCGCCCAGGTAGGCGTGCGAGACCACCATGAGGCGCTTCGGGTGTTTCGCCAGCGTCTCGTCCAGAATCACTCCGAACTCGGCGCCTAACGCGCCCCGGGCATACAGCGAGTAATCACACAGACTGCCGCGGCCCATGTCCTCGAAGGTCACGTTGCTCACCGAGATGATCTTGCAGTTGTACTCATCCGGCTCATAAATGAGGGCTTCCACGTCGCTGATGCCCCGGGCGAGAATGTACTCCACACCCAGTTCATCGGCCGCCCTCAGCGTGTTCTCATCGTACGCGAAGTAGCCGCTGCTGAACACGCGCATCGGTTTGCCGGTTACGGTCTCGATCAACTCCTGCACTTCCTGCATGCCCTGAAGCTGCTCCTCATACGCCACGTCCCACACCGGCCCCTCCGGGTACAGACCCATGATCTCGTGGCCGTTGTCAGCCAGCCAGCGGACTTCGTCCGGGTAGGCCTCCAGAATGCCCTTCTGGACGTTCACCAGCGATTTCAGACCTCGTTGCTCGAGTTCATACGCCCAATTCCTCAAACCCTGGATATCATCGTGGAACTCGATGAGTTGGACGAACCCGCGAGGCTTCTGGACGTCGGCTACGTCCGTTCCTGGCGACGTCACTCCATCGCAGCCCCCGACCCAGGCAGCGGCCATCGCCACCACCAGGATAGTCCCACCGACTCGTGCCCTCCTCATGACTCATTCCTCCCTTCAAGCGCCTGCATCTCAGACTCCGGCGTCTGCCACGGCCCTGCCTGGGGTACCATGAATTTGCCCGTGGCCGTAGCCTTGCACCGCCCGTTCTGTCGCAACTCCGCAGTCAGCACGAACAGCGGCGCCGCGGCCCGTTCGATCCGCGCCCGCAGAACGCACGCCTCGCCGCTCACAACGGGATGGCGGTACCGGACACGCAGGTCGGCCGTTACGCCGCAATGCCCGTGCGCAAACAGGCAGTTTGTCATCGCCGCGTCAAGCAGCGTCGCAATCACGCCGCCATGCAGCATCCCGCCATAACCTTCGTAAGGTATACCTGGCACGACGGACGCTCCCACGCTCCCGTCGTCCGCTACCGCAAACCGCAGGTGCGGGCTCCGTCCGTTGCGCGAGCCGCACGCGACGCAGTGAGCATGGGCAGCTCGTTGCACGCGGACCAGGTGTTCCTGCAGGGCGTCAGTGGTCACAAACGTTCGCCCCCACCTGCAAGGTGCCTGCCAGAAAGGCTGCCACGACCTCATCCGCCGGCTGCGCCGGTGCCCCCGTGACAACCCGGATGCCCTGTTGTGCGAACAGGTCCTGCGCTCGCCGGCCCATCCCCCCGGCGATGATAACGTTTGCGCCGCGCTCGTGCAGCCAACGCGGCAAGAGGCCCGGCTCATGCGGCGGAGCTGCCAGTATTGTCTTGGACTGTGTCGTCCTGGCTGCCTCGTCCACTTCGTAAAGCGCAAACGCTGAACAGTGCCCGAAGTGCGCACTGACCTGCCTGTCATCAAGGGGAACTGCGATTGTCAACATGCTCTTCTCCAGGTGTTGAGCATCTGCCGGGACAACTGCCTGCCCGGCTGGTGATGCGGTAGTTGTAAGGGCCGCTACGATCGCCGCGAACGCTGCGGCGGCCGGCGTGGGGGGGCTGCTCTCCACCAGCGGAACTCCCGCGTCGCCGCAACGCACTGCGGCCGGGTCTATGGGGACCGTCCCCAGCAGTACGGTGCCCACCTCCTGGGCCAGCCGTGCACCGCCGCCGCTCTTGAAGAGGTCTATCAGCGCCCCGCAGTGCGGGCAACTCAGCCCGCTCATGTTCTCCACGATCCCTGCCACCTCCAGTCCCAGTGACCGGCAAAACGAGACGCAACGCCGCACGTCCGCTACCGCCAGCTCCTGTGGTGTCGTCACAATCACCGCCCGCGCCGGTTTGCCCACCAGTTCCGCTACCGCCAGCGGCTCATCGCCGGTTCCCGGCGGCGAGTCGACCACGAGGTAGTCCAGCGGACCCCACTCGACGTCTCCCAGAAACTGCTTGATCGCCCCGAATTTCCGCGGGCCTCGCCAGATCACCGGCGCTCGCTCATCCGGCAGGAAGAACCCGATGGAGATGACCGCCAAGTGCTCATTCACACGCACCGGCTGCAGCGCGTCGTCGATGACCTCCGGTCGTCGGCCGTCCAGGCCGAGCAGCATCGGAATGCTGGGGCCGTGAACATCAACGTCGAGCAGCCCCACGCGCCTGCCGGCAGCGGCGAGCGCCACCGCCAGGTTGGCCGCCACGGTACTCTTGCCCACGCCGCCCTTGCCGGAAAGCACCAGCAGCTTCTCCCCAATGCGCTCCATGCGCCCGCGCAGGATCTCGTTCTTGAGATCCTTCTCCGGATCCGTCTGCACGCTGTGCGGACTTGAACAACCATCGGTCATGCACTACTCCTCAACTCGACGGGCGGACCGGGCGGCGAATTGTGATCGGCCGTCCGCCGCGCGACTCAGACTGTCAGGCACCTGCCCATCTCCAGCCATAAGGCACGAACGTCACCCCCGGCCCCGTTGACAGTGAATTCCACGATCGTGCGCGCCGCCACCTGCGCTGCGGTGACGTCTCTGTCGTAACGCACCCGCCCGGCGACCTGCATTCCCTGTCGTCGTACCGTGGCCTCAATCTGCTCCGTCATGCCGGGGTTAAGATCCCACTTGTTTACACAGACCCACGCCGGCACCGCAAAATGTCGTGCCACCGCTGCGACCCGCTCCAGGTCGTGCGCGCCGCTTACTGTCGGTTCCGTCACGATCAGCACGGCCGTGGCACCCGTCAGAGAAGCGATCACGGGACAGCCGATGCCCGGCGCCCCGTCGACAATGATCAGCTCCCGCCCGCCCTCCTTGGCCACGGTGCGCGCTTTGTCCCGCACCAGGCTCACCAGCTTGCCGCTGTTCTCCGCAGCGGCGTCCAGACTGGCATGAACCAACGGTCCGCAGCGCGTCTCGGAAACGAACCATTCGCCGCAGTCGCGCTCCTTCAGATCAATCGCCTGCTGGGGGCAATACCGCGCGCACAACCCGCAACCCTCGCACGCAAGCGGATCAATCGCGTAAGTAACGGCACCGTCCGGTCCTTGCTGCTGCCCAACCGCACCGAAGCGACAAAGGCGCGCGCAAACACCGCACCCGCCGCAATCCTCCGTCCGGATGCGGGCTTCGTGACCACTGCGAAACCCCCCGCGCTGCTGAACCTGCGGCGCTAATACCAGGTGCAGGTCAGCCGCGTCGACGTCACAGTCTGCCGTGACGGCATTACCGGCCAGGACGGCGAACGACGCGGCGATGCTGGTCTTGCCCGTACCACCCTTGCCGCTGATGATGACGAGCTCCTTCATGACGCTCCCTCGTCTGGGGCGCAGTCGTCGCCCGGGGACGCACCCCGGTAGCCCGCCGCCTGGTAGTAAGCCTGCCGGCCATGCTGCCGGGTGACAATCACCCCCGCCCGCACGAGTCTCTCGACGTGCTTCGCGGCTTCCAGCCGGTGCACGCCCAGTCCCGCCACCAGATCGTCGAGCGTGCAGGGGCGGCGCTGAAGCAGGGCAATGATCTCCTCCGCCCGCGCCACGGCCGTCCCCTCGGTTTCCGACGCAGCGTGTTCCGCAATAACCTCGGCACGCTCCCCCAGAAGCCGCGCCGCCCGCAACAGCTCCTCAACCGAAGCAGGCCGGGCGACCGCTTCGCTGGGCGGCCGGCTGACGGTGTTCAACTGGATGCGGTCCAAGGGCACCCCCTCCAGCAGCGCTCCGATCTTCTGTACCTCATCGGCGGCCGTCGTCAGTCCAGCGAGCAGAAAGACCTCCAGCCACACTTGGCCGTGGAACTGCCGGCAGAACGTGCGGAGCCCTTCGACAACCTGCTCGAAGCGAAGCTGCGGATGAGGCCGGTTGACACGCTGGAACATCTCCTCGTCTCCGGCGTCCAGCGATGGAATAACCAGGTCCGCTCCCAGTAATTCAGCCTGCACGTCCTGACGCCAGAGCAAGGCGCCGTTCGTAAGCACCGCAATGGGCCGATCGCTGAGACGCCTGATCCCGCTGATCAACAGCGCCAGCCCCTCTTGCAGAGTGGGCTCACCGGAGCCGGAGAGCGTGATGTAGTCGGGCGCTACACCGGCGCGGAATCGGTCTTCCAGTTCCCTCAGTACGCCGCTGATCGCAACATAGGGGCCGCGCTCAATCGTCCTGTGCGTAGTAGCCCCGAGCTGGCAGTAGATGCAGTCGTACGGGCATGTCTTGTACGGTACCAGGTCGACACCCAGCGATCGTCCTAAACGCCGCGAGGGTACCGGCCCGAAGACGTGGTGTCTGCAGTCGTGCACGATTCTCTACTCCCCGCAGGGGGGTGCGTCACAACGGGTATCGCGTCCGCAGCAGGTTTGGCCCCGCCCGCACGCTGGTGCGCTGCCCCCGGACCGCTCGCTGTGCAGCCCGTGCATCAGGATGGCACCACCGGTCCCCAGCAGCCGACGCGCCTTGCTCCCGCACGCTGGACACACTTGCTCCGCGTCGGCGGACATCGGGAGGAACAACTCGAATCGTTTCCCGCACGAGGGGCAATCGTATTCATACGTTGGCATGTTGCGACCCTCCGGCGACCGTGCCGTTGGCAACCTGCTCTTCGATACGCTCCCACAGGCCCCGCAGCGCGGCACGCATTCCCGGCACCGCCGTCACCATCAGTTCACCACGCGAATACGCTTCCGCGACCCGACGATCGTCGGGAATCCTCAGCAGCACGGGGATCGCCTCCTCGGCACAGTACCTGTCGACCCGATCGTCGCCCACGTCGGCCCGGTTGATTACCACGGCTATCGGCACGCCAAGCCGCCGCATCGTCGCAACCGCCAGCCTCAGGTCGTGCAGGCCGAACGGCGTCGGCTCGGTCACCAGGATCACGAGATCACAGTGCCGCACCGCGGCCACCACCGGACAAGACGTGCCCGGCGGTGCGTCGATGATCTGCCAGTCGACCCGCGGCGCTGCTGAACGAACCGCCCGGACCACCGGTGGACTCTTGGCCTCGCCGATGGTCAGCCGCCCCTGCGCGAACCCGACCGCCCCGCTCGAGCCTGTCTCCACCACGCCGACTTCCCGCGGCCGCTCGACAATCGCATGCTTCGGACACGCCAGCACACATGCCGCGCAGCCGTGGCACAACTCGGGAAACACCAGCGGTTTCTGTCCCAGCCAGACCAAGGCGCTGAACAGGCAGACCCGCGCGCACTGCCCACAGCCGTCGCAGACGTCCTCAAGCACCTGCGGAGTCACCACCTGCACCGGCGCGTGCCTCGCTATCGTCGGGTGCAGAAACAGGTGCCCGTTCGGCTCCTCGACATCGCAGTCGACGTACGCAACTTGCCGTCCCAACTCCGCCGCGACCACGGCCAGATTCGTGGCCAGCGTCGTCTTGCCCGTGCCTCCCTTGCCGCTTGCAATTGCGATTCTCACAAGACTTCGTCTCTGTATTTGTTGTCACACGATCATCTGCCCATTGGGCATCATATCATCCGCAAGGGGCGTACCATGTGCCTGGCGCTACTCTCTCCGCCTGCACCGGTCCGCCGTGACACTTCTGCAATACTGTTGCAGAAATCCCTAGCAACCCAGCTCTTTGGTACGCTGGTGTTTCTTGAAGAAACCGCTTGTCGCAAGCAACTCACATTCCTGAGTCACCGCTCATCCTCTCTGGACCGGTCTCGTCGACTCTCCGTGTCGCTATCGCACATCAGCCCAACTTGCCGGCACTGACCTCCGCCGCCCCGTCCACCATGCCGGCCACTCACCCTCGCGCGACCCTGGCCGCACGCCCCGCCAGGACCCAATCTGGGACTGCATTCACCGCACCCTCTCACAGCAACGCTAGCGCACGTCTACCGATGAACGGCCATTCCCTCGGCAGAACCTCCGTCCCCTGTTTCCTTCTTCGCGAAGAGCAACGGAAACGCCAAGTCACTGGTACAACAGGGCAGCCAGACCGCGAGAAAGAGGAACAGCGGAACCAGTGCTAAGGTCAGGATGTCGACATCGCGCCCGAATGCCATCGTCATATGAAAGAGCGAGGCCCACGTGCTTAACAGCACGTGTCCGGCGTGTGGAAACCTGGTTCTCGGGTAAACGCAGGCAATGACGATGCCCAGGATGGCCATGGGGTTCACCAGCCACCACTTCTCGATGAAGCCAAAGTGCAGTCCCTTATTGGGCAGCCCCAGCAGGTACTCTCCGACATAGGGAATCACCGAATCGCTAAGCGTGGCGATACCGACCGAGCCTACGTACCCGACCCAGAGCGTCGCTATGAGTCCGCCCCTGCTATGAAGTCGGTATATCGCAGCGGTAACCAGAGCACTGAGCAGAACATGGAGCGGATGCAGAGTCCAAAACAGCGTGCTGGACACCGCGCGGGGCACCCCAGCGCAGATGATCACGATCATGACGACGACACCGGTCAGCGTGCCGAACGCCGTGAAGGGAGCGTGAGCTCTGAGTTCTTTGGGGATATCTGTCAACATCGCAGCGATCCGAGTTCGGACCACCCTGTCGTGATCGCCTTACCCTCGCGTTTCACCAGTCGGCGTGGTGGATGGGCTTATGACGAGCTGCGCCGCCCGCCCCCCCCACCACCACCCATCCCTTGTCCACGGCCCATCCCACGGCCCATCCCACGGCCCATTCCGCGACCCATCCCGCGACCCATCCCGCGCCCCTGGCCGCGCCCTTGTCCGGCTCCGGGATCGATCGGCGGGGTGGTTGAACCCGGTGGTGGAACTACTGTAGATCCCGCGCCCATGCCTGTGTGGCCGGGCACGTTCGGCGCACCGGCAGCCTGCAAGCGGCCGGCGGCGAACTGCTGAACCACGTCGCGCACGGTCCCCGAGCAGCCCACGATCACGCCAATCCCCGCGGCAGTCAGCGTCTGGTGCGCGTTCGGCCCGCAATTGCCCGTTAGCACGAACTGCACGCCCCGCTCGGCCAGCAGCCGCGCGGACTGAATCCCTGCACCCTGCCCAAGGGCCTGGTTCCCGTTGCTGACCGCCTCCCAACTCAGGTCGTTGCTCTCCACGATCAGGAAAAATGGACACCGCCCGAAGCGAGGGTCAACTTGCGCATCGAGCTGCGGCTGCACCGCGGTTACGGCGACTTTCATAATCCGATCCTCCCGGTTTTGCCCCGGCGGGCGACAGACTCGTCGTGCATAGAGGGCAGCCTCGCTACGTGGGCTGCGTCGCGCCCGTCGGCTCGCCTTTCAGTTCATCGATTCTGCGCCGGAGGCCCTCTGCTGTCTGTTCGAGGGACCGTAAGTCGGCCTCCAGCGCACTCAACTCCTGCTCGCGGGTGATGAGCGGGGTATCAAAGGGCGGGGGGTAAGGCGTGCCAACGCCGCCCGGCACCCACCCCATGCCGGCCCGCTGCCAGCCCGTAAGGCCGGTCGCATAGAACCAGTGTCGCCAGCCGCGACCGCGCCCGAAGTAACCCCGCGACGGCATCGGGTTCATGAAGCCCGGCATCTGAAACCCGCCGCAGTAACCCATTCCCCGTCCCGTTCTCGGTCCCATCCCCAGCGGACCGGTTCGATCTCCCGATGGCATGTTGCACACTCCTTTTAAGTCTTGTCCTCGGCTGATCCGTACTCCTGGCGCCCGCGGCGCCCGGCCCGCCCGTGGGGGCCGCACCGGCCGCGGCGTCTTCGGCCGCAACACCCGGGCATCAGAAACGCCCGCTCGTTGAGTCGGCCTGTGACAAACGCCTTCAGGACTTCCTCCACGGGGCCGCACGTCTGCGGGATCACGCGGATCCCGGCCCCTTGCAGCAGGACGTCGAGCGGGCGCGAGATGCCGCCGCAAATCAACACGTCCACGCCCCGTTGCGACAACTCCCCGACGCGACGCACCAGGTCGCGCGCCTGTAGTGCCACCAACTGGCGGTGTCGCTCCCGCCCGCCGTCGAGTTCGACCAGCACGACCTGCTGCGCGACGTCAAACACGGGCGAGACGCGGTCTTGGAGCGTGGGAATCGCGACGTTCATCGCTGGTCCAGGAGCACAGTGCGTGCCAGGCTTGTACCGGCGGCCCCGGAACATTCCTAACACCTTGCACGGTAATGAGTTACAGGCCGCAGCGTTCGAAAACGGCAGGCCGCGCAGGATGGCAATATGCAATGGTCTGAACGGGCATGCATTGCAATATGCGCAGCTCTCGCCGGGCCGCGTGCCCTCCCCTCCCCCGCGGGCCGGGACGCCGGTGCGGTCAATCATCTGATCCATTTCCGTCGGATGTTCCGCAGGCTCAGGACGAACAACCCCGCGCAGAAAGCCGTCAGCACCAGCAGATTCAGCCCCAGCGGCATCTGCCCCCGCGCACAGAACCCGGCGTGCAACACGTCCGCGCCGTAGGTCAGAGGCAACGCGTAGGACAGCGGCCGAAGCACCGCGGGCAGGTGCTGAACGGGGAAGAACAGGCCCCCCAGGAAGATCATGGGGAAACGGAAGAAGTTGGAAAGGGTCTGAGCCTCAAACACCTCGCTGGCCGAAACGGCGATGAACAGCCCCAGGAACGTGGACGCCACCGCTATCAGCACAATCGCGGGGACCACCGCCGACCACACCACCCCCGAAAGATCCGTCAGGAACGCAGCCATCAATATCGGTACGAAGGCGTTGGCCACACCGAACAGCATCGCCCCGGAGGTTTTGGCCAGCATGAGCAGTTCCAGCGGGATCGGTGCCAGCAGCAAACGCTCAAACGAACGGCCCTTCTTCTCGAATGTGACCGTCACCGCCAGCATGCTCGTCGTGCCGAATAGCACCGAGACGGAGACGAGACCCGGCAGCAGACCACGCACGCCGTCCAACTCGGCCCCGGACTTGATGAAGAACATCCCCGTCCACGCCAGCGGGAAAAGCAGCCCCCAACTGATGTTGGGCGGCTTGAGGTAGTAGCTCCGCATGTCCTTCGCCAGGATGTTCCAGACGGCGATCCAGCGTTTCATGCGGATGCTCCCGCTTTCTCCTTCTCGCGTTTCATGGCGGACGCCTCGATCCCCGTGACGCGGACAAATACATCCTCGAGCGACGGCTCCACCTTGCGGGCCTCAGCAACCTCCCCCCCGTGGTCCTCCAGGAAGCGCACCACCGGACCGATCCGCACGGGCTCCGCGGAGTCCACGCGGACCGCGCCCTCCGAGAGTGCTTGGCATTGCAGGTGGGAAAACGCGCCCGCGAGCGCTGCGCACAAACCGGCGGCGCCGCCAGCCACGGCAAACTCGACGACGTGTCGGCCTTCCGCTTGCCGCATAAGCTGCTCGACCGTGCCGATGCGGATGATCCGCCCGGAGACGATGAAGGCGATGCGGCTGCACAGCCGCTGGGCCTCCTCGATGTAATGCGTGGTCAGAAAGACCGTGGTCCCCGCTCCGCTGAGGTCCGCGATGAGCTGTCGGATCTGCCGGGCGGCAGCCACGTCGATCCCCGTCGTCGGCTCATCCAGGAACAGAATGCGAGGATTGTGGATGATCCCGGCGGCGATGGTGAGCTTGCGCTTCATCCCCTTGGAATAGCCGGCGAACTTGCGCTCCGCCGCGTCGCGCAGACCGAACATCCCGAGCAATTCTCGGGCGCGCTGTTCACGTTGCGCTTGGCGCATGCCGTACAACGCCGCGCAGAAGCTCAGGTTTTCAAAGCCGGTCAACTCGGGGTACAGATTACTCTCGTCGGGCACGACGCCGATGAGATGCTGGGCGGCCTTCGGGTTCCTGGAGCAGTCGATGCCCGCGATGCGGATCACGCCCGCGTCCGGCCGCGCCAGACCCGTCAGCATGTTGATCGTCGTGGTCTTGCCCGCACCGTTGGGACCGAGAAAGCCAAACAGCTCGCCGTCGCAGACATCAAAGTCGACTCCCGCGACGGCCTGAACATCGCCGAAGTGCTTGGCGAGGTCACTCGTTGCAATGACGGTCGTCCCGCTCGTCACCACCGCCCCTCCCGAACATCACCGCGTGCGCATGCCCCCGCCGTCTTCCTTAACAACAGACCCACAAATCCCGCCTCGGGCACGATGCCGGCCTCGACACGAGGTTCGTCCTCCGGCGAGCCGTCCGGTTCCCAGAAGAGCGTGCTCGCCGCATCCTGCAGAGCGAACCCGGCGCTTTCCATCAGCGCCACGATCTCGCCCGTCGTCAAGAACCGAGCCTGGGCATATACAGGGTGCCCGCTGGCCTTCTTCCTACCGTATTCCCTCCCCCAAGGACTGTCCGCCGGAATAGCCCCGAGGAGTAACCTGCCCTGGGGACGCAGCACCCGGTGGCATTGTGTGACGGCCTGTTTGGGTTCTGCAACAAAGCAAATCGCCAATGCAAGGAGCACACCCTCAAAGCTCTCATCCGGAAAGGGAAGGCTCTCGGCACAGCCCGTGTAGGTACTTATACCCCTCCCCGCCGAGATTGCGAGCATCCGGGGAGATGGGTCGATTCCTTCGGCGACGCCCAGCGAGGAGGCGAAGCGGCCTGTGCCGACGCCCACTTCCAGCCACCGACCATCACACCGCGCGCAAAGCATACGAAGGCAGGCCAATTCCGCGCGAAAAATCGCCCGCCCGGCGGAGGTGTCGTACCACCTGTCGTATGAGCCCGCGATTGGATCAAACGCCTGCGCCAATCGAGTCTTTCCGCTGGGGGTCTGCCCCGATCGTCACGTTGGCCCGCGGTTGCGGCGTCGCGCCGGTGACCGCTGCTTGGTGTCCAGAGCATCGCCGGCGGGCCGGGGGCGTGATCGCGGCTTGGACGCGGCCAAGTCGTGGATGCCGAGCTTCCGCAGCTTGCGAAACAGCGTGCTGGTGTTGATACCCAGTTCCCGGGCAGCGGCGGCACGGCTGCCGTGGTGGCGGCGCAGGGCGTCAGCGACGTGGATCGCTTCGAGTTCACGCAGGGTGAGCGCGGTCTTGAGCCGCCGGGAACGCGACCCACTCACGGCCTGGAGCGCCGGGGGCAGGTGGTGCGGCTCAAGCAAGTCCCCGCGGCAGAGCACGAATGCATGCTCGATGATGTTCTCCAGCTCACGCACGTTGCCGGGGTAATCGTGGGCCATCAGCACCGCCAGCGTGCCCTCGGAGACACCGACCACGTCTTTGTTCTGGACGCGGTTGAACCGCGCAATGAAGCGGTCGATCAGCGGCGGAATGTCCTCCCGGCGCTCGCGCAGAGGTGGTAACCGGAGACGTACCACGTTGACGCGGTAGTACAGATCATCACGAAACCGCCCCGCCCGCACCAGTTCCTCAAGGTCCTGATGGGTGGCGGCTACGATGCGAACGTCTACGCTGACGGGTTCCACCGCCCCGAGGGGCTCGAATACCCGCTCCTGCAAGACCCGCAACAACCGCGTCTGCATCGCGGGTGAGATATCGCCAATCTCGTCCAGCAGCAGCGTGCCCCCGTCGGCCACCGCCAGCCGGCCGGGCTTGTCCCGCTTGGCGTCCGTAAAAGCCCCCGCCTTGTAGCCGAACAACTCCGACTCCAGAAGCGTGTCCGGCAGGGCGCCGCAGTTGATCGCCACGAACCGGCGCTTGCTGCGCGGCGACAGGCTGTGAATCGCCCGTGCCACCAGCTCCTTCCCCGTGCCGCTCTCGCCTTCGATCAGCACCGTGCTGCTGCTTCCCGCCACCTGCGGGAGCAACTCGAACAGACGCTGCATGGCGCTGCTGCGCCCCACAATGTCGGAAAACGTGTACCGCCCCTCCAGCTCCTTACGTAACTCCTCGACCTGGCTCAGGTCGCGGAACGTCTCCACGCCGCCGATGACCCGCCCCTTCGCATCCTTCAGCACGGCGGCGGAGATGCTGATCGGCACCCGCTGGCCGTCCGCCGTGAGAATGTACACGGTCCTGTTCACCACGGGCTTGCCGATCTCGCGCGTTCGCTTGAGGGCGCAGTCGCTTTCGCAGATGCTGGCGCGGAATACATCGCAACACTGCCGCCCCAGCGCTTCCCTCCGCTTCACGCCCGTGATCCGCTCCGCGGCCGCGTTGAACGACGTGATCCGCCAGTCGAGATCGACGGTAAATACACCGTCGGCCACCGAGTCGAGGATGACCTGATGAACGTTCGCTCCGGCCGACGTTGGCTTCCTCTTTCCTGAAACACCCATATCTCAGCACTCGTCCGGAGCGACAGCCGTCATACCGATACGTGACTTTCGCTGGTACGGTCCAACCTGGGATTCTACGTCCACCGAGGGGCTCGCACAACCTGGCAGTGTCGCAAGCAGCGCGGCCCGTGCTACGTCCCCACCGCAAGCGCCGCCGCCGCCTCCGCG
>Ga0116144_10003419_pt1 | contig 15878 bp, 9 predicted proteins | sample AD_UKC035_MetaG_FD_89746 | JGI IMG/M metagenome (GOLD analysis project Ga0116144, IMG submission 89746) | Active sludge microbial communities of municipal wastewater-treating anaerobic digesters from USA - AD_UKC035_MetaG | ecosystem: Engineered > Bioreactor > Anaerobic > Digestate | place: USA...
ACCATCGCCGGTTACGAGGCTGACCGCCGCAAGGTTCTCATGGATGGTATGCCGTGCCCCCTATGTGGTGCAACAGAACACCCGTTTGCTCTGGGTAATATTCCTGAACTTGATGAAAATCAGAAACGCACCGCAGTTCTCGAAAAACTGATTGCCGCCGCAGAGGCCATTGAAACACAAATCAGCACGATGCAGACCGATGGGCATGAATTTGCCCGCAGAGTGCTTCTTGCAGAAAGCAGGCTGGCGCAGGCGATTCAGGCGTCAGAAAACGCCGGTCAGGCGGTTGCTGACCGCAAAGGCCTGGTTGATGAGGCAAACCGGCGACTCGCGGCTGCCCGCGAAAATATCGGTAACAGGCTGGCCGGTTTTGGTATTGACGAAGTTTCTGGCGATGATATAAATGTTCTGCTTTCTTCACTGCAGGCAAGACTCACCGCATGGCAGGAGGCTCAGAACCGTAAAACCGCAGCTGCAGAAAGACTACAGAGCATTATCGCAGGGCTTAAAAGCCTGAAAGATGTTGGAATTGTTCTGAACGAAAATTTTGCTGCTAAAAAGAGTTCGCTGGCAGAGCTCGATGCTGGCGTGCAGCGGTTGCTGGCCGAACGGCAGCAACTTTTTGGCGGCAAAGACCCTGATGCAGAAGAGCAGAGTGGCGAAAAGCAGATTGCCCGGGCAGAGAAAAAACTGCAGCAGGCAGCGTTGGTTGCAGAAGCCGCGAGAAGCCAGCGCAACGAAGCTGCAACCAACATCTCCAGATTGAAAAAAGAAACGGAGCAGAAAAGCTTTGAGCTGGAGCCGCTTGAAAAGAATTTCGGGTTGCAGCTTTGTCAGAAAGGCTTTGCTGATGAAGCGGCATTTGTCGGCTGCTGTCTTGAGCCTCAGCAACGGCAGGCATTGGCCAGACAGGCACAGGAACTCGACGCGCGTGTGGCTGAAGCGGCGACCAGACTCAAAGACAGAGAGGCCCGACTGGCCGGCGAACAGCAGTTGAATCTGAGTGCCGCTTCCGTCGATGAGCTTAAGGGGAAGGTTGCCGAACAGGCAGCGCTGATTAAAATGCTTGGCGAAACCATCGGGGGGCTGAAACACCGGCTTGATGAAAACCGGCGGGCTCTTGCGATTATCAGCACCAGAAAGGCCGAACTCGACCGGCAGGCGATTGAATGCCGCAAGTGGAATGTGCTCAACGAGCTGATTGGCTCGAAAGATGGCCAGAAATATTCAAGGTTCGCTCAGGGGCTGACTTTTGGCATTATAGTAAACCTTGCCAACCAGCAGCTCGAAAAAATGACGGGCAGGTATCTGTTAACGCGAGACCCGCAGGATCTTCTCGAATTGATGGTTATCGACAAATATCAGGCCGGTGAAGTGCGCTCGACAAAAAATCTTTCGGGTGGAGAAAGCTTCATAGTCAGTCTGGCTCTGGCGCTTGGCCTTTCAAAGCTTGCCAGCAAAAAGGTGCGGGTCGATTCGCTTTTCCTCGATGAAGGTTTCGGTACTCTCGACGACGACGCTCTGCAGGTCGCGCTCGATACGCTCGCCGGGCTGCAGCAGGATGGCAAGCTGATCGGAGTGATTTCGCACGTCGCCATGCTCAAGGAACGCATCGGGACCCAGATAAACGTTACCGGCAGCAACACCGGCCGCAGCGCGATAAATGGGCCGGGCGTAAAACGCGCCTGAAAAACACCATGAATTTTTTCGTGTCAGAGGGTATAATAGGGTAAAGTTTTTTAAGAGAGCGATTCTGAGCGGTGCGAAAAACCATTATCTTGTTTCTGGTTCTGTTCTGCTGTTTTTTGCATAATGCCGCCAATGGAGGGGAAATGGGGAGTTACACTTTTCTGCTGCACCGTGATGTCTTTACCCGGGCGGAGCAGTATCTTGAAGCGCTGAGAACCGGCAAAAAGCCTGGTGCTTTTCTGGCCAGGCAGCTCGAAAAAGCCGATCTGGCGAAGCTGTCTGCCGAAGAATTTGTCGAAAAGCTTATTCAGACAAAGAAACCGATAATTTTTGCCGAGAGTGCCGTTGTCGGCGATGGCAGCGACTGGACAATGGAAGAACTTTCGCTGCTTGGCTACATCAGCACCGCGGTTCCGGTGACGATTTTTGATGACGGCCTGCATCAGAAGCCGAACGTTCATGCCGGGCCATTTACGGGCACCCTGCTTTTTCTGCCGGGTGCGCTTCTCGATACCGGTTCTGAAAAAATGCCCCCCGCTGACTGGGATGCGGTGGTCAGCAATGGTCACATCGAAACCGAGGCTTTTTACCGGTTGTATGAAAAGCGTCTGCTGCCTGCTTTTTTGTATGCGGACCGGGAGTCTGAAAAGCTTGGCCGAAAGGCTTTAATCACAATTCCCGGGGTGGGTTGCGGCATGTTTGCCGGGCCATTCAAGGGGCAACTGGGTGCCGAACTCGAAAAGGTGCTGTTTCGCTTTCTGCATCAGCACGGCCGTTCGTTTGTGAATATCAGAGCGGTTTATTACGGGCCTTATAACGAATGCAAAAATGCGCGGCATGAGATCAACGGGGTGACTTTGCTGGTCCGCCCATTTCTCAATGCCGGGAAAAACCGCCCGCAGCTTTGTCGGCCGGCCGACTATGCCGAGCCCGGCGATGATTTTTCTGACTGCGAATTTTTCAGTGTCGTAGCCTGGGATCACGTTTCATGGCCGGGTAACGACTATTATGGCGGCAGCCGCAGCACCGACGACGGTGTGAAAGCTGCTGCGACCAGTTCGATGCAGTCGATGACCGGTATTGCCGGCAGATATGATACGGCAAAATGCTGTTATCTGCCCCCGGAAGGCTTCAGAAACTGGGGCGAAGTGGTTGAAAAGAATGGTTTGCAGCTGAAGGTCAGTGGCAGGCTCAGGGTTTTTCCTGAATGAAACCGGGTTTTCGTGCGACCCCTGATGCATTTTTTGTGCCTCTTTAAGCGCCTGTGTAGTCCTAAAGTCCTTTGTCACATTTGAATTCAATAGGTGTCAGTTTGTGCGTCATCCCTGCGCTTGTCCCCGGAATGGGGAAACATGGATCTAAGTTCTTAACGATAAGATTCCTGCCGTACCCTTTGGGGCATAAACGCGGGACGAAGAGACCTCTAATTCTTGTGTGACAGAGGACTGACATTTGCGAAAGCTGATGACTCCGCATTCAGGTTTCAGTCGGTTTCGGTCAGCAGGCCGTGGTGGCGGCCAAACCAGTAGGCAAGCAGATAGCCGACCGGGGCAATTCTGGTCTGGTCGTCGCTGCCGGTAACCAGCATTCTAGGTGGTTCCTGCCAGATGAAAATGTGCGGAGCTCTCTGGTTGATGGGTATCAGGTCGATACTCTGGCGACCGTAGCGGCCAAAACGGTCGGGCCAGAGCGAATGGCGCATGGTCCGGCTGTGGTCGAAGCGACGGCTGAGCTGATCTTCGGGGTAGAGCAGCAGAGTCTGGCGTGCGGCCATGAGCAACTGCTCATCAGTGGTGCCCCCGCTGAACGCAGCCGCAATAAAAGTGTACATACTGTTCGCTTCGTCGGCGATCGGCTCGAATGACCGGGGCAGAATTGCCAGCGCTGCCTGGCGCAGGCGCGGGTCGGCAGGTTGGTCGAGAATGCCGAGCAGAGCAAAGAAGCCAAGGTTGCAGCCGACATACGAGCGCATGGTATCTGAAAATTCATCGATATTCGAAGCGGCAAAGCCTTTGATTTCTGCTGCCTTTTTCTGCAGTTTTCTGGCGGCACGCTCAGCCTTGAACATTTTGAGACTGGCGGCATAGCCTTCGAGCTTTTCGGCCAGCAGGTTAAAAACCGCAAAGGCGCCCGGCTGTCTGAAGAATTCAAGGGTCTTCAGAATTCTGCCGGTAGTTGCCTGCGCCAGGCAGGTAACCGGAAGCATCGTCACCGGTTCGGCCCACAGAACGAGCGAGTCCGGGATTCCGGCGCGCATCGCCAGAATGTTGATGAATACTTTGCCGATAGCCCTGAAAACGCCGTTGAGGCGGTTTTCGACAACCGGCAGATTGCGGCCGAGATAGATGTCAGACAGTAGTTGCGAGGTTTCTGAGGCGGTTACGTGCAGCTGGCGGCGGTTCAGCAGTTCGTCATTGAAAAAGGCCGTCAGCTCGGGGTCCTGGGTAATGTTGCAGGCGGTCTGAAACATCAGCAGGGCGCGCAGGGCTTCGCCGCCGCGTACCGGCGGCGGTTGAAAACGCGCAACGATTCTGGCGAGTCTCTCAGAGTAGGGTATGGCGGCCGCAAAAACATTTGCGGGAAAATCGTCGACTCTGGCCCATTCTTCGGGGGTAATGCGGTCCTGATAGGCGTAATCAGGATTCAGGTCGAAAGTCGATGGCGAAAAACCGTTGATATTCACTTTCAGGGCCAGGTTGTTCTGCTTGAGATTATGCGCGGCGGCACCGATCATCTTCTGCAGGTCGCAGCGCAGCTGTTCATCGCGAATCAGGGGCCAGGCCAGGGCGCAGCCCATGAAAATGCCGGTATACTGGTCGCGCGAAGTGTCGGCCTTGAAAACCAGATGACTGTAGCTGCCGATGCCGGGCTGAATATCGGGGCTGTCGCCGAGCTCTTCGCGGGTGCCGAACGCTCTGCCGATGAAACCGGTGCTGCCTGCCATTTCGTGCAGTTGCACGAAGGCTCGCAGAGCTTTTTCAAGGTTATCGAGGGCGGCGGTGTCAGTGGTGACACGGTAACGGTAAACCTGTGAGGCGATGTAAGCGCCGGTCCAGATGGTGGAATCGCCGGCTGAGCGGTAACGCACTTTCTGACCATCTTCTATCGGCTGCAGGTTGACGACCAGGCCTCTGGGCATATGGTCAGCCGCAATAAGGCTGTCGAATTTCCGGGCTTTTTCGAGCAGTTCGCCGGCGCCAACAATTGCTGGCAGCAGCAACAGCGCAAGCAGCGCAAATAATGCAGTTTTATGGCCGATTATGAGATTCCGGTTCATGGCTTACCTCTCGATTTATGTTATTGCCGGGTTATTCTGAGATTATAGCATGAGTTTTTCAGCTGTTTTTTTAAGGGAGGCAGTCTCGGCCTGCAAGCCGGTTGTCTACGATTTGTGACTGAAAATTGTTGGCTGCGTGCGGCTGGTTGCAATGTCGGGCTTTTTGCGTCATATTGTCGGGGTAAATTTTCTGTAAAGGAAAAGCGATGTCAAAAACCATGCCGCGCGTGCCTTTTAAAACCCCGTATCTGCCAGAAAACCCTAAAATTGTGGGTGTTCAGGAAGGTTACGACCTCTGGTCAGAAATTTATGACGAAGAGTCTAATGCATTGATAATGCTGGAGCAGATGCACCTGTTTCCTGAGCTGCTGAAAAGGCGTTACGAGAGCATTTTTGACTGTGGCTGTGGCACCGGCCGACTGGCAATCTGGCTGCGGCAGCATTTTCCCGGGGCTACGATAACCGGGGTCGATTTTTCTGAAGGCATGTTGAGCAAGGCCCGACATAAAAGCCCAGGTCAGAATATAAACTGGCGGAATGCCGACCTCAACAAGCCGTTTCCATTTCCGGATGAACAGTTCGATCTGGTGGTTTCGAGCCTGGTGATCGAGCATATAAACAATCTGCCGAATTATTTCGGGGGCATTCGCAAAGTTGCCCGCCCGGATGCCGATATTTTTATCAGTGGCCTGCACCCGGCCATGCACCTGCTTGGCATTACCGCCCGGTTCAAAAACAGTGAAAACAACGCCCACATTTTGCCTGAGAGCCTTTGCCACAGTCTTTCTGATGTTTTCAATGCTGCCGTTGCCTCTGGTTTAAGGGTTTCACGCATTGAAGAGCATTATGTCGACGACCGCCTGATCGGGCAATGTGCGAAAGCAGCCCGCTATGAGGGCATGCCGCTGCTGTTCTTCATGAAGATGCAGCGGGCCTAGCCCTCTGTCACACTGGAATTGCATGGCTTTCCGTCATTCCCGCGTTTATGCCCCAGAGGGCAAAGGCGGGAATCTGACTTTGAATAGCTTAGATCCCTGCTTCCGCAGGGATGACGTAAAAAGAATTTAAATGTGGCTGAATGCTTCGGGGTTAATGAGGTCGGGTGGTTCTTTGCCGGCGAAGAAAGCCAGAAGGTTTTCGGCGACCATTTCTGCCATTTTTTCGCGGGTAGCAAAGCTGGCGCTTGAGATATGAGGCGCGGCAACGACATTTGGCAGCTGCAGAAGCGGATTATCGGCCGGGGTCGGTTCGGTGGCAAAAACATCAAGGGCGGCACCGGCGAGGCGGCCTGAGCTGAGGGCGGAATACAGAGCTTTTTCATCGACGACCGGGCCGCGGGCGTTGTTGATGAGGTATGCCGAAGGCTTCATCAGTGCCAGCCGATCGGCGTTGATGAGCTGGCGGGTTTTGTCGTTCAATGGCACATTCAGGCTGACGAAGTCTGAATTTTTCAGCAGGGTATCGAGTTCGACACGGGTGGCTCTGCATTCTGCTTCAAATTCCGGTTTGGGCGAGCTGCTGTAATAAAGAACCGGCATATTGAAACCTCGGGCACGGCGTGCAACCGCCTGGCCGATGCGGCCGGCGCCCACGATGCCGATGGTGGCGCCAAAAATATCACGCCCGAGCATCATGGCCGGGTGCCAGGCGACCTGCCATTTACCTTCTCTGACGTAACGGTCGGCCTCGACAACGCGTCTGGCTACTGCCATCAGCATCGCGAAGGCAAAATCGGCCGAGGCGTCGGTGAGAACGTCAGGGGTATTGGTAACGCATATTTTTCTGCTGGTGGCGGTTTTAACGTCGATGTTGTCATAACCGACGGCATACTGGGCGATAATCTTGAGATTCGGGGCGTCAGCGAGCATTTCGGCATCGATTTTATCAGACAGCAGAGAAATAAGGGCATCTGCCGATTTTAATTTTTCGCGTGTGACTTCGCGTGGGGGTGGCGCGTAATCTTGCCAGACTTCGACTTCGAATTTGCGGCTGAGAAGCTGCAGCCCAACATCTGGTATTTCACGGGTTACAAAAACTCTTGGTTTTGGCATGTTTACCTCGCGGATATGCGGTGTTTGTACCGCTTTTAAATTTTATCTGATTCTATTACAATATCAGGGTGTCTGGCAAAGCTGTTTTCTGCCATTTTGTTTTTAGCCTGGAAAATCTGTAATTGCTCTGGAGATCTTATTTTTGTTAGCGGCAACGAGAGAGAAGCCCGAAAATTTTACTGAAAGTCCTGGTGCCAGGTTATGGGGCTTTATCCGGCGGGTTTTTTCACGCAATTTTCCGATTTTTAATGTTCTGGCAGCTGTTTTGTGCTTTATCGTCGTTCCTGGCCTGATCATCCATAAAGGTATGGATGCCGTTCTGGAACGGATAGTTGCAGATCGGCATGAGAAGCTGAACGAACGCCTCGAAGAGAGACTCGACCGGCTCGAGTTTTTTGTTCAGAATGAACAGTTCGCGCATTTTATTCTGTCGGGTCTCTGCAGAACTCCTGCGGGAGAGCCACAGACTTTTGCCCGTATCAGGCCAAAACTTGCCAGACTGAAGGCAATGTTTCCCGGCGCTTTTTCCTTTGTCATAGCTGATGCGAAAGGGCAGCCGCTTCAGAATTATTCTGATCTGAGCGGCTTCAATTATCTTTTCAGGCAGACATTTCAGCTGACAGCCGACCTTGAAAAAGCGGCAGCCGAGGGTTTGGGGCATGAGTCGGTTCACGAACTGGAAAGTCGTTTAAGCCGTTTAAAGCCTCTACTGGGGTCTCTGTTGCGCCCCGAAGATCTGTTAATTCCTTTCCGGCCACAGCGATCCGGAAGGAGCATACTTGTTTCTGCCGGCGCCGAGAAGTTTCACCTCTGGTATGGTTCGGGCAGTGACTTCAGGTTGCTTTGCTTTATCAGCCGGTCATTTATCAGGGGCAACGATGGTCTGAAGTGGGCTGTTAAGGCTTTGAACCGCCTTGCTCCTGATACGGTTACCGGTTTTGCTCCTTACCCGCCGGAAAACGATGATCTGGTGCCGGCCCTTTCTGAAAACAAGGCGGCAGAGGTTGTTCTTGCTCTGGCGAGACACGAGGAACTCGGGTTTTCTACCCCAGAGCAGGCAGAATCATCAATTGCGTGCCGTTATCTCAACAACCGGTGGCGCGGGTTCTGTTTCCGGGCGGGCGGTAAAATTGCCGATACGGTTGAAATGCGAAATTTTTCTCTGGCATTTCTTGTCAGGATAATTCTGATTGCAGGCTTTGTATTGTTTGTTTATCAGCTGCGTCACCCCGTTTCGCTTACTGTAAAGTTGAAGGTTTCGGTATTTTTTATTTATGCTGTCTTTATACCTCTTCTGGCGATCAGTTCACTGACCATGCAGTATGTTGCCCACGGCGAGGCAGAAATTATCAGTAACCTGAAAAGCCAGCTGCAGCATGCGGTTGAAAAGGTCGATGCCGACTATCAGTGGTTTTTGCGCCGGATGGCAGATGAAACCACAGCATATCTTGCTGCGACCATAATGAAAAAGCCTGAAATCCTCGAGAATCATTCCGTACTTGTGCGGTTCAATGAAGAGTTGCGCCAGAAGGTCAGGCATGACGAAGTTCTTTTAATTGACCTCAGTGCCCGGGATTATCTGCAGAACATCAGTCAGAAGGTTTCGCGCAGTCGTGGCGTGATGAAGAGTGCCTGTGTCGAAGCGCTGAAGATAATTACCGCCAAAAATATCAGCGGTGCCCGTGAAAAATTTTCGCAGCTTGCTTTCCATCTCGCACAGGATCTGCAGATCAAACAGAACAGAATAACCTATCTCGGGGTCGGTGACTTTGAAGTGGGTGCTTATTACAGCCTGATTTCGCCTCAAGGCAAAAAGAAGGAAGATATGATAATTGCGGTGCTTATCTGGGAATTTGGCAGGCTGCACCGCAGGTATGCCCTGGAAAAAATTGCAGCCCTGGACAATGACGCTGATGTCAGATTTGCCGCTCTTGGTCGCAGTGACGGCAGGTTTGTCGTTGCGCCGCCAGGATCGGATGAAAACCTTCTCAGACTTATGAAGGTTTCGGTCAATCGTCAGACAATACAGGCCGGCCAGGTCAGACTGAACAATCGCAATTTTGTGGTTGTGGCAATGCCGGGAAAGAATCTCAACCGTCTGATTCTTGCGGCAATGCTCCCTGCTGAAACCGTTAAAGCTCACGCAGATGAGATAATGCTCAAAGCAGCGCTGTTTACGGCGTTGCTTATGGTAATTGCGATTGCCGGGGTTTTTCTGCTGCAGAAGTGGATATTCAGACCCCTTTCTGCGATACGCGAAGGTATTGAAGCGATCGGCCGGCGCGATTTTAACGCGAGATTGCCACAGATAAGCAACAACGAGCTGGGTCGCCTGGTTGCCGCATTCAATCACTCTCTTGAGAATCTTCAGGAACTGGCGGTCGCGGGAGTCGTTCAGGAAAGCCTTGTTTCAGAGCCATGTCTTGCATGCGGTCGAATCGAGGCCGCAGCTTTATCACGCACCATGACCGATCTGGGTGGAGATTTTTTTTATTTTTCAAAGACCGAAGGCAGAAAGGTTCTGGCTTTTATCGGTGACGCTACCGGGCACGGTATTCCCGCAGCATTGAGCATGGCCATGGCGAGGGCGGTTATGCTGTTCGAAGAAAATCAGGGCTCAGTTACAGGGCCAGCGCTTATGGAACGTTTCAATTCGGTTTTCTGCAGCCTGAGAGCCCAGGGCAGCAAGGATTTTATGACCGCTCTATGCGCCGTTGTCGACGCAGAAACCGGTGAAGCAGAATTGATAAATGCCGGGCACCCCTTTCCGATGCTTTTGCGTGCAGGTGCAGACCGGGCTGAGCTGCTCAGCGACGTTTGCGGGCTCCCACCAGGTTTCGATCACCGCCGGGTTTTTACACCGGTCAGGATCAGGCTTTTTCCGGGCGACAGACTGATTCTTTTTACCGACGGCTTTGTGGAAAGCGTCAGCCGCGATGGCCTGCAGATCGGTTTTCAGGAACTGGCACATCTGATTGTGCAAGGCGCCGCTGAGAATTTAAGGGCTCATATTGAGCAGGTTTTCGCCAGCCTCGAAAGAAAAGTTGAAACGGCCCAGGACGACTGCACCATGCTGATGTTGAGGTATATGTGAAAAAGCATAATACTGTTACGGGCGGTTCAGGTCTGCTTGCCAGTGTTTATCTGGTGGTGGCCCTGATTGTCGTTCCGGCGTTCGGGCTGTATGAAGGGCTGAGTTATCTTGAGAGTAACCGTCGGAGCGTTGACCTCAGTATTGCCGGGCAGGAGCTGGTAAAGATCCGCAACGATCTGTTGCTCAATGCCAACGAAGACAGGTTCCTGAGCAACACATACACGGCATTCTGTACGAATTCTTTAACCACAGAAGACCTGGTCGCAAAGGTTGCCGAATTTCTTGAGAAAACCGGCAGTCGGGCGCAGTATGCAGTTTTTAATGAACATGGCAATCTTTGCGCCGATAATTTTAATCGGCAAAGTGATGAATACAACCTTTTACAGAAATCAGGCTCTGATCTGATGAAGGTTTTGACCGGTTATGAATCGCCGGCAAGGGATCAGGCGATCGACAGATTACGCGCCCTGACCGGCCCCGACTTTTATGCCGCCGGTTTTGGTCATAATGCTCAGGCAGTTTCAGGGATCTTTTATTATACAAATTTTGCCGCAGACAGCTCCAGGATATGGATTGGACGCGTCGAAGGGCGCATTCTCCTAATCAGAATTCCGACGAGCGAACTTAGGGGAAGACAGGGGCTGAAGTCGCTGTTCGAACGGGTTGACCGCCGCCGTCATCGCTTTGCGATGATACGCAATGGTCGACTGCATGGCTCTGAAGTCCCGGTCAGGCAGGTTAAACTTGCAGCGGCGGGATTCTCTGCATCGCCGGGCAAGGAATTTCTGGAATTTAATGATTCCCTTTTCACCCTTGTCAGAACCCGCGCTGAAACAATTATACTGGTCAGATACCGCCTGCCGGGCTCTGCTTTCAGTCCGGGCAGGCTTTCTCTTATTATCGTGATGCTCTGCGGCTTTATGGTAACAACTCTGCTGCGGCGATGGGGGGCAGGCTTCAGAGTCGACAACCTGTCGGTGCTGACACAGATTGGTTTGCTGCTGATTATTTCTGCGGGTATTCCGATGCTGATTCTTGCCGGAGTTGCCGTTGATTACCTGTTGAACAAGAAGTCGATCCTTGTCAGAGAAAAGAATCAGCAGATGCACGAGTTCGTAAGAGAAGTTGACCAGAGTCTGCAGGGTGAATTTGCCCGCTATACCCGTCTGATTAAACAGATTGTTTACGATAAGTCAGACGGTTCATTCGATGCTGCTTTTGTTGAAAGAATTCTCAAGAAGATTCACGACCGGTTTAAAACAGTTTATACCGGATTCCACCTGGTTAACGCTGACTATGGCACTTTGGGATCAGAAAAAACGAAAAATGACTTTAAAATCGTTTCTACTGGCCGCGAAGGTGAACTTTATGAGCGTAACAATCCCGAGAGTGAAAACATTCTGGTTCTGGCCCAGCACCATCTTGCGGGGCTGAATTCGCTGCCGGCACCTGAGACTTCTGCAGACCGGTTATTTATGATCGAAACCTTTTTTCAGAAGCCGATTTATATGGTTCTGCATGACCTTGCTCAGGTTGAGGGTTCTATCGGTCCTGCAGGTTGGGGGAGCATGAATTTTCTGCTTTTTGTCCAATCTTTCCGTATTTTTCAGCCGCAGCTGTTTGACATTTTTGCCCTCATCGCTCTGGATATGAATTCGTTTCAGGACAAATATTTTGAAACGGCCATGACGGCAATCACGCGTAACCCCCATGGTTTTAAGGTTTTTGTGGCACGCGAACGTCGTCTTTACGGCGAATCAGCCTGGGAACTGCTTTTAAGACCAGATATTCATGCGCTGTTTTTGCGTGTAACTGAATATCCTTTACCGGAACCTGAAATTGTTGAATTTCAGGGGCAGAGTCAGCTGTTCGTTGGCCTGCAGGGTAACCGGGCGGAAAAGGTGCGCTTCTGTGTTCTGTACCCGCTTGCAGAAATTGAGAAGCTGATAAGACAGGAAGCGTTCGACATGCTTTATCTGGCTTTTCTGGCAGTTGCACTGATTGTTCTGATGATTACCATTCTCTACTTCAATCTTCTGAAGCCGGTCGACAGGCTGCATCAGGCCGCTATGGCTCTGGAAAACCGCGATGCCTCGTTTCGCCTTCCCCATGACGGCAGCGATGAGTTTGCCGAAATGGCTGCTATTTTTAACGCCAGCATGGCCGAGTTCGAAGAACTCAGGATTGCCAGCATAGTTCAGGCCAGACTGCTGCCGGCAAAGCCCCTCACGGTAGAGGGCTACAGTATTTATGGACGCAGTCAGCCGATGATCGAGCTTGGTGGCGATTATTTCGACTATTTCAGCATCGATGATGCGCATTTTGCTCTGCTGCTGGGCGATGTCGCCGGTCATGGAGTGGGGGCCTCCCTGATCATGGCAATGGCAAAGGCAGGTGTAATTTGTGGCCGGGCTTTGCATAAAGACCCCGCTGCGCTGATGTTGCGACTGCACCAGATAATTTTTGGCATTAAAACCAAGGTGCAGCGCAAGGTCATGACCTTTCAGTATCTGGGTGTGGAGAGGGCTTCGGGCCGACTGACCTATGCCAATGCCGGCGGTTGTTCGCCTATGATTTTTGACCCGGCCACCGGTAAAATTCAGGAAATCAGCCATGCCGGTGCGGTGCTTGGCGGGTTCAAAAAAAACAGCTACACGAATATGACGCTGCAGATCGAGCCTGGTCAGGCGATGATTTTCTATACCGACGGTTTTGTCGAGGCCAGAAACGAAACCGGGCAGGAACTTGGCTATGAAGGGCTTTTCAATCTGGTTGCAGACTGTTACCATGTTGATGCGTCAGAGTATTATGCAGAAATCATGCGTGCCTGGCAAAAATGGCTGGGATCGGCGCAACCCGGCGACGATCTGACCATGATCGTTCTGGTGCGCAGATAAGGGGATAAAAGTAATGACAGAGTTCAGTACAGATGAAAAGTTCGATATCCGCAAGCTGCCACGGCTTGAAATCATTAAGCCGATCGACAGCATGTTGCGCTGGTTCATTTTTCTGATTTTCGGTTTTGTTCCGGTAGCCTTTGTTGCGAGAGCGTTGACCGAGGGCAAAATGCAGACCCTGCAGGGGTTGATCGGGCTGCTGGTTTATTTTACGCTGTTCGGGGCGATTTATTATGGCATCAAGCGCTATTACGTTCTTGACCGAACGCGTAATGCCCTGTTCAGGACCACCCGCATCTTCGGGTCGCTGCACGAGAAATATGTCTGTGCCCTTGGCGATATTGCCTGTGTGGCCATTGATTCACATGAACGCACTACTAAAAATGGCGGTTCAACAGGGCAGTTCTGGTATGAGACCTGTCTGATTCTCAAAAACCAGAAAGTTATCAGATTGCATCGAACGTTTGAAGATTCCTATGACGAAATTCAGGATGCCGAGCAATATGCAGAATATCTTGGAATAAGCTGTTTTAACCCAAAACCAGGCCTTGAAATGAAGGTTGTTAAGATGCCCGACGGAAAAACCGGTGTGGAATTCTGCCGCTAGAATGCAGAACCCGTTGATCAAAAACATTCGTGCGCTTATTGATGTTGAGCTGCCGTTTGCTGTTGCCAAATTCCTCAAAAGTATTCTTACTGCCTACGAAGAGGCGCTTGTTGCTGTCGACCCTTTTTTGATCACAAAAAGGCAGTTGCAGACAGATGGCAGCATGCTTCGCGTTGCAGGCAGCACTTTTAATCTTGACAGATTCAGGCGCGTCAGTGTTGTCGGTGCCGGTAAAGCCGGGGCTGGTATGGCCGCTGCGGTTGAAGATCTGCTGGGCGAGCGTATTTTTGAAGGCTGTGTGAATGTTTCAGACAGATGCGGCTATTGCTTAAAAAAGATTGAGATCAGGGTGGCGGGGCACCCGCTGCCTGATACGGCAGGCGTTGACGGTGCAATCAGAATCAGCGAAATAGCCGAAAGAGCAGAGAGTGATGATCTGCTGATCTGTCTTATTTCTGGCGGCGGTTCGAGCCTTCTGCCTTTGCCGGCAATCCCGTTGACTCTCTCAGACAAGCAGCAGGTCACCAGTCTGCTTTTGCGCAGCGGGGCTTCTATAGATGAGATAAACACGGTGCGCAAGCACTTGTCTGCGATCAAGGGCGGCTGGCTGGCAAGAAAGGCCTGGCCTGCAACCATGCTGAACCTTATTCTTTCAGATGTGTTGAATGACCCTCTTGATTTTATCGCTTCGGGGCCGACGGTTGCCGATTCAACCACCTTTGCCGACGCGTTGCTGGTGATCGAAAAATATGGTCTTTCTGAACTTGTTCCGGCCGCGGTTCTTTGTCGTCTTCAGCAGGGTGTTGCCGGCGATATTGAAGAAACGCCCAAACCTGGTGACAGTTGTTTCGGCAGGGTATTTAACCAGGTAATTGCCAATAATTTTATGGTGAAGCGTGCGTTTAAAGAGAATCTTCAAAGGCAGGGCTTTGAGGTGAGCCTGATTAACGTCCCTGTTGCCGGCCCGATAGATGTGGCCAGGGATTTTTTTGTCGAAGAATTGCGAAAATTGGCTGCAAGGCGCTCAGAAGGCAGTCGGATGGCGATAGTTGCCGGTGGCGAGCTGACGCTCAAAGTGCACGGAACAGGCATGGGCGGGCGAAATCAGCATCTGGCACTGGCATTGTTCGAATCGATGCGTGCATATGAAGGCGCATTTTTTGCGGCTTTAAGCACTGACGGTATCGATGGCCCGACCGATGCTTCGGGAGCTTTTGTCGATGCCTCGGTAATCGCGACTGCCGATCGGCTGGGCCTTAGTCAGAGCGATTATCTGCGGCGCTGTGATTCTTATGAATTTTTCAGGCAGGCAGGCGGTCTTGTGTGCACGGGCTACACTGGCGGCAACCTTAACGATCTTTTTGTGATTATGCTTACCTGAGCCGATAATGCCCGGTGAGAGGAAACATCTGCAGGCAGTCTTCCTCGCGGGCGCCCTGACCGATGTTATGAATCACCAGCGGAATACCGGCCGGGCTTTTTTTATCGCTCACGAGCATTATATGAGGCAAATTGCCAGGCAAAATACAGGTAACAATGTCACCGGGCTCGAAAGCGGCCGTGTCTGAGGCAACCTTCAGCTGCCGGGCGTGGCGGCTGAAATATTTCTGCAGATTTGGCACTCGCCGGTGATCGATATTTCGATCCGGCTTCTTCAGCCCCCATTTCTTCGGGTAAAGGGAAAAGTTGCGGCGCATGTCGTCGTGCACCAGTTTCTGCAGATCGAGCGCAAGCGCCTGGCGCATCGCTCTGATAATTACATCGGTGCAGACACCGCGTTCTGGCGCAACGTCGCCGCCCGGGTAAGCAAGCCTGACATAGGCCGGGTCATAAAACGTGGTTACGCCAACCTGCCTGCGGGCGGCCTCTATCAAGGCGCTGGCGCTGGCGGGCGACAGCGCGTAGACTGCGGTTGCGTGCAGAAAGACGGCGACAATGGCCAATAAGGCAAATGCGCTGACTGGTCTGAAATTATTCAAATTTTTATTCCGATCCGTTGCTGTTTAAACTTCAATCCCGGGTTTTGCTTTCTTTTACTGCCCGGCTTGCCTCAACCAGAGCTGAGAATAAACGGTTGCGGTGGTCTGGATCTGCGTCTTTATGACTTTCTGGGTGCCACTGTACAAACAGGCCAAAGTTGCCGTCGCGTCTTTCTATGGCCTCGACGATGCCGTCACTGCCTCTGGCTACGACGAAGAAGGGTTCGGCAATTCTTTCGAGAGCCTGATGGTGGCGGGAAATGACAGAAACAGTCGAGCGACCC
>Ga0116144_10003420_pt1 | contig 15876 bp, 13 predicted proteins | sample AD_UKC035_MetaG_FD_89746 | JGI IMG/M metagenome (GOLD analysis project Ga0116144, IMG submission 89746) | Active sludge microbial communities of municipal wastewater-treating anaerobic digesters from USA - AD_UKC035_MetaG | ecosystem: Engineered > Bioreactor > Anaerobic > Digestate | place: USA...
AATTACGTCCCGGTGATGGTGGGGGCGGGCGGTTCGGACAATGTAGGATTAGAGGTTCTGCTGGATATGTTGTTGCAGGTGGCCCCGGCTCCTGATGCGCGCACCTTCACAGCATCAGGCGTTACGGGGGAGCAACCCTTGACTGTGTCTGATGCATCCCCATTGGCGGTGTTGGTGTTCAAGACAACGGCAGACCCCTATGTGGGCAAGTTAACTTATTTCCGCATCTACGGCGGCAGCATCAATTCAGGGGATACTCTTTACAATGTTCGCGCCGAGCAGGAAGAGCGCTTGGGGCAAACCTTTTTGATGCGCGGCAAGGAGCAGATTTACATCGAGCATCTCCATGCCGGCGATATTGCGACGGTGGCTAAGATGAGCGTGGCGTTAACTGGCGATACGTTGTGCGCCAAAGAATGTAAGCTCACCCTGCGTGGGCCAATTTTCCCCAAGCCGTTGTACAGCGTCGCCATTACGCCCATCACCAAGGCCGATACGGCCAAGATGGGTTCGACGTTGAGCCGCATTTGTGAGGAAGATCCCACGTTACAGTGGCGGCAGGACCCGACGACCCATGAGACGGTGCTGGCCGGTATGGGAGATGCCCATGTGGATACCGCTGTGCGTCGCGCGCAATCGCGTTTCAAGGTGGGTTTGGAAGCGCATACTCCCAAAGTCCCCTACCTGGAGACGGTGGCGGCCACGAATACCGCGCAATACCGCCACAAGAAGCAGACGGGCGGGGCGGGGCAGTTTGCCGAAGTGCATATGCGTGTCGAACCGCTGCCGCGCGACACGGGATTCCAGTATGCGTGGGAAGTCTTTGGCGGGCGCATTTCTTCGTCCTTCCAACCTTCGATTGAGAAGGGCATCAAGTCGGTGTTGGGGCAGGGGGTGATTGCCGGGTATCCAATTGTGGACATCCTGGTGGCGATCACTGATGGTAAGGAGCATCCGGTGGACTCCAAAGACATCGCCTTCCAGATTGCCGGGCGGGAAGGCTTTAAGCAGGCTTTCCTGGGCGCCAAGCCGGTGTTGTTGGAGCCGATTTACACCTTCAAAGTTACGGTGCCGGATGAATTTGCCGGCGCGGTGATGTCGGACTTAAACACACGGCGAGCGCGGGTGCAGGGAATTGATCAGGCCGGTGCCAAGGCCATTATCACGGCGACCGCGCCGTTGGCCGAGATGCTGCAATATGCGACCAACCTGCGCGCGATCACGCAGGGACGCGGCCTCTATGCGATGGAATTGTCGCACTACGACATTGTTCCGGCGCACATGGTGGCCGACATTGTTGCCCAGGCGAAGCGAACGACTGAAGAGGAAGAGTAAGTTCTGCGTTTGGTTCTGTGAAACGACGCGCGGGCCGGAGTTTGTTCTTCGGCCCGCGTTTTGTTTGGTGGCGAAAGGCGCTCGAAAAATATCCTCAACAACTTTTGGCGCGTGCGCGCTCATGGGGTATCGGCTTCTGTTGTCTCAAGGCGGGTCGCAAACTGGACCTGCCCATTTTGCACTTTAAGCAGAATGATGTCTTTGCGGGGGTTGTGCGTCGCATCAAATTGCAGCGGCCCGCCGACCGTTTGAAAGGTCATCTTTTCCATTGCCTGGGCGACGCTTTCAGGGGCAAAGTCATCGGCTTTCACGATGGCCGCCAGCAAAATATTGGTGGCATCATAAGCCAGGGTGGCAATGGCGTCGGGTTGGACGATGTAGCGGGCTTCGTAGGCCTGAATCCACGTTTGCACTTCCTGGCGCGGTTCCTGGGGCGTGTAGTGGGTAGGAAAATAGCTGTTGTTCACATTGTTGGGGTTCAAGTCAGGGGAATCCCACCCATCGCTTCCCAAGATAACCTGTAACAAACCAAAGGTCCGCGCCTGTTGCCCCAGGCGGTTGATCACAGTCGCGTAACCTGGCATATAGAGGACCTCCGGGCTTTCATCGCGGATGGTTTCCAGGACTTCAAAGTAGACTTCCGCGTCCGATTTGTATGTTTTGCGCGCTACAACGCTACCGCCCCCGGCTTTGAAGGTGGTTTCAAAGGCATTGGCAAGGTTGCGCCCATACGAACTATTTTCGGCGTAGAGGATGGCTGCTTTTTTGACGTTAAGTTGGGTGAGCGCAAACTGCGCCATCGCTTCGCCCTGTACCGGATCGGCGAAAGGCACGCGAAACACCAATGGACGAACTACTCCTTCTGCGTCCAGGGTCAGATCGAGATTGACGGAGGCATGGGTGATTTGGAGGGCCTTATTCTTGACGGCAACTTGCGCAACGCCTTCAGATTCGTTAGCGCAGACGGCTCCAATGATAAAGCGCGCGCCCCCCGTGGTAATGGCGCGTTGGGTTGCTTCGCGCGCAGTTTGATAGTCGCATTTGCCGTCTTCCAGCACGATCTGGATGGGGCGTCCCAACACGCCGCCGCGTTGATTCCATTCTTCGACTGCCAGGACCACGCCGTTGTGGGTGGCGCCTCCCACCGCTTCGTATTCGCCGGACAACGGCGCGATAACTGCAATTTTGAAGGGCGCCGCCGTGTCTGTCTCTGGCGCGCAGGCCGGCAAAAGGCATAGCAACAAACAGAGCCGGCTGAGAGGCCCCCAAAAACGAAAGATTTTCATCAGAAGTTCCTTATCACAAGCGGGAGGCCCGGCCTCCCGCTTGTTGTGTGATGTCAGCCGCCGCCCAGGTAGGCGGTGCGCACGCGCGGATTTTCGGCCAGGTCGTGCGCTTCGCCTTCCAATTCAATCGCGCCAATCTCGATGACGTACCCCCGGTTGGCGACGGACAGCGCCATGTGCGCGTTCTGCTCCACCAGGAGGATGGTGACGCCTTGTTTATTGATTTCCTGGATGATGTCAAAAATCTCTTCCACCAGGATCGGCGCCAGCCCCATCGAAGGCTCGTCCATCAACAGCAGGCGCGGTTTTGCCATCAGCGCGCGGGCGACGGCCAACATTTGCTGCTCGCCGCCGGAGAGTGTGCCGCCGGTTTGTTCCATGCGCTCTTTGAGGCGGGGGAACAGGTGGAAGACGTGCTCCATCGAGTCGGCGACTTCTTGCTTATTCTTGCGGGTAAACGCGCCCATTTCGAGGTTTTCGCGCACAGTCAGTGGGGCAAAGATGCGGCGGCCTTCGGGGACGTGAATGAGACCCCGTTGCACGATGGCGCTGGCCTCGGCTCGCGTGATGTCCTGGTTATTGTAGGAGATCTGCCCGCTTTCCGCCGACTGGAGACCCGAAATGGTGCGCAAGGTAGTGGATTTGCCGGCGCCGTTCGCGCCGATGAGGGTGACGATCTCCCCCTCGTTGACGTGGAACGAGATGCCGTGCAGGGCGCGGATGGCGCCATAAGCAACGATCAGGTTTTTGATTTCTAATAATGCCATGACTATCTCCTACCGGGTGATCGCGGCCTGGCGTCCCAGGTACGCTTCGATGACTTGCGGATCGCTCCGCACTTGGGCCGGCAGCCCCCGCGCGATAACCTCGCCGAAGTCCATCACTGTGAGCCATTCGCAGATGTTCATCACCAGCCGCATCCGGTGTTCTACCAGCAGCACGGTCAACTCGAAGCGATCGCGGATGAAGTGGATGAGTTCCATTAATTCGTCAATTTCCTGGGGATTCATCCCGGCGGCCGGCTCATCCAAGATCAGGAGCTGGGGTTGCGCGGCCAGGGCGCGGGCAATTTCCAGGCGCCGCTGCAAACCGTAGGGCAGGCTCCCGGCGCGTTCGTTTTGTCGCTCCTCCAACCCGAAAATTGCCAGGAATTCCTGGGCGTGTTGGGTCATCTCCGCTTCCTTTTCGCGGAACTGCGCCGTGTGGAGGATGGAGTCCAGCAGGTTGTACCCGGCGTGCGGGTGGTAAGCAATGCGCACGTTGTCCAACACGGTGAGGTTGGCGAACAGGCGGATGTTCTGGAAGGTGCGCGCAATGCCCATCTGGATGATTTCGTGCGAGGGCATCCCAACCAGTTCCACGTCCTTGAAGCGAATGTGGCCCTGGCTGGCCTGGTAGACGCCCGTGATCAGGTTGAAGACGGTCGTTTTGCCGGCGCCGTTTGGTCCGATCAACCCCACCAATTCCCCCTGGTGCAGCGTCAAATCGAAGGCATAGACGGCGCGGAGGTTGCCGAAGAAGTGGGTCACATCATCCACTTGCAAGACTACCGGGCGGGCTTCGACGTCCGACGGCAGTCCTTCAGGTCGTCCTTTCATGCGGGCACCTCCTCTGGTTCAGTTTCCTCCGTCTTACGCCTCGCGGGCAGCACCCGCCGCAGGTAGGGGAGTTCGTAGCGGCCCATCAGCCCTTCGGGGCGCAGGAGCATCATGACCAAGAGCACCAGGGGATAGATAACAAAGCGCCAGGTTTCGTAGCCGGTGGGCAGATCGCGCAAGATACCTTCGAGCAAAATGATCCAGACAAAACCGGTAAAGAGTGTCCCGGTCATGCTCCCCAATCCGCCGAATACGACGATGATCAAAGGGTTGAAGGATTGGATGAAGTTGAAGGATTGTGGATGGAGAAAAGCCAGGTCGTGGGCGCGAATACCGCCGGCCAACCCGGCGAAGATACTGCCGACGACGAAGGCCAGGAGTTTGGCATTGGCGACGTTGATGCCGACCAATTCGGCGGCGCGCTCATCCTCACGGACGGAGACGATAGCTCGTCCGATGCTGGAATGAAGGATGTTGCGCATCACCATTACCACGAGCAGCAAGGAGAAGAACACCCAGGGCCACGTCGTCCACTGGGGGATGCCGATCATGCCGCGTGCTCCTTTCATTTCGGGGAAGGGGAGGATCGTGTCGGTGTTGTCCAGCAGCACTTTGACGATGATGGTGAAACCCAGTGTGGAGATGCCGAAATAGTCCGACCCTAATTCTAACACCGGGATGCCGAAGAGGTAGCTGACGATGCCGGCAAGCGCGGCGCCGCCCAGCAAGGCAATGAAGAAAACGATTTGTTGTGAAAGCCCGCCGGGCAAGGCACTCAGGATCGTCTGCGCCAGACGTCCCAGGGGTTGCGCCAATACGAGGACGGCGATGGCAAAGCTGAAGACTGTGCCCAACAGATAGAACGTAAACTGGGTCATCACGGTGACGCGATAAAAGCGCCGCAAAAAGGCGGCGATGCCCACATAACAGACCAGTGTCAATAGGGCGCCGCTCAACACCACGGCCACACCGGAAGGATCACCATGCGTCCAACGATAGGTGATGTCGGCTGCCGTGTATGCGCCGATCGCATAGAAGCCATACTGTCCCAGCGAGAACTGGCCGTTAAAGCCATAGATCAGATTCAGCCCTAAGGCCAGGATGGTGATAGCGGCTCCCCAGAAAATAATCCCGCTCCAAAAGCTATTCAAGAGATTTGTATTGATTAAGAACTGGACGATGAGGAAGATTACCAGCCCAATGCCGATAAATCGTGCGCTTTCTTTTTTGAAAAACACCTTAGGTTCGTTTTGCATGTCAGCACCCCTTACACTTTTTCCGTGGCAGGTTCGCCGAAGATACCTTGAGGGCGCACCAAGAGCACGATAATTAACATAGAGAAGACGATAGCATCGCGCATGGGTGTGGAGATGAATCCGGCGGCCAGCACTTCCGTCTGCCCCATGATCAGCGACCCCACCACCGCGCCGGGAATGCTCCCGATACCACCCACGACGGCGGCTACGAAAGCTTTCAGGCCGGGGATAATGCCCATCAAGTGATGCACTTGTTTGTAGGCTGTAGCATAAAGCACCCCGGCGGCGCCGGCCAGACCGCCGCCCAACGCAAACGTCAAAGCGATGACGCCATCCACGTTAATTCCCATCAGTCGCGCGGCCGGCTTATCATAGGCCGCCGCACGCATGGCCTTGCCCAGTTTGGTGCGATTGACGACGTACTGAAGCAACACCTGGAGGGTGATGGAGGCGCCCATAATGATCAACGTTACATTGGAAGTGGACAGATCCCAGACCTTACCCCCGGTTTCGACATGCAGACCGGCCAGGGTGAGTACGGCGGACATAAAGCCTCCCAGCATCAATACCCATTGCAACACCGGATGGCGCATCCAGACGCGGGCTTTCAGGTCCCCTTTGCGTCCGCGCCAATACAGAACGCCAAAGAGGAGCGCCGCCACAGCAAACAGCACCCACATCCCGCCAATAAGCATGGGGGAAATTTTGCCGGCATTGTAAACTTCGATTTCAAAGGGGCGGGGGTAGGTGATGTAATTGTTGGTGTAAGCAAACGGCAATGCCCCGAAGTATTCCAGGAAAAAGGAGACGCCAACAGCGGTAATCAGTGCGGCAATACGCGGTTTGCTGCGCAGCGGTCGGTAGGCGAACCGCTCGACGACGACGGCTAATGCGCCTGTTGTAATCATCGTGAGGATGATTACCGAAGCCGTGCCAAGCAGCGTTACGCCGAGGCCAGAAGCGTTCGGCCAGAACCACAGGGGCCAGCGGTGCAAATTGAGGGTGGCAATGGTATAGAAGCTGGTGAACGCACCGATCATAAAAACGTCGCCGTGCGCAAAGTTGATGAGTCGGACGATACCATAAATCATCGTGTAACCGAGGGCAATCAACGCATAAATAAACCCTAATTGTAGCCCATTGAGAACTTGTTGGATAAAAATACTGGGACTTTTCCAGCCCGCTCGCCCCAGAACATACAGAACCACCAAACCCAGCAGGACAAAAAGTCCCTGGCTGATACGGTTCAGGATCATTCCATCATGACGGGACTGCGCCGGAGAACCCTCGGTGGGAACACCTCTATTTTGTGCTTTTTCCATAAATCTCCTCCTAAAGGGAAAGCCAGGGCCACTGCATGGTGGCCCCGGCTTTTCCCAATATCTCACATCACCCGTACCGGGGAAAGGGTATGGGATTTAGGGCGCAACCGTCGCAGTGTAGGCAAATTTTCCACCTTCGACTTTGAGGACGACGGCGGCTTTTACCGGATTGTGCTGGCTGTCGTAGGAAATATCACCGGAGACGACAGAGAATTTGCCGGCTTCCATGGCCTTGGCGACTTGGGCTGGATCATCCGCATTGGAATCCTTCATCGCTTGCAGCAGGATGGTCGCCGCGTCATAAGCCAGGGCCGCCAGCGCGTCGGGCTTGGCTCCGTATTTTTCCTCGTATTTCTTCACGAAATCCTGTACGATGGGGCGGGTATCATCGGACGAGAAGTGATTGGTAAAGTACCCCCCTTCAACGACTGCCCGATCCAGTTTGTCGGAGTCCCAGCCATCCCCCCCCATCAGGACCGCCGTGATGCCCTTTTCTTTGGCCTGCCCGGCGATCAGGTTGACCGTCGAGTAATAGTCTGGCAGGTAGAGAATATCAGGGTTGGCGTCCTTGACTTTGGTCAGGATTGCCGAGAAGTCGGTATCCTCGCCGGTGTAGGTTTCCTTGACGACAATCTGGCCGCCGCCGGCTTCAAACTCGGCGATGAAAACTTCGGCCAGCCCGCGCACGTAGTCATTGCCCTGATCCAGTAAGACGGCAGCCGTCTTGGCCTTCAGGTTGTCCAAAGCGAACTTCGCGGCGACTTTGCCCTGGAAGGGATCAATGAAGCAGGCGCGGAAGATGGTGGCCTTGGTAACGCCGTTTTCATCCACGGTCACGTTAACGTTGGTGGAAGTGGGGCTGATCTGTACCACACCCTTCGGCGCGGCTATGCCGGATATGGGAATGGAGGCGCTGGAGCAGACCTCGCCGATGATGAACTTGACGCCCTCCTGGTTGATGACCTTGTTGGCGGCGCTGACGGCAGCTTCGGCGCTGCACTGGCTGTCCTCCACAACGGTTTCGATGGGCCGGCCATTGACGCCGCCTTTGTCGTTCCATTCTGCAATCGCCATCTCGGCGCCATTCTTGGTGGACTCACCGAAGGTCGCCACATCCCCGCTCAGTGGGGCCAGGATAGCGATTTTAACGGGCGTGGCCGCGACGGCAGTGGGCGCCGTAGTGGCGGCCGGGGCGTCGGTGGCAGCAGGGGCGGCGGTAGGGCTGGGACTGCCGCCACAGGCGGCCAGCGCCAAAGTGGCCAGAACTAACGTAAGTGATACAAAGATTCGGGTACGCATTTTTCTCCTCCTGAGATTTTAATTGGCTTAGAAATCAATGACCTGACTAATTGACTAGATTCCCCCACATCAACCTTTCCATAAAACCTCCTTGGCCGTTTTGTCGGGTGTTCTGACTAACAAATTCCTGAACAACCAACACCCCCTCATTGTACAAATAACCCATCAAGTGTCAAATAAACTGCCCATTCATGTACTAATGTCACTTGTTTACGAAATGTCGGCAGCGCGCCCCATAAAGTGAATCTGATTCTATCCGCAATGACCGAGAAGATATTCCACTTATCTGGGCGTTCCCATCGCCGAAGGGCGCTATGATACAGCAAAGCCATTTTCCGTCAACCATTGTTGCCATACGTCACTACGCCGCCTATAGCTACGTCTATGCGGGCCGTTTAAATTTTCGTCCATTCCGTTATCCCATCTCTGTATGACATAGAGAGCGCCGATTTGACGTATAACCGATGTCCCCTATAATGCTCACATTAGAATTTTTACGACAAGGAGCAAGCAATGGCACATCGGCGTTCTTCCATCATTGGATTACTCATCTTACAGTTTTTGGCAGTGATTCTTTATCCGCCCGCATTTTTTACCCAGGCGCCACAAGCAATTGTCTTGCCGCCCACCCTGGTGTTGTTGCTGGTGCTGGCGCTGGTTGTGACGAACACCGGTCATCTTTCGTTGGAGGCCGGGCGCAATTCCTTGAACTTTGTGCAGGGCGTCAACATTGTCGTGCGCCTGATGATGTTATTGCCGAATATGCAGGTGGCCGGCGCCTGGAACTGGGCGTTTTTGGTCACGGATTTGCTAGGGATGGGGTTCTCCTGGTATGCGATGACACGTCTTGATAGGCTGCCGCCCACGGCGTTGTTGTTGAAGCACAACCCCGGCGTGATAGTTGACAAAGCCTAAAGTTGCGTTACAATACCGTTGCCTGTAGAAATGGGCCGCATTTTTTGCGGCTCTTTTCTTTGAAATTGACAGGCTGTTAAGTTCAAGAAGGTTAGGGAGGCACAAAATCATGGAAGAAGCTATCGCATTACAAGCAATCCCCCGCACGGTTATCGGCAAACAGGTGAACGCGCTACGCCGTCAGGGGTTTGTTCCCGGTATTATTTATGGACACAATATTGATCCGATTCCGGTGCAGTTTAACGCCCACGATCTGGCGCGTTACGTTACCAAGTTCGGCACCAGCAGCACGGTTCAGGTAACGTTGGAAGGCGTGTCCGAGCCGTACCTGGCGATTTTCCGCGACATTCAATATCATCGTCTGCGCCGCGCGATCCGCCATCTCGATTTACAGGCGTTGAGCCTTACCGAGAAAGTGCGAATGCCGTTGCCGATCACGTTGGTGGGGGAATCGTCGGTGGTGGCGCTGGGGGCGCTGTTGTTGCAACAACTCAACGAGTTGGAAGTCGAAGCGTTGCCCGGAGCATTGGTGCCGACCATCGAAATTGATATCTCCGTGCTGACCGAGATGGGCCAGTCCATCCTGGTGGGCGACGTTGTGCCCCCGGAAGGCATCGAAATCCTGAACGCCCCGGGCGATATCATCGTCCAGGTCACGCACGTCGAAGAAGAGAAAGAAGCCGGGACTGCGCCGGAGTCGGTTGAGGTGGAAGTTATCACCAAGCGCCCGGAGAAGCAAGAAGACTAGCCAGAATATTTCTACAATAAAAAAGCGACCTCATAAGGGTCGCTTTTTTATTATCCGTACAGGTCACAAGGGTCTTACCGCCATGATATAGTTCATAAATACGATGCCGCTATAGCCTTGCGCGTGCGCTCCGCCCATTGCGTAGGCGCCAGCATCCAGCTCGCGGCTGTAAACTGCGAAGGGATACCGTCCGCCAGGTGTAATGATGTCCACCTGCATATTCGGTTCCTGCTTAAAACTGCGCAACCACTTGGGCAAATGATTAACCTTTGCTTGATAAATGACGTAAACCTTGCAGGGCCGCTTGAGTTTGAAGCGGATGAGTTTTTCGGCCTCGGAGTCGTAGTCCAGATCAGCCGGCTGGATAGCGTGCGCCCCACTGAGTTCCAGTGGCAGGCTGAGGATCGTGTAGTCGCGGTCGGTGTAGGCGTGGCGGTGCGTGCGCAGGGTAATGACGCGATACTCGCGCCCGCTGGTGGCTTGAAAGTAGGCAAAGGGGCTTTCGTAGCGGTAAGCGCAGGCTGATGGCGCGCCGTTTTCCTGATGGGCGACGACCGCCATCCCGCCGACGACGGAAGTAAGGGGGTCCATCTCCTGAATTTTCTCAGGCCCGAAGATGCTTTCCAGCATGTGGACGAAAGCCGGGATCAATGACGTGCCGCCGGTGCGCAAAACCACATTGATCTGCTCTGGGCGCATCCTGGCATCGGCCAGAACGCGCTGAATCTCTGTCTGCACCCCAGCGACCTCCGCTTCAATCATCAGCTCAAAGTCGCGGCGCAGGATGCGCTCGTGGATGTCTACGTGCTGATGGGCGAAGTCCAGCCGCGCTAGCAAGTCATACGTGAGCAACTTCTTGGTCTGCTCGATCTCGCGGAATAGCTTGAAGCCGATGTTCTGCGTGACCAGGCTCTCCAATGCCAGCATCGCGCGGGGGTTGGTGCTGGTCTTCTGAAATTCCCGGATTTTTTCCAGCAGGTGCGGGCGCGAAAGCTCCGGCATCGTCTGCCAGCTTTGTAGCAAATCCAGGAAGTCGGGCGGAAAATCGAGACCGTGCGTCACCTGCGTTCCCGCGCCAAAATATTTGAGCAACGAGCGCATGATGCGCCGATCTATATCATCGCCGCCGAGCAGAACGCCGCGCGTGGCGATCACATGCGGGGAGGACGCTCCGCCGACTTCTGCAATGGTCAGATCAAGGGTTCCACCCCCGAAGTCGAAGACAAGCGCGTGCTGGCGGGTGGGGGTGGTGATATGGTAAAGGTGCGCTGCCGCAATTGGCTCCATCTGGAAGGTGATGTCCTCAAATCCGGCGAAGCGCGCCGCGCGGAAAAGAATATCCTCGGCGCGCGTGTCAACGGCGGGGTCGTCCGAGAAGCGCACTGGGCGCCCCAGCACCACGCTATCGCAAGGCGATCCCAATTGCTTCTCGGCGCGGTGTTTCATCGCCTGCAAAATCATTGCAATCAGCTCATCCACCGAGTAATACCGCTCGAAAATGTCAGTGCCTTTGTAGCGCGGGTCGCGCAGAGCTGTTTTCACCGATTGCAACAGCCGTCCGGTGGCGCCCACATCGGTGACGAGGCTGACTTCGTGCATATAACGAATAGGGCCACTGCCGCTGCCACCCACGATCATCTCGATGGCGCCCGCGTCTTTGTGCGCCCAAACGATGCGCCGTCCCGTCTCGCGCGCCAGGTACTCATTGGCGGCAGCGGTTCCCAGCTTGGTCTGATATTCCTGGTTAATCCAGATCAACGAAGGCAACACGTAAGGATTTTCGTTAACCGGATCCAACGGGATGGGGGTGAGCTTCTGACCGTCGTAGTGAGCTACCGAGGAGTTGGTGGTGCCAAAGTCAATGCCAATGCGCATAGATTTAACCTCCCTCTCAATGGATTGAACGAATTCAACGGACTTTCAACCACGATGGGGTGGATGAAGATAGCTGCTTGGGTGTGCGGGAAGCAGAAGGGCGATTATAGCACCGGATGCAACTTTTGGCAACCGGGTGATTTGTGTATAATCAACGGATGCAACGGATGTTTCCGTTTCAATCCGTTGAATCCGTTGAGATAATAGGGGGTGTGTATGGTTTTTATTGTGGTTGTTATGGGATTGCTGATTGGGACCTTGGTAACACACCTGGCCGAAGCTGTCCTGGGCCGGCGGCGGCTGGCCCGGCCGATGTGTCCGTATTGTACTGTGCCGTACTCGCCACTGCAATGGAGCGCGACGCTGGCGTTGCTCACCGGGCAGCGGCGCTGTCAGCAATGTCAGAAGACTTTTCGCTGGCCGCGCCTGATCGGAGAGTTGCTGGTCGCGGTGGTCTGGGGCGTCCTGGTTTGGCGTTATGGACTATCGTGGCGGGTGGGATACGGGATGCTGGGCCTCTTGCCGCTGGCGATGATTATGGTGACAGACCTTGAAGCCAAGCGTGTGCCGAACGTCATCACGCTGCCATCCATCGCGGTTATGTTGGTGTTGGGTACGCTCTTTGGCCCGGCGCTGCCCAACCTCCAAGGATGGGGGTGGAAGATGACGCCGCTGGGCGCGTTGACTGCCTTCGCCGCGTTGCGGCTCCTGGTGTGGCTGGGCGTGGCAGTTTTTGGGGAGGGCGCGCTCGGTGAGGGGGACATCACCCTGGCGACCTACGTGGGAGCCATGGTGGGTTTCCCCCTGGTGCTGGAGGCGCTACTGTTGGCGTTCCTGCTCGGCGGTGTAGGTGCAGCGGTCGTGCTCGTTTCGCGGCGCGGCTCGTTGCAGACGGCCATTCCCTATGGCCCGTACATCATTCTGGGCGGCGCGTTGACGCTGATTTACAGTGTGGAAATGCTTGGCTGGCTGTTGAAGTAGGGCATTGTCCAAAAGAAAACGGCGACTGGTATCAGTCGCCGTTTTTTTTTGTTTGGCGGAGAGGGAGGGATTTGAACCCTCGGAGCCTTTCGGCTCACGCGCTCTCCAGGCGCGCGCATTAGACCGGACTATGCTACCTCTCCAAACGGAGAGGATTATAGCATACAAGAGGGATTTTACAAACGAACTCAATTTCAACCTCTGCCTTTTTGATGTCCTACATTCCTCATATCGCTGTTTAGCGCCAGACGATGGGTAAACAGAACATGTAGGGACATTTGTCGCCGCCGATAAATTCATCTGCACCAATATCTACGAGGCAATTATCTTGTCGATAGTCTCCATCAATATCAGCCGTTATGCCCACAAATACCCCATTGTTGTGCGCCTCACTCTCTGCGCTGATATGATAATCACCGGAATCTGGATTGACAAACATTGGGTCGTTCCACAAGTTGAGCGTGCCGGTAAAGAACGAACTACTGGCGCCCGCTGCCCAATCAGTTTGATTTCGCCAGTCATCGGCTCCCCACTCTGTGGCGTTCAAACTAACTTGCGCGCTACTGTACACACGAATTCCTACAGTATGACTGACCAAGATGGTATTGGTTAGAACGGCTTTTGTTGTTCCGTCGAATGTAAGGCCTGAGATTCTATTGCGCGCAATGGTGTTGTGCCGGAAAATCATGCTGCTTCCCTTGCTATAGATCCCGTAGGGTATATTATCCGTAATAAAGTTGTTATCAAATGTTGCGCTCCCGCCATGAAAGTACCCGCCCCCTCCATCAGTTGCATTATTTGCGCTAATCGTGTTTGCTGAAAGCACGAGATCGCTGCCCAACGCATAAATACTTCCCCCCATGTAGACATCGCCACGAAGGTGTTCCGCATTGTTGTCTTGAATAATGTTGTGATGGAGGACGCCCTGACTAGCAATGATGGACATGCCCGCCCCATTAGGATTCGCATACATATCACTTGGGCGAGCTGTATTGAGCGAAATCACATTGTCTGTTAGATTGATTCCGCGGCTTCCCTGAATAGCAACACCACCGCCATTGCCATTCGCAATGGTATTGGCATGGATGGTATTTGAAATGATCGTTGCCGGACTCGATGTTATATGAATGCCGCCACCGTCCTTGTAGGCGTAATTGGAGAGTATCTTGTTATTGATAAGGGTTGTTGGACTGGCATTAAGCGAAATACCTCCTCCCCAGTTGCTTATGTTCCCCGCGATCACACAGCCGGAGATGGTTGCGCTTGCTGTAATCACACGTATTCCGCCGCCGCAGCAGTTTGTCTGGGGGTCACGATCATAGAGATAGGAATCACCGCTTTGCAGCTGAAAACCTTCAATGGTCGGGCTGATCGAACCGATGATGTACATGACACGCCCAAATCGCTGCGCATTCAATACGGTGGGTTGTGTGATGGGATAGGGCATTTCCCAGTTATCAATTTGATAACCGCCCTGTAGCTCCAGTGTTTTGCTGAGATATACTACTTGCTGGAGGTTGCCAACTTGATACATATCAGTGTAAACCCCGGTTGCGACTTTTATGATATCCTGCTCGCTATCGGCCGCATTGATTGCTGCCTGAATGTTCGTAAAACAAGGTGTAGGCACATCTGTACAGTTAGGCGCCACATAATAGGTGCCGGAGTTATCTGCCTGTTGCGTATCATATGTCCACAAGAGGCCTATTGTTGCGAGAATTATAGAGAGAAAACAAGTTAAAAGCTTTTGAATCACCATTTCGTTACTCCTTTTTTTATATGAATATTGATTTCTGGTCTATCTATCTTCTATCGGTTAAGTTGTTGGTGTTATTAATGGGCTGATCGGCGTCGCCAGTGGGCTGACCGGGCCTCTTTCACCGCCATACCACGAGAAGCGCCAAATCTGACTGATGGGACTGATGATCGGGCCGTTCCACTGACCATTGGAATATTCGCCGGTGTGGCGGCGAATGGAAACGCTCCACGTCAGCTCGCGCGACTCCGGCACAAGCAGGTACAGATAATCCGGCGCAGTCCATTGAGTGCTTTTCACCCAGGCCTCTTCCACACCGCGCGGATGCGGGATGCTGATAACGTAGTATTCCTCCGCGCCGAGGCAGCACGGCCCTTCCCAGGTGAAGGTAATCTGCTGCGCCCCTCGAAAGACGCTTTTATCGAGGGGGGAGATGAGGCGCGGGGCAGTATACGCGCTGGTCGGGCTGGGGCGGGAGCGCGACTTGACGCTGGGCGCAACGGTGGGCGTTGCCGTTGGCGTCGGCATGTCGGTGGGGAATGGCGTATCTGTGGGAGTGGGCGTGGTCGTCGGGCCGGGGGTGGGGGTGGCGACAACAGTGACAACGGCGACGGTCTCCGGTGTTAGTGAGACGTTGCCGCTGCTTATAACATTGGCTACAATGCCCACCTGGATCGCGCCGACGTAATAGCCGGTGGCTTGCACATTGACAAGGTGTGCGCCGGCAGCGAGAGCGTCGGCCCGGTATTTGCCGTCGGCGTCGCTGGCGATGGTGAACACCCCGGCCTGCCCGGCAATCGTGATCTGCGCGTTGGCGATGGGTTGGCCGGTGCTGGCATCAGAGATGACGCCTGCCAGCCCGCCCGTCAGGGCCGGCGCCGGGGTAGGGGTGTTGGTCACCTGGCAACTGCACAGGAGCAGACCGGCTATCAACAAGATCACATTCAGATAGTGTTTTAGATTAGTCATTGTTGCCTCCCTCTGAAGATGAATTGTCCTAGATTGTCTGGGTATAGTGTATTGCGAAAGGAGGCTCAATAGGCGAAATGGTCAAACTTCTGTTTTTTACAGAGGGGTATGCGCGAAAAGTTTCGTTAACATTTTTTCTCCAAGCGGGAAAACCGTAGTAGGATCAGTTCAATCACGGGCTTAGGCGGTACATTGCCAAAGTGGCCCGGAGACCAGAGACAGCCGGACACAGTGATGGGTTCTGATCCGGCGGTGGTGGGCAGGCGTCAAAGGCTCACGAAAAGGCGCGGCGGCGCAAGTCCTGCGCGGACTACCATCTACAGAAAAGCGGTCGGACGCCCGACCGCTTTTCGCTTTTATCAACGGATTGAACCGATTTAGCTCTAATCTGCTCAATCCGCTTAATCTGCTGATGAATGACTCTCCTGAAAGAAGGCGCTCTTTAACAGCCGAGATACGCTGCGGCGACTGGGAGGCGGGTTAGGCGCCCTAACCACCGGCACCACTCGCGGGGCACAAAAGAAATGACGCCGGAA
>Ga0116144_10003425_pt1 | contig 15853 bp, 12 predicted proteins | sample AD_UKC035_MetaG_FD_89746 | JGI IMG/M metagenome (GOLD analysis project Ga0116144, IMG submission 89746) | Active sludge microbial communities of municipal wastewater-treating anaerobic digesters from USA - AD_UKC035_MetaG | ecosystem: Engineered > Bioreactor > Anaerobic > Digestate | place: USA...
AAGAGGCCTACCGCCGGGCCGCGCCGATTCTGCTGGAGCCGATCATGCACGCCGTCACCCGCACGCCGGATACTTACGTCGGCGCCATCGTCAGCGATTTTGGCGGGCGGCGGGGGCAGGTCACGCAGATGGAACTGGAAGGCGCCGACGCCTACGTTGTCGAGGCCACCGTCCCCTTGAGCAGCATGTTCGGCTACGTCACCGTCCTGCGCGACCGGACGAGTGGGCGCGGTACGTTCACGATGGAATTTATGCACTACGCCCCCATCCCTGATGATGTGGCGCGTTCTATCATAGAGGCGCGGCGAGAGTATGTGCAGACAAAACGGCAATGAGGCAGGAGGCAGGACGCATGACCGTTGGTGAAAAACGTTCCACGTATCAGACCTGTCCCCAATGCGGGGAACGGAACCGCAGTTCGTTTCATTGTTGCCATCACTGCGGGTATGTTTTCCCCAAGATAAGCAACAAATTGAATATGACCACAGCGGAGATTGGCACGATCGTTGGCGCTGTGCTTGGTCTGGCCTGCGGACTTCTCCTGTGGGGTGAATTGAAGATGTTGGGGATCATTCTATTTTTCTTCGCGGGTGTGATGGGCGGGTATGGATTATGCTCCGGGCCGAAGACCAATGTTCGCAGCGCCCTCACTGGCTTCGTTGTTGGAGCTGTCCTGGGCATACTTGGGACCATTGTCCAGGGAAGTTCTATAAGTCCCGCTCAGATAGCGCTCGGATTGTTTTCCCTATCCTTTTGCAGCGCCCTCGCCTGGAAAGGGATGTTTACTGGAACACGTGCCATTCGCACCGGGGGCGCGGTGGGGGCGATTGGGGGCGTTATTGCTGCAATCCTTGTCGTGGTGACTCGTCATAACGACATTGGTGTTGGAATGGCGCTCATTTCAATGTGTGGATTCGCCTTTCTGGGCGCTATCGCGGGGATGGGGGTGGTTTACAGACCCTGGTTTGTCCTTGTTCTGGGGATTGCTCTCGGGATTGCAAATTGGGTTGGGTGGCCGTTTGATCCTGCGCCTATCATCGAATTACCGAAACACCTTGTTGGCGGCCTAATAAAGGCCGGGGGATTTGTCGGTTTCCAACGTGTGTTTTTCGATTAAACCCATACTGCATAAGCAGCCTTCATTTTCTATGTGTGTTTAGTAACGGTAGACACGCGGAAGGGATTCCGCGACTACTATTTACGGAGGTGGGCACGATGGATCGTAAACCTAAAGTGACCGTCGTTGGCAGTTGTAACATAGACCTGGTGGTTCGCGCGCCGCGCATCCCGGCGGCGGGGGAGACGATTCTGGGCGGGCCGTTCTTTACCGGGCCGGGCGGCAAGGGGGCGAATCAAGCCATCGGCGCGGCGCGGCTGGGCGCGGACGTGGCCTTCGTCGCCAAGCTGGGGCGCGATGCCTTTGGCGACCAGGCCGCCGCGAATCTTGAACGGGAGGGCGTCCGTCTGGATTATGTGCAACGCACCGCGAAGGCGGCCACCGGCGTCGCGTTCATTGTGGTGGACGACGCCGGCGAAAATACGATCATCGTGGCGTCTGGCGCTAACGCGCAGCTCACCTCGGCGGATGTGGACTCGTCCAGCCCGGCGCTCGTCGGCGCGGACGTCGCGCTGTTCCAGCTCGAATCGCCGTTGGCGACTGTGATCCACGCGGCGAGCATGGCGCGCGCGGCCGGCGTCAAGGTGATCCTCAACCCCGCGCCGGGCCGGCGGCTGGAACCTGAGCTGCTGGCCACGGTGGACGTGCTGACGCCCAACGAGACCGAGATGCAGCTTATCACAGGAATGTTGGTCGAGACGCTCGTTCAGGTTGAATCGGCTGCGCGCAGCTTGTTAGCGCAGGGCGTCGGAGCGGTGGTGGTGACGCTGGGGGCGAAAGGCGCGTTGGCGGTTACGCCGGCTGGGTCGCGGTACGTACCGGCTGACGAAGTTGCAGTGGTGGACACCACGGGGGCGGGGGACGCCTTCAACGCGGCGCTGGCCGTCGCCCTGGCGGAAGGCCAGCCGTTGGTGGACGCCGTCGCCTTCGCCAACGCCGCCGCCGCGCTGCAAGTGACGAAGAACGGCGCGGCGCCGGCCATGCCCCGTCGCGCTGAAGTCGAGGCGTTGATGGGGAAAGAGAATATATGAACTTCTTATTCAATTCTTATGTTTTTCCAATACTTCTCAAGTATACTCATAATCAAACGCAGCTAGATATATCCTTGAGGGAGGCATGAACAATGGGAAAAATAGTAGGAATTGACCTGGGTACGACGAACTCTGCAGTCGCCGTGATGGAAGGCGGGCAAGTAACCGTAATCCCCACGGCTGAGGGGCGGCATCTGTGCCCTTCAGTGGTAGCTTTTACGAAAACAAACGAGCGCCTGGTCGGCGACCCGGCCAAGCGCCAGTCGGTCGTGAACGCGGAAAATACGTTGTATTCTCTTAAACGCTTGATGGGGCGGCGCGTCAGCGAGCACGAGGTAGAAGTCACCCGCGAAATGGTGTCATACGAGATTGTAGCCGGGCCGCAGGGCGACGCGCGCGTGCGGGTGCCGGCAGTGAACAAGGTCTACACCCCGCAGGAAATTTCCGCGATGGTGTTGCAGAAGCTCAAGAAAGACGCCGAAGCCTATCTGGGCGAGACGGTGACGCAGGCCGTGATCACCGTGCCGGCGTACTTCAATGACAGCCAGCGCCAGGCCACCAAAGACGCCGGGCAGATTGCCGGCCTGGAAGTGCTCCGCATCATCAACGAGCCGACGGCGTCCGCCCTGGCCTACGGCCTGGACAAGAAAGTGGATGAGAAGATTCTGGTCTTCGACCTCGGCGGTGGAACGTTTGACGTGTCCATCCTGGAAGTCAGCGAAGGCCTGATCGAGGTCAAATCCACCAACGGCGATACGCATTTGGGCGGCGACGACTGGGACGAGCGGATCGTGCGCTGGATGCTCGACAACTTCCGCAAGGAGCAGGGTATTGATCTGGGGCAGGATCGCCAGGCGATGCAGCGCTTGCGCGAGGCCGCCGAAAAGGCCAAGATCGAACTTTCGACAATGATGGAAACCGAGATCAACCTGCCGTATGTCACGGCGGATCAGACCGGCCCCAAGCACTTGCAGATGCGCCTTTCGCGCGCGACCTTCGAGCAACTCACACGCGACCTGGTCGAGCGGTGCCGCGTGCCCTTCCAGCGCGCGCTGGCCGATGCGAAAATGTCTGCGTCGGATTTGGACGAAGTCGTGCTGGTGGGCGGCGCGACCCGCATGCCGATGGTGCAAAATCTGGTGCGCGACTTGACCAGCGGCAAGGAGCCACACAAGGGTGTGAATCCCGATGAAGTAGTCGCGGTCGGCGCGGCAATTCAGGGCGGCGTGCTCGGCGGCGACGTGACGGACATCCTGCTGCTGGATGTGACGCCGCTCTCTCTCGGCGTGGAGACGTTGGGCGCGCGGATGACGGTGATGATCCCGCGCAACACGACGGTCCCAGTCCGCAAGACCGAGACATACACGACCGCCGAGAACAGCCAGACGGCGGTGGATATCAAGGTTTACCAGGGCGAGCGCCCGATGGCTGGCGACAACATGTTGCTGGGCCAGTTCCGGCTGGATGGCATCCCGCCCGCGCCGCGCGGCGTGCCGCAGATTGAAGTGACGTTTGACATTGACGCCAACGGCATCCTTAACGTGACGGCGAAAGACAAAGCGACGGCGCGTGAACAGAAAATCACGATCACGGCCAGCACGAACCTGAACAAAGGCGAGGTGGATCGCCTGATCAATGAGGCAAAGGTACACGAGGCCGAAGACAAGAAGCGTCAGGAATTGGTGGATGCCCGCAACCAGGCCGATCAACTCTGCTATCAGATTGAGAAGGTGCTGAGCGACCTCGGCGAGAAAGTGCCGGGCAACGTCCGGGGTGAACTGGAGAGCATGGTGAGCGATCTCCGCAGCTTGAAAGACAGCAGCTCCGATGTCGCTGCTATTCGCCGCAAGATGGACGAATTGCAGAAGGCGGCCAGCAAGATGGGCGAGCAGATGTACGGCTCGCAGCCCGGCGCGGATACGCCCGGCCCGCACGTCGGCCCTGGGTACACCCCGCCGTCCGGCGACCAACCCGGCCCAGATGTCGTGGATGGTGAATTCCGGGAGATGTAGGGCGTAGGAAAGGTGTTTTTTCGCCGGCGGGAGTATTCCACCAACGAAAAAAGCCTCCCGATGAAGGTGAGTTTACAGATGGTGGGGGGGTGGTGCGGAACCACCCCCCTTTCTTTACCCTTGTGTTTGTCTGGGTACAAGGGCGCAAAGTCGTTGAGGCGTATGCTTTGTTTGCAATCCTTCGCGCCTTTGCATCTCTGCGGCTTTATGTTTAGCGAGGAAGTTATGACTGCCAGAAAAAGTGTGCGGATCCCAATTCGCCGACCGGGGAAACCCCGACCAGAAGTGGAATTGCCTGAGGATAACGGTATGATGGAAGATACCGACAAAACAGCGGAAACGGAGCCGGTGGTCGAGATGCCGTTTGAATCGGAGGGTGTTGTGCAGCCCGTGGACTGGCGCGATCGCGCTTTGCGTTTGCAGGCTGAGATGGACAACTACCGCAAACGACAACAAAGGCTGGCTGAGGAGCGTGTGGCGCGGGAGAAGGGCGCGCTGCTGGGGAAATTCCTGGGGGTGGCGGACAACCTGGAGCGCATCATTGCGCATTTGCGCCCGGAGGACAGCTACGATCAAAGCATTCGGGTGGCCTACGACGCAATGTTGAACCTGTTGCGGACGGAGGACGTGACGCCGCTTGAGGCTGTGGGGACGGTCTTTGATCCCGCCTGGCACGAGGCTGTGGCGACCACCCCAGCGCCATCCGAGCAGGATGCCGACATGATGGTAGTCGCCGAAGAGAAGCGCGGTTATCGGTGGGGAGAGCGTTTGCTGCGTCCTGCCCAGGTGATTGTGGCGCAACGGTGAGGGGGAGATGGGGAGACAAGGAGAGTGGGAGAGGGGGGGCAAGGTGACAAGGTGACAGGGTAACGCTTTTTCACCCCCTCACCCCCTCTCCCTCTCTCCCCCCTTGACTTAAGGAGGTGATTGGATGGACTATAAGGACTATTATCAGATATTGGGCGTCCCACGTGAGGCCAGCGATAAAGACATCAAACAGGCATATCGCAAGTTGGCCCGGCAGTATCACCCGGATATGAACCCAAACGACAAAAGCGCCGAGGAGAAATTTAAGGACATCAACGAAGCCTACGAGGTGTTGTCCGACCCGCAGAAGCGCAAGATGTATGAGCAATTCGGCAGCGATTGGTCCGCGTGGCAGCGGCAGGGCGGCAACCCCAACGACTTTTGGCAGCAGTGGGGTGGGGCCGGTGGCCGGCCTGGCGGATCGGGCGTGTACACTACGGAGAACCTGGAAGACCTCTTTGGCAGCGATAGCCCATTCTCGGACTTCTTCCAGCAACTCTTTGGGGGTGGCGGTCTGCGCGGTGGCAATCCCTATAGTGATTTGCTGGGCGGCGGACGACGGGGGGGGCGCCCGCGACGGGGGCAGGACTACGATCAGCCCATCGAAATCACCCTCCAGGAAGCCTATCAGGGCACATCGCGCGTGTTGGTGATCGGCGATCAGCGCATTGAAGTGAACATCCCGGCCGGCGCCGACACTGGTACGCGGGTGCGAGTGCGCGGCAAAGGCGCGCCCGGCGCGGCCGGTGCTGAGGCCGGCGACTTGTATCTCGTGATCCAAGTTTTATCCGATCCGCGTTTCGTCCGCAAGGGGGAAAACGTGGAAACGCGCGCCCCGGTGGACTTGTACACGGCCATCCTGGGCGGCGAGGTCGCCGTTCCGACGCCGTCCGGACGTTCTGGGATGCTGCGCATCCCGCCGGAGACGCAAAACGGCCAGCAGTTTCGTTTGCGGGGTCAGGGAATGCCAGCGTTGAATCGTCCCCAGGACTATGGCGATCTCTACGCTACGGTGGAAATTAAACTTCCCGCCAATCTTTCGCCGCAGGAGCGAGAACTTTTTGAAAAGCTGCGCCAATTGCGCGCGTAAGAAAGGGGAATAGGGATTGGAAAGTAGGGATTAGGGTATGCCCAATGACCAGTCCCTAATCCCCCTTTTTTTTGAGGAGGTCAGAAACGATGTTCAAACGGATCTTATTCGCACACAACGCCACGCCGTCTGCCGAGCGGGCGCTCCTGTACCTGGAACATTTGGCGAAGCAGGAAGAGGCGGAGGTGTTGGTCTTACACGTCTACCAGCCGCCGGAGCGGTATATCGCCAACCAAGGCTACACGGCGCTGCTGGAGCAATTTGAGTCGGTGGCCCACGAAGTCGTCAACGATACCGTGATGCACCTGCGTGACGCCGGCATCACGGCGCTGGCGATGGTGGACACAGGAACGCCGGCGCACGTCATTCTGCGCACAGCTCAAGAGGAAAATGTCTCTCTCATCGTCTTGGGGACGCGCGGCCCTTCCAGCATGGCCGACATCTTGGTAGGGGATGTGACGACCGAGGTGTTGCGTCACGCGCACTGTCCGGTGTTTTTGGTGCCGTGAGAATCGCGGAAAAGCGGGTGATCAGAAATCGGAAATCGGTGATCGGGATTTGTTGCCCGATTACCGATTTCCAGTTACCGATTTCCCATTTCTCATTACTCTTTAGCCTTTTCATTGGCTTGTAACCACGTTTCCAACATAGCCAGCGCGTGTTCTGCGTGTACTTCCCCGCGCGCGCGTTTGCCGCGCTGGCGCGTTTCGAGGGGCGGCAGCAGGCCAAAGTTAGCTTTCATCGGCTGAAAATTCGTAGGATCGGCGTGCGTGATGTAGTGCATCAACGCGCCGATCATCGTTTCAGGGGGCAAGGTGAGCGGCGATTGTCCCAGGACGAGCCGCGCCGCATTGACCCCCGCCAGCCACCCCCCGGCGACGTTGCCGGCGTACCCCTCCAATCCCGCGACTTGCCCCGCGAAAAATACATCGGGCTGCACGCGCAGTTGAAGGGTGGGGTGGAGCACTTTTGGCGCGTTGATAAAGGTGTTGCGGTGCATCGAGCCGTAGCGCACAAAGCGGGCGTTTTCCAATCCGGGGATGAGCCGCAGCACGCGATCCTGTTCCCCGTACTTGAGGTTGGTCTGGAAGCCCACCAGGTTGTAAAGCGTCCCGGCGGCGTTATCCTGCCGCAGTTGCACGACGGCGTAAGGCCGCCGCCCGGTGCGCGGATCCCGCAGTCCCACCGGGCGCAGCGGCCCAAACGCCAGCGCGTCTGCCTTGCGCCCCGCCAGCACCTCCACGGGCAGGCACGCCTCGAAGAAGTGGGCGTCAGACTGCTCGAAATCGCGTAACGGAATTCGTTCCGCGCTCACCAGCGCGGCGACAAAGCGCTGATATTCTTCCGCGTTGAGCGGGCAATTGATGTAATCCCCCTCTTCCTGTTCCCCCTTGCCATAGCGGGAGGCGCGGAAGGCGCTGGTGAAGTCAATGGAATCCAGTTCGACGATGGGGGCGATGGCATCATAGAAGTAGAGCGATTGGCTGCTGGTGAGCGCCTGGAGCGCCTGGGCGAGCGGCGCGGAGGTCAGCGGGCCGCTGGCGATGATGAGCGGGCGGGCGGAGGGCAGCGCGGTAACTTCCTCGCGGATCAGGGTGATGCGCGGATGGCTTTCGATGCGGCGGGTGACTTCGGCGGCAAAGCCCTCTCGGTCTACGGCGAGCGCGCTGCCGGCCGGCAGCCGATGGGCGTCGGCGACGCCGATGACCAACGAATCCAGCCGGCGCAGTTCTGCTTTGAGCAGGCCGGGCGCGCGGTTGAGCGAATCGGACCCCAGGGAATTGGAGCAGACCAGTTCAGCCAGATGTGGGCCGGTGTGCGCCGGCGTCTGCGTATGGGGACGCATCTCATAAAGCTGCACGGGGACGCCGCGTTGAGCGGCTTGCCAGGCGGCTTCACTGCCGGCCAACCCGCCGCCAATGACGAGAATCTCAGGGAACATAGACACCTCTCAAGCAAAACGGGCCAGGCAAATCCCTGGCCCGTAGTATTTTCTAACCGATCGGGTATTCAGGCTTGCGCATCGGGAGGAAGAGAGAAGACTTCACCTGTAGGCGGCTGCGCATTGAGTAAGTCTCGCGCCTCTTGTTCCCATTCGCTGGGCACTTTGACTTCAACGCGCCCAATGCCGTCCACCAGGATGCCCAGAGTTGGCCCCAGGGTCTCATAACTGAGCATGACGGGAATCCCGGCGCTTTCCAATGCCCCCCGGATAACCATCGCGCGCAACATACCCTGCGTCACATAGACTGTCCGTAGACCAACGAAATCTTGCTTATGGGTCATGGTGACATCCCTCCTTTTTGCGGTGAGCAGCGATTGGGGGATGTTGTTTCTCGATTCCCAATCTCTTTGTTTATAGTTTGCGATAAAAAGTTGGATTTGTCAATAGTTTTATTCCTGGTATAATTTTCTCTGCTATCATTCATGGTGTTCATCATAAAGTCGAGAGGATTATGAGTACGAGTAGCACAGTCCACAACAGTCAATATTGGGAAAACTTTCGCATTACCCCTGCCGATATCGAGCATCTGGTAAACTTTTTGGTAGACCGCGAGCACCCAGAAACGCTTCAGGCTTTGGCCTACGAGGTAGTGCGCTACCGTCATGAAGAAGCAATGAACTCGCTGCGAGATATTTTGTCTCAGGGTCAAGTTTACCGACCGGAGGCTGTTTATGGGGTCGGAGAGAAAGTTATTTTTCCACACTTGAACAATGCTTTGGCCGAGGTATCCGCGGTGCGCCCCGGTCACAATCCTGAGTACGAGCCATTCTCGGTGATGCAGGTCCGTATGCAGAGTGGGGTTTTACGGGAATTCGTGATTGACCTGAAGCGGGAACATCCGCTTAACACGGTCGCGGATATGCCGGTGGAAGACCTGGCCGTGGACGACCTTTATGAGCAGTATGGCGTTAAAGTGCAGAAAGCCCTACGCTCGGCCTTGGAAATGAATGTGCAGTTCCTGGCCGTGGCCGAGCGCTGGTTTTTGCGCGATCTGGTGATGGAAATCTCCCCCGGTCAGTTGAACATTGCTGAGGCGCTGCTGGATATGAGTGGCGGCGGGCCAACGCCGACCGAGGCTTTTTTGGAGGATATGGACTTGCCGTCCGAAATCGCCTTGCCCTTGAAGATCTTCTCTCTGGAAAATGCCCTGTTGCGCGATCATCGTTTCGATGAGGTTGGCCCTAGTGGCCAGGGGCTGTGGTACTTGCGGCGGATGGAGCCTAAACAGGTTTTGGAAACTCCTCCGCCGTTGCGTTATATGCCCATTCCCTACAATCGCGGCCTGTTGGACGAAACGATGTTGTCTTTGGAGAAGCTGGTGGATGATGAATGGGGGGACGCCGCCCCAGATGTTTCGAAAGACGAGACGGTGACAGTGGTATTAACGTACCCGCACTGGCGCAGCAAGACTTTGCCGCTGGCGGCGCGGGTTGCTCGACTATTCCCCACCGCTCACGTGACCGATCGCATTATGTTCTCTTTTGTGGATGGCGCAACCCAGGAAGAATTCCCCGGTTGGGTGGTGCGCAGTGGCCGGTATGTCTTCGGGTTGGCCGACTGGTATGCCAAGCATGAAGTGGGCGTGGGCGCCTATATTGACCTGAAGCGCGATGCCGCATCCGGGAGGATCGTGGTCAACTTGCGTAAGATTCGCGCGCGTCGTCGAGAGTGGTTGCGCACGGTCACTGCGGAGGACGGACAACTGAATTTTGAGGTGACGAGGTCCCCGGTGTCATGTGAGTTTGATGAACTGGCAGCTGTGGCTGTGCCGGATCCTGATTCGGTGGATGCGTTGGCCGAAAAGTTGCAGCGGTCATCCCTGGAGTCTTTGATGGAAACTGCCTTTGGGGGGCTGGCGGGCTTGAGTTTGCAGCGGGCTGTTCATGGGGTGACGTTGTACAGCGTGTTGAATTTGTTGCGACGGGTGGCGCCCGCGCCTATGTTGGCGGCCCTGGCGGCATCTTCCCGTTATGTTTCACTGGGTGATAATTATTGGGCCTATCGAGGTGAAGAATCATGACAACACTTCCTCCCAACACAGGATTTGCGAGTTTCATCAAGCCCACCATAGATACGCTGTTTCATATTGACTACAGTTGGTGGGAAGAGCAAAATTTAGACTTGGGTGTGCAACTGGTTGCGCATCTTCCGGCGGAACTGCGGGAAGTATATGCCGGACAGCGAGTGGATGAACGGATTGATCTGATTGATTGGGAAACAGGTGAAGTGCAGCAGGTGCAGGGTTTGCAGTATTTGATCGCGACGCGCTGCGGGGATGACCCGGCCTATATTATGCAAGCGCCCACCCTCATCGAAGCGGTGTTTCGCGTCTTTTTGAGCAACGGTAATCAACCGCTCTCCGCGCGCGCGTTATCTCGCCTGGTGGGCCAGCCAGCCGACAGAGTGCTGCGCGTGATGTCCGGCGGCGTGGTGCGCAAAGGGCTGCGTCCGATGATGGACTGATCGGATATTCTGGTTATTTCGGCTATTCGTCATCGTTAACTCTGTTTCTTGTGTATTTGTGCGCCCCGGTGGCTCAAACGGATAGAGCAAGTGCCTTCTAAGCACAAGGTTACAGGTTCAATTCCTGTCCGGGGTACTGGGGCAAGACCCCTCCGTTTTACAAATAACCTCAGTAGATTAAGACTTACGTAAGGATAGCTCTTTTGCACCGCAGAGTACGCTGAGGCTGCTGAGATCCTATAAAAATCTCTGCGATCTCAGCGTACTCTGCGGTACGTTTTTACTGTCGGTGTGCGCCGGCTGATTGTGCAGCTAAAAAGCCCGAGGACTTAGCGCTGCCGCCGCTTCCTGCAAATCCGGCGTCTCAAACCCCTCGACGAACCAACCATACACCTCAGCGATCAGCCGCCGGGCTTCCTCGGCTTGTTCCGCCTGCCACAGCCGCGCCAGACTGAGGGCCGCGCGCAATTCTAGCGTGCGCGCCTCCTGTTGACGGGCGATCTCTATCGCCCGGCGGAAACACACCTCGGCGGCGCTCCGGTCTGACGGCGCTTGCCGGAGCAGCAGTTCCCCGTGCAGCCGATAAATCTGGGCCAGCCCGATGGCGATCCCCGGTTGGTCGGGTGCTTCTAAGACTTTTTGGGTGAGGGACAGGCCCGCCGCGATCTCGCCGGCGTGCAGGCAGGCCGCCGCCAGCCGGACCGTCCACAGGCCGCGTCCCATGGGTGTCCTGGCGGATTCCCACACCTGCATCCCGCGCCGGATCATGTCCAGGCTGGCTTCGGCCTGCGCGCTGCCCGGCCGGGCGTGGAGCGCCTGGACGTACCCTCCGACGGCCCAACTGTAGGCCAGGAAAACTGGCAGTTCCGTCGTCTGCCCCACGTGTAGCAACTCGTCGGCCAGGGCGCGCAGGGCCGGCCAGTCCCCGCGCAAGACGGCCACTTCGCAGGCAAAGATGAGCGGGGCGCCCTGGATTGCGGCGACTTTGAGCCGCCGCGCCCGGTGGAGCGCTTGGGTCGTCTGCGCCCAGGCCTGATCGAGGTAGCCGGAGACCGCCAGCGCAAACCCCAACGCCGCCCGGCAAATCACCCCCAGATCGCCCCCTGCCCACGGCAAGGCGGCCGGCTGCCCGCTGGCGTCGTAGACGGTCAGGGCCTCTTCCAACCGCCGGCGCGCGCCGGGGAAATCCCCTTGGAACAGGCGGCTGTAACCCAGGATGCGGTAGGCGAGCGCCTGCGCCAGGCCGGGCGATTCGCCCGCCAGCTCCAGGAGTTGCTCGCCCAGCCGCCCGGCTTGCGCAAATTCCCCCTGATTCAGCGTCCAGTCGGCCAGTTCATAGAGCGCCAAGAGCAAGTCGTCGGGGCCGCCCGGCTCAGAGCCGGCCCAGGTCAGGCCCGGCGGCTGATCGCCCGTAAGCTCCGCCTGCCCCTTCTCTTGTAATAACGCCAACGCCCGTTGGATGGCTTCCTGGCGCTCGGCCCCGCCCCAGCCGCCGGCCAGCAGAAAGGGCGCGCCCAGGGCCAGATACAGGTGAATTTCCAGACGGTCGCGCGCGGGGGTATGCGGCGCATCGGCCAGCAGGGCCAGGCCGCGCCGGTAATGCGCGATGGCGACTTGCGGCGACGCCAGGTAGACCGCGCGCCGTCCGGCTTCCAGGTGATAGACGGCCGCCTTTTCCGGCAGCCCGCCGCACTCGAAGTGGCGGGCCAATTCGGCGGCGTGACGGGCGCGCTCTTCCGGCAACCCGTCGTACAGTTCTTCCAGGGCCGCCCCCACTGCCGTGTGCCGCCGGGCGCGCTCCACCGGGTCCAACTGCTGGTACAGGTAGACTTGAAACAGGATGTGCCGGAAGCGGTAGCGCGTCGGCGCGCTTTCCCCCACCGGGCGCGCACTTTCGCCCTGCACCAACCGCCGCCCGCCGCGCCCCATCCCCAACGGGCCGCTCAACTCGCGCCGCAGCCCGGCGACGTCCACGCCATGCACGCGCGCCAGCACCTCGGCGGTGAAGCTCTCGCCCTCCACGGCGGCGGTGGCGAGCCAATCGCGCCACGCCTCGGGCAGGCGCGCGATGCGCCCGGCAATGGCCGCTTCCACCCGCTCCGGCATGTGCTCCCAGTTCAGCGTGGGACTGGTCTCCCACCGGCCGTCGGCGGCGCGTTGCAGGTCGTGGTGGGCTTGCAGGCTGCGGAGCAGTTCGATGGTGAAGAGCGGGTTGCCGCCGGTGCGCCGCGCCAGGGCCGCGCAAAACGCCGCGTCCAGGCGGTGGGGGTGGAGCAGGGGGTCTTGTTCCAGAAACGCGGCCACAAAAGCCTGCTCATCCACCCGATCCAGGTCTACGCGGATGTCGCCGCCGTAGCGCTGCAATTCGGTCACGATGCCCAGGAGCGGATGCGGCCCCGCCCCCGCCCGGTCGCCGACATCTCCGGGCCGGTACGCCGCCACGAGCAAGACCCGGCTGTGGACGAAGCGCCGCGCTATGTGAAAGAGCAGCGCGGCGCTGCCGGCGTCACTCCATTGCAGGTCATCCACCAGCAACACCAGCGGGCGCTGCCGATGCAGGGCGGTGAACAGCCGCGCCGCCTCTTCAAACAGCCGATCCGTTTCCAGGCCGCCGGGAAGTGCGGGGGCCGCCGCCCCGTCACGGAGCAGGGCTTGCCAGGCGGGCAGCGGGCGCGCGTCCGCGCCGGCGGGCTGCACCCGCTGCCTCAACGCGGCGCGGTTGACGACGCGCTCCAGCAGCACGGGGGCGTTCTCGACCAACGCCTGCGCGACCTGGGGGAGGGCTTGCCGCAGGCGCTCCTGGCCTTCCGGGGGGAGCTGCTCCGCCCAGGGGAGCGCGTCCCATTCCCCGACCAGCATTTGCACGCACTCGATGAACGGCTGGTAGGGCTGGCCCATCCCGGCGTAGGCGTCGCAGCGCCCGCCCACGACGAGGAGATCGGGGGCGCGGGCCAACGCCTGGCGCGCAAAGGCGTTCAACAGGGCCGTTTTGCCGCTGCCGGCCTCGCCCGTGATCAAGACGGTCTGCCCTTGCCCGGCCAGGACGCGCTCCAGGGCGGCGGACAGCCGTGCCAGTTCGCGCTCGCGGACCACGAAGGGGACGGCGGGGACGGCTGCTTCGGCGTCCGCCATCCCGTGTTCTTGTTGGATGCGCCAGTACAGCGCGGTGGTGGCCGCGCCCGGCGCAATCCCCAACTCGCGCAGCGCCCGACGACACGTCGCGTAGTGGGCCAGCGCCGCGGCGGGTTCTCCGTGGGCCGCCAACGCGCGCATGACGCCCCGGTGCGCGTCCTCGTCCCAGGGTTGGAAGGCCAGAATGGCGCGGTAGGCCTCCGCCGCTTGTGCGTGATCGCCGGCCGCTTCCTGCGCGCTCCCCAACCGGCGCAGCAGAGCCACGCGCTGCCGTTCCAGGTGCTCGCGCGCGCGCAGCGCCCAACTCTCGAAGTCCAGGCTGTCGCCCAGATTGAAGCCTTGCATGAAGTCTCCCCGGTAGAGCGCCAACGCGGCTTGCAGGGCGGCCACCGGCGGCGCGTTGTCCTGGCGGCTCGCGGCCTCACACGCGGCAGTCTGCTGCCGGAACGCCGTCACGTCCACCCAGACGTTGGCGTCAGGGTTCAGTTGGACGCGGGAACGTTCGATCAGCAGGAAGGGAACTGCCGCCTGTCGGTCGCGCAGCGCGGCGCGCAGGTTCGAGAGGGCGAAGCGCAGCGCGCCCAGCGCGTCCGCGTCGGCGCGCTCCGGCCAGAGCAGCTCGGCCAGGGATTGGCGGTGGTGGGGGGAGGCGGCTTCCACGGCGAGGTAGGCCAGCAGCGCGCTCGCCTTGCCCGCTTCCAGGGGCAGCGGCGGCCCGTCGTTCAGGCGGAACTCCACGTTTCCCAGGAGATGGATGGTTAATTTGTCCAGAGTTGACTCCTTCGCTGTGACGAGAGTTGAAAGTTGAAGGTTGAAGGGTTGGCGGTGACTTTTCGGTGGTGGATTTAATTATATGCCCGGAGGGGAGAGGTTCAAAGGCGCGCGGAGGGGGACGCCGGTGGACATGCAATCCCCGTTTTTGTCGTTGCGCGGCGGGAACTTGTGAGTAGAATGGAAGTCATACACGGGACTGCCCGACAACGAGAATTTTTCACCGCAGCGACGCAGAGATGCAGCTGTTTTTCGACTATCAGGACTTACGCAAACAAGTGAAAATTTACCGCAGCGGCCGCAGAGATCGCAGGGATTTTTATAGGATACGGCCAAAGTTTTTTTTGCGCCTCGCTAGAAGCCACGCCTTGGCTTTCACAGATGCTTGACCTACACTGGCGGCTCCCCGCCGCCAGGACCCCGCAGGCCGTCCGCCTGCTCCAACAGCAGCTTGACCTTACCGATAAGGCGATTGATGCGCTCGTGTACGAGTTGTACGGGTTGACGGCGGCGGAGATCGCACTGGTGGAGGAGGCGAGTTAGGAGTTAGGAGTTAGGAAGAGGAGAATTACGAATTACATTTCACGTTTCACGCAGCATTTCAGTCAAGTCAATAAATGGAGGATAAAATGAGAGCTTCACGATGGATTCACACCTGGCGTTGGCCCCTGGCGCTGCTGGCGCTAGGCGCGGTGCTGCTCCATGAGACGGCGATACACGTGTCGGCAGAGACGATTCCCGTAAGCTGCGATGTAAGTGAACTCGTCAATGCCATCACGACCGCCAACGGCAATGGGGAAGCGGATGTCCTGATCCTGGAGGCCGGCTGCACTTATAGTCTGACGGCGAGCAATCAGACCGACCCGGATGGCTATGGCCCGGTGGGATTGCCGCCCATCGTCAGCCCGATGACGATCCAGGGGAATGGCGCGACAATTCAGCGTGATAGCGGCACGTTCCGTCTTTTCTACGTGGCGGTTGGCGGCGATCTCACGCTGGAGGCCCTGACCCTCAGTAACGGTCGCGCTCAGGGATTTAACGGCGGCGATGGCGCGGGCGGCGGGGGCGGCGGCGGCTCGGCCGGTATGGGCGGCGCCATCTTCAATCGGGGCATGCTCACCATCAAACAAAGCACTCTCAGCGGCCACACCGCCATGGGCGGCGGCATTACGATAACCGGCACCGCTCCTGGGGGCGGCGGCGGCGGTGGACTCGGTGGGAATGGCAGCAGCAATGGCACCGGAGTCGGCGGCAATGGGGGCGGGATCAACGGCGGTCTGGGCGCGACCGGAACCACCGGCGCGCCCGGCGGCGCGGGCGGGGAAGGCGGCGGCGGCGGCGGCGGCACCCGCAACCTTAATGGCATCGGCGGTGCGGGCGGCGCGGGCGGCTTTGGCGGCGGCGGCGGCGGCGGTGGTTTTGGCG
>Ga0116144_10003427_pt1 | contig 15834 bp, 11 predicted proteins | sample AD_UKC035_MetaG_FD_89746 | JGI IMG/M metagenome (GOLD analysis project Ga0116144, IMG submission 89746) | Active sludge microbial communities of municipal wastewater-treating anaerobic digesters from USA - AD_UKC035_MetaG | ecosystem: Engineered > Bioreactor > Anaerobic > Digestate | place: USA...
ACCCAAGCGGAGTTCAGGGCGTGGGCCCTACGGGCTGGCATTTACCAAGTGATGCCGAGTGGGATGAGTTAATCATTTACCTGGGTGGCGATGGTGTTGCCGGGGGTAAGTTGAAAGAGGCCGACACACTACATTGGAGTAGCCCTAACACCGGTGCAACAAACGAAACCGGTTTTACAGCTCTTCCGGCTGGCTACCGATACTACATTGGGGCATTCGGAGGCATTGACAACTATGGTTACTGGTGGTGTGCTACGGAGGCCAATGTCAATACAACTTGGTGCCGGCGCATGAGCTACGATGCCAGCGAAGTGTTCAGAAGCAACAATAGTAAGGAGTCTGGGTTTTCTGTTCGTTGCGTGAGGGATTAGATTATTTGACTATTTGGGATTATGGGGCGAAGTCCCATCGAATTATTTTTGAAACGAAAAGCTTCCATGTGTCTTCGCCACGATGGAAGGTTTCTTGGGGGGGTAGCACTTTTCATCGTCTGTAGGACATAGAAACGCCAGAATAGCCCCGTAGGGGCGTTATTATGGTAGAACAGTGTAATAAAGAGCACAAACCCCGTAGGGGTGGCATTATAAATAAGTTGAAAGTAAAAAGAAGAAAGATAAAAGTTATGGAGCAAGCAAAGGCTTGGAAATGCTCAATATCAGCAAATTCGCGAATCTGCGAATCTGCAAATCCCGACAATTATGTCGGGAGCGATGTTAAAGCACATCAGGGGCGTAGCCCCGAAATCTTCGTAGAATTTCAAATAGAGCAAAGAGGGGCGTAGCCCTGACATCATTTATTTTTATCTAAACGCTTCCCTGTGCCTCCGCAACTATGGAAGGTTTCTTCGGCAGGAGGGTAGCACTTCCCATCGTCCGTTAGGACATGGAAACATGCGAAGTAAGATAAAAGTTAAAAAGGTGAAAGTTGAAAGGAAAATGTGATAATTCGCTAATTGGCTAATTGTCAAAATCAAACTTGATAAACTTTCAACTTTATAAACTTTGAACTCGAAGGTGCGCAGCACCGCAACAACTGAATACGTAATATTTCAGAAAAAACATATTTCGTTTTCAATAATACTCCCTAACTTTGTTCCTATGGAAATAATAGCATGGGTGGGTTTTTCACAGGGATTATTTGCAGCAATTCTGGTTGCGGCAAAGAGGGAGAGAAGTGTTTCGGACAGGCTCCTGTCGGCCTGGCTGTCGTTGCTGTCGCTGGAGTTTCTGATTTATCTTGTGGATTACAACGCTTTTGGATACCCCCTGCTTTCCAGCTCATTTCTCCTCTTTAATCCAGCTTTTTACCTGTATGTCAATTCGCTGGTCAATGTTAATTTCAAGTTGAAATGGCAGCAGTTACTGCACCTGTTACCCTTTCTGTTCCTTGAGGTGTTTGCCTATATACTTCGCATACCGTATGACTTGAAGAATTTCTTTATGGTGGATTCTACCTTTTGGTTCAGGGCACTGTTTTCTATCTCATCGGTCATCTCGTGGATAGCATACAATTATGCCACCATTTTCGCAATGCTAAAGCACAGAAGTTCCATAGTAAACGAGTTTTCCAATATCGACGGGTACAAGCGGATTGGTTGGCTTTTCTACGTGGTTATTTCCTACAACCTGTACTGTCTGCTATTGGTTATTACTTCTGCCCTTTCCATTTTTATAGTGATTAGCATTCCGTTAACCCCAATGTTCAACTATTCAGCGTTGCTGTTCACGGTTTACATTTTCGGGTTTTACGGATTGCGGCAAACGGTAATCTACAAAACACCCGTGGTACAGCCTGTTCAGGACGACAGATACAGTAAATCGCAGCTGACGGCAGAGAAAAAACTGCGAATTAAGAATAGAATCCTCAAATATTTCAACGAAGAAAAACCATATTTAAACCCCGAATTGAGCATGGATATCCTGTCGGGAAGCCTCAAGATACCAAAGCATCAGCTTACTGAAGTGTTGAATACCGAAATTGGGAAAAACTTTTTCCAGTTTGTCAACGAGTACCGGGTAGAGGCCGTTAAAGAGCAGCTGCTTAATCCAAAGAACATCTATTCCATCGAGGCCATAGGCTACGATTGCGGTTTTAGCAGCAAATCCTCATTCTTTACGGTTTTTAAAAGGATAACCGGGAAAACCCCCCAGGAATTCAGGGATTTTGGCGGGGCATAATGTTCTCACCACAGAGTTCAACTTTTAAAAGTTGAACCAATACTTCCTGTTCAACTTTAGAAATCAAAACCTTTCCTGCAGTTCATGGCAATAGCTTTGCAGTGTATTTGAATTGTAATGCTTTTTTAAAACCATGAGCAGAATGAGAAGAACGTTTATATGGCTAGTAGTGGCAATGGTCTATGTAAACCCCCTGTTTTCGCAGGGGTTATTCGAGAGTATGACCTCCGAAAAGGAGGACGAAACGGAGCAACGTACAAAGTTGGAACTCAATGGGTACGCCAGAGGATTGGTTTATGGCGGAGCTGAGGATTTTGACTACTCCCATGTGTTCGGAGAATTTGCCCTAAGGGGCAAGTTGGCCAATAAAAAAGCGTTTCTCTATACCGATGTTCGCCTACGCGAGGGGTTATTTTACAATAACAAGGAACTACAACTGCAACTCAAAGAGGCTTATGCGGGCTATCGCTCTTCGGGGTTCGACCTGTTTCTGGGAAACCAGATTATTGCCTGGGGACGTACCGATGGGTTCAACCCCACCAACAATATCACCCCCAACGACTACTTTTTCCTTACCTACGAACCCGACGACCAGAAGATGTCCAACTTCATGCTTCGCACTAAGTTCAGGCCATCACACAGCATCGATATCGACTTAATAGCCATTCCTTTCTTCGCCCCGTCCAACTATAGGTACGACCTGTTTTTTAAGGACAATCCTGTGGTGTTCTTGCCCATTGATGCTCCATCTCTCAGTTTTAGTAATGGTTCGCTGGCGGCAAGGTTCAATGCGGAACTTCCACAAATTGGTTTTTCGCTCTCATACTTTCAGGGGTACAACCCCTTCTGTGGCATCGACCTTGAGAGCTTCAGCCTCAGCCCGGTGGAGGTGGTGCAAAAGCCCAAACCATACTTCATGCGTACTCTGGGTGCTGACTTTGCCATACCCATTCAGTCGTGGATTGTTAGGGGCGAGGCGGCATACAGCATGACAAAGGATTATGCTGACCATATATATATCCCCAATCCCGATTTATACTATGTATTTGGAATTGAGAAGAATGTGTGGGATGCCACCATCATAGCCCAGTACGTGGGACGCTACACTTTCGATTTTGTGGAGTTGACACAGCCGCAGCTAACGGAAATGACGCCTGAGGCAATTGCCCAATTTGCCGGTGAAATGGTGAACTACGAACTCATAAAGTATAATCGCATGATATTCAATCAGCACGAGCAGACCAACCATATGCTCTTCCTGTCGGCAAGCCGTTCTTTCTTCTACGAAGTGCTAAATATTGAATTGGCCGGAACCTACAATTTTACCAACAAGGAGCAGATGGTTCGCGCGAGGCTGAAGTGGAACCTATCAGATGGCGTGGCCGCCAACTTGGGTTGCAGCTACATGCTTGGAGATGATAATTCGCTGTACGATAAGATTGGTAAGGCCATGAATGGAGTATTTGTGGGCTTGGAAGTGGGATTTTAATTGATTGTTAATTGATAATTATTGTTTTACGCCTTTTTAATTTAATTTATGAAACTCAACGCATTTATTCATAAGTATCGCCTTTGGCTAATAATTGTTCCTGTAGTAGTAACCCTTCTTATGCTGCTTCCGCTCACCAAGGGACGGATAAACTCCGACCTTATGGAGTATCTGCCCGATGACATTGAGGCTAAGGTGGAGCACGAGCGTTTGGAGAAAATTTTTGGCAAGTTCGAGCCCATACTAATCATTCTTAAGGCCGATGATGTGCTGGCTGAGTCCACCCTCGAACGCGTGAAGAATATCAACGATGCGTTGAAGGAGTCTGAACTGGTGGATGATGTGATTTCGCTCTTCGAAACCAAGTACATACGGGGAGAGGAGGGGGCCATGCTGGTGGACCCTGCGGTGGACGAGATACCCTATACCGATGAGGATAGGGAGTTGCTCCGTGAGCAGCTTGTGGATAATCCCATCGCCTATAAAATTGTGGTGTCGGAAGACTTTAAATACACCACCATAATTGTCAATGCCGCTGAAGAGGTGTCCGATGAGGATATTATTGAGGAGATACAGGGAGTTATGGATCAAAACCCTGGCCCGGAGAGCGTATATCTCAATGGCTTGCCCTACCTTCGCTACGAGGTGCAAAGGAAAGCCACCCGCGATCTTGCCATTCTCTTTCCATTGGGGTTGCTCATCATGCTTCTTTTCCTCTACATCTCTTTTCACGAGTTCAGAGGGGTGCTGTTACCATTCTCGGTGGTACTCATGTCCATTGCGCTGGCCATGGGGCTTATGCCCCTGCTTGGTTGGGATTTCAGCCTGCTGGCAGTGCTGGTACCCATAATGATGATTGCCATTGCCAACAACTATGGGGTGCACATTGTGGCACGCTACCAGGAACTCAATGCCAAGCAGCCGCAGTGGTCCATGAGGGAAATAATTGACGAGTGCCTTATGCAGTTGAGTAAACCCATTATCCTCACAGGGTTAACCACCATTGTTGGGGTTATAGGTTTGGTGGCACATCTGCTGCTTCCTGCAAAGCAGATTGGTATTGTCAGCTCCATTGCCATTGGCTTTGCCCTGGCTCTCAGCCTGCTATTTATCCCATCCATCATGATACGCATGAAGAAGGGCAAACCCATAGCCATTTACACCACCACAAAGAAAACTATGCTCGATAAGATATTGGCATGGTCGGCACGGTTTTCAACCCAAACGCCCAAAGCGGTAATTCTGGTTTTCAGCTTAGTAGTTTTGATTGCGGGTATAGGGATATCCAAATTGAAAGTGAGCATCAACCTGGAGCAGATGATGCCCCGCAAGCATCAGCTGAGGATTTCCACCGATATAGCCAATGCGCATTTTGGAGGGACAAAAATTATTAATGTGCTGTACGAGGGCGATATCATGGATCCCAAAGTGATGGGGGCAATGGACAAGTTGGAAACAGACCTGAAATCGGTTGAGGGTGTTGGGAGTGCCACCTCCATAGCCACTGTAACCCGTATTATCAGCCGTGCGCTGAACGATGAGGGCGATGAGTTGTACGACAGGATTCCCGACGACAGGCAGACCATAGCCCAGTACATTGAGTTTTACAACATGAGCGGCGACCCCGAGGACTTTGAAAGCATGGTGAACTTCGATTACACTCAGGCGCAGGTTACCATTCAGTTCTCTGCTGTGGATATTGGTCAGTTCAACAGGATAGAGAGTACCATACGTGAATTGGCTTCCAGATCTGAGTATGCCAAGGCAGTGGCCGGGCAATGCCTTGTGGAGAAACAGATTTCGAATTCCATTGTTACAGGACAAATCTACTCCTTGATATTCGCTCTGTTAGCCATAGCCATCATGCTGTGGGCTATCTTTCGCTCTGCTACTGCGGGCTTGCTCAGTAGTATCCCGCTATTCGCTTCGCTCATCTGCAACTTCGGCCTTATGGGCTGGTTTGGCTTCCCTCTCGATATAGGCAATTCGCTGCTATCATCCATAGCCATTGGCATTGGGGTTGATTATACCATCCATCTCTTCTGGCGGTTGAAGTACGAGTTGAGTCTTGGAAATTCATACAGTGATGCAATAACCCGAACCCTCACCAACACGGGCAGGGGGATAGCCATCAACGCATTCTCGGTAATCATCGGCTTTGCCGTGCTGTTCCTGTCGGGCATGGTTATCCTGCAAACATTCGCATTCCTCATCATCTTCTCACTGCTTATCTGTTTGATGTGTGCCCTTGTGCTTATCCCGGCCATATCAATGTTGGTTAAGCCGGGTTTCCTTGAGAGGAATGGGAAAACGTCGATAAAATATTAAAAGTATTAACACTATTAAAATCAAAATATTATGAAAAGAAGAGATTGTTTGATTGTTGCATTGGCTATGCTTTGCGGTGCAGGTGTGCAGGCGCAGAACCCACGCGAAATTTCTGAAAAGGCTGCCAATGCCATAGAGTTTGAGTCAATGGAGATGGCTTCAACCCTGACCATTTTAGATGGAAAAGGCAACAGCAGGGAGAGGAAGGTGGCGGTAGCTACCCGCAAGTTTGGCGAGGCTACCAAGACCCTCATGCGTTTCCTTTCGCCGGCCGAGGTGCAGGGTACGTCCATACTCATTCACGACTACGAGAAAAAGAGCGATGATATGTGGGTGTATCTGCCGTCGCTGCGCAAATCGCGCCGCATTGTCAGCTCCGAGAAGGGAAAAAGTTTCATGGGTTCCGAATTTACCAATGCCGATATGGCTAAGCCCAATCTCGATGATTTTGACTATACGCTTCTGGGTACCGAAACCATTGATGGCAAGGAGTGCTGGAAGATTGAGGCAAAACCCAAAAATGACAACGTGGTCAATGAAAATGGCTTTAGCCGCAGGGTTTCTTACATCGAAAAGAATACCTACCTGATGGTTCGTAGCGAGTTTTACAACAAGGCGGATAAGCTGAATAAGGTGCAAATCCTGTCGGATTACCGCAAGCAGCCCAACGGGAAGTATTTTACCTACAGCATGTCCATGGAGAATAAGCTCAGCGGCAGACGCTCTGAAATGAAGGTTGACCAGTTCCAGTTGGGCTCGAAGCTGGACGAGGGTAGTTTTTCAACGGCAAGTTTAGAGAAGTAGTCATTTTTTCTTTTTTATAGTTATTTATTGTTGTAATTCAGTTGGTTTGGTTGGATGAAAAGAGCCCTCTGCAATCTATAAAAATTGCAGAGGGCTCTCGGTTTATGAAAAATAATCGGTAAGGATTAACGGGCTAACGCAAGGTTTTGATAATCGTAGTTGTAAAGATTGAAAGTAGAAACCACCTCGTTGTTTTGAACCAGCTCTACATCGCCTTTATCGCCGAGCAAACGAACGGAATGGCTCAATTCATTGTTCGAATATACATCCCAGGTGTTGTTGTCGAAATTGTACACCATCTCCACATTAACCGATGGGTTGGACGTGAAATCCTCAACAATGGTCATCTTGCCTTTTGTGGCAGTCATCTTGATCACCTTGCCATCCAGCATCACGTACTTTTGCTTAACATCCCCATCATTCATGGCCATGGGATTGCTTCCCGTCCAGAACTCAATAGTATTCAATATAAAAGCATCAATTATCGAAGCTACCCCGTAAACAGGGATAAAGAACATGAGAATGAATCCCAGTTCCTGAACAAACTTACTGCCCAAGCCCTTGTTGAAGTTGTAAACCTTCTGGGTTAAAGCGAATTTCCCAAAACATCCGGTATTCAGCGTGGTTACCGAGAACAAGAATAAGGTGGCCGTCAGCACCGATACAATTTTTTTCTTCATAATAAATGGTTTAAGTTAATTAATGGTTAAAATAATGATTTACAAAATAATCGATGTTTAAAGTGAATGAAAATTTAATCTGAAATGATTATTGTTATTTAAAAATTAACAAATAAATAGAGTTAAATGTTTTAGAAAAGTGGTACGAAGTTAAACAAAATAGTATAATAATAAAAAAGATCGGATTACTTTGAATTCCATCTCAACATACCACTTTCATTCTTAATGATTTTGTCATTATCGAGCAGCCATCGGATAACAGCCACGGTTTTTTCAGAGGGGTGTTTTTTGACACTATCAACCAATTCTTCCAGGCCAACTTCTTGTTGGGTTAGCTTTGCCTTCAATTGATCTAAAATCTGGTCGAACTGGTACTTGCTCATGTTCAGCTCATTTCTCGAGGTGCAAACGTCGCATTTGCCACAGCGATACGCATCCTGTTCGCCAAAATATTCCAAAAGCGATTGGCTGCGGCATTTGGTTGTCCCCGTAGCATAGGAAAGCATGGCCTCAATTCTGTTTAAGTACCTTTCTTTGCGGGTTTTATAGTTAGATGGACTAATATATAAATTTTTATCATCCAGCCTCTCCTCGGTAAAGATGATTAAAGGAGTCTTTTTTCGTGGTATGTAGTTGATTGTTTTTGTCCTACTCAGCTTGATCAAATTTTCAGTAACTGTGCTCAGCGGCAATCCCGAAATTTTGGCAATGTAGCCCTCGTCAATGCGGACGTAGTCAGAAAAAAGTCCTGAAAAATTTCTGAGGAGAATTTTGATAAAATGGTCCATCTCGGCATTGGCAATTTGAAACCTGTAAAGTTCCTTTTTATCCACTGTAACCATAATCCTGCTTGGATTGTCCAACTCATCAGTCAGTTCAATATACCCTTCAGTTTCCAAAAATTTCAGCGAGTTGTAAGCCTGCACATAGTTAAGCTTAAAGGCGGAGGCAAAATCCATGATGTTGAAATCGTAAACCTCACCCTTCCCTGCTCCTAGGGGTACACCCAGAAAAGAACATAATGCCTGATAGCACCTTTTTATTTCGAACACCTCGGGAAAAGTTGATGCGATTCGCTTTTCAATCTTTACCCTATCGGAGTCGTTGTAAAGAAGTATTGCGTACGCAAGTTTGCCATCGCGACCGCCGCGACCCGCCTCCTGGAAATAGGCTTCGGGCGAATCGGGCAGGTCCATATGGACAACAAAGCGCACTTCCGGTTTGTCTATGCCCATGCCGAATGCATTGGTGGAAACGATGACTCTAATTCTGTCGTTCTGCCATGCATCCTGCTTCATATTTCTTACTTCGGTGGATAGACCTGCATGATAAAAATCGGCTGCGACACCGCTTTTTTGAAGCATTACAGCTATTTCTTTTGTTTTCAGCCTATTGCGAACGTAAACAACGCCGGTTCCGGGAATATTTTGAACAATCTTTAGCAAATGCTTATTCTTATCCTCCACGTTCCTGACGAGGTAAACCAGATTTTTACGTTCGAAGCTCATCTTGATCACCCGCTTTTCTTTAAAGCCCAATTTCTCCTGAATGTCATCCACAACCTGTGGCGTGGCGGTTGCGGTAACCGCCAAAAAAGGGGTATCGGGGAGCAGTTCCCTCAGCTCAGCTATTTTAAGATATGAAGGCCGAAAATCGTAGCCCCACTGCGATATGCAATGCGCTTCATCAATGGCAACAAGGTTAACCTTGAATTTTTGCAAACGGGCTTTGAACAATTCTGTATCTAATCTTTCCGGTGAAAGGTAGAGGAACTTATAATCCCCATAGGCGCAGTTATCCAGGGTTATATCCTGCTCGTGACGCGTCATGCCCGAGTGTATGGCAGCAGCCCTAATATCCTTCTTTTTCAGGTTTTCAACCTGATCTTTCATCAGTGCAATCAGTGGCGTAATCACAAGGCAAATACCCTCTCTGGCCAAAGCAGGAACCTGAAAGGTTATTGACTTGCCCCCTCCTGTGGGCATCAGGGCAAGGGTGTCGTGACCACTATACACCGATTGTATAACCTCTTCCTGAATCGATCTGAACGAGGAGTATCCCCAGTATTGCAACAGTATTTTTTTAAAGATCTCCACCGAAAGGTTATTGATTATTCACAAAAATAAACCGATTTAACGTGGGGCACAAGTCTTTTATCGAAAACCACTAATCTTGTTGTAAGATTTTTTGTAACTTGGCAGCCAAAAATTTACCTTTATCCCTATGTCGTTTTTAAAAGAAAAAGTTATATACGAAGGACTTACCTTTGACGATGTGCTATTGGTTCCGGCATACTCCGAAGTTCTTCCGCGCGATGTGGATATCTCAACCCGATTCTCCCGCAACATTCAAATAAAGTCTCCCATCATTTCGGCAGCCATGGATACTGTCACCGAATCGGCCATGGCCATTGCCATGGCAAGGGAAGGCGGGATAGGTGTTATCCACAAAAACATGCCCATTCAAATGCAGGCCAAACAGGTGAAGGCCGTGAAACGTGCCGAAAGCGGCATGATATACGACCCCATAACCATTCGCCCCAATGCTACGGTTGGCAATGCCTTAAGCCTGATGAAGGAGTACAAAATCGGCGGTATACCTGTAGTTAACGAAGACATGATTTTATTAGGCATTGTTACCAATCGCGATTTGCGATTCCAGCAGAACATGTCGAGACGGATTAAGGAGGTGATGACCAGCGAGAACCTTATTACTACCAGCAGGTCAATAACTCTCGAAGAGGCATCAGCCATACTGCAAGAGCATAAAATTGAGAAATTACCAGTTGTGGACGAGAATGGGAAATTGGCCGGATTACTTACGTTTAAAGATATCACAAAGGTCAAGGATAATCCATTGTCAAGCAAGGATTCTAAAGGCCGATTGAGGGTAGCTGCTGGAGTTGGTGTTGCCAAGGATACCATGGAACGTATTCAGGCACTGATAGATGCCAAGGTGGATGCCATCGTTATAGATACTGCCCATGGGCACACCAAGGGTGTGATAGACATGCTGAAACGGGTTAAGAAAGAGCATCCCGATTTGGAGGTTGTGGTGGGCAATATTGCTACGGCAAAAGCGGCTGTTGAACTGGTAAAGGCAGGTGCCGATGCGGTTAAAGTGGGTATTGGCCCCGGTTCAATTTGTACTACCCGAGTGATTTCAGGTGTGGGAGTTCCCCAGCTCACAGCCATATATGATGTGGCCAAAGCGGTTAAGGGAAGTGGCGTGACTGTGATAGCCGACGGGGGTATCCGATATTCCGGCGATATAGTGAAAGCCATCGCAGCCGGTGCAGACACGGTGATGATGGGCTCGCTCCTTGCCGGGGTGGAAGAATCACCGGGGGAGACAATAATTTACAATGGCAGGAAGTTTAAGTCGTATCGCGGCATGGGATCGGTGGAAGCCATGCAGCAGGGCTCTAAAGATCGCTATTTTCAGGACGTTGAAGACGATATACAAAAATTAGTGCCCGAGGGCATTGTGGCCCGTGTGCCTTTCAAGGGGACATTGGCAGAAGTTGTTTACCAAATGCTGGGAGGCCTGCGATCGGGCATGGGATACTGCGGGACAGCCAATATCAGCCAGCTGAAAGAGGCTGCTTTCGTAAGGATTACCAATGCTGGCGTTACCGAAAGCCATCCACACGACGTGGCAATAACCCGCGAGGCACCTAACTACAGCAGGCCTTCGATATAATGGCCTGAAGGTTAGCCTGTAAGTAAGAATCTTTTGGTACAAAAAAATAGTTATCATGAAAATTAAAATTTTTATTGCCCCCATCTTTCTTGCCTTTTCTCTATACACGGCTTTTGGGCAGGACAACAACGAAAAAACATTGCTTACCGTTGGAAATGAAAAAGTAAGCGTAGATGAGTTTATGCGAATCTACCTTAAAAACAACCAGATGGTAGGCGATATGGATAAGAAATCATTGGATGATTACCTTAACCTATTCGTCATCTACAAGCTGAAAGTGGCTGAGGCAAAGTCGATGGAACTGGACAAAAAGGAAAGCTTTAAAAAGGAACTCGATGGTTACAAAAAGCAACTGGTACAACCCTTTTTAACTGACAAGGAAACCGAAGATCGGTTGTACAAAGAGGCATACGAAAGAATGCAGTACGAAGTGGATGCCAGCCACATTCTGCTTGCCCTGCCTGAGAAGGCTACGCCTGAGGATACGCTTGCCATATACGATAAGATAATGAAAATCAGGCAGAGAATTATTGATGGCGAGCCGTTTGAGGTGGTGGCCAAGGCTACCTCCGATGACCCTTCGGTTAAACGCAATGGCGGAAGGCTTGGGTATTTCACAGCGTTTCAGATGGTGTATCCATTTGAGAAAGCAGCATATAATACTCCCGTAGGAAGCATTTCCATGCCTGTCCGTTCGCGATTCGGTTATCATCTGATCAAGGTTAACGATAAGCGCCTTTCGGTGGGTCAAATTAAGGTGGCCCATATCATGATTGCGTTTCCGCAAAATGCAACAGAAGCGCAGCAAATGCAGGCCAAAGCTAAAATCGATTCCATTTATAAACTTGTGCTTAACAATGAGGATTTTGCCGGTCTGGCCCGAAGCTATAGTCAGGATCCTGGGAGTGCCCGCAATGGTGGTGAATTGCCCTATTTTGGCCCCGGCAGGATGGTTCCCGAATTCGACAGGGCTGCTTTTGCCCTGCAAGCCGATGGGCAGGTATCGGAACCCGTAAGAACACAGTTCGGTTGGCATATTATCAAAAGGTTGGATAAGAAATTGGTAGGAACATACGACGAAATGCTTCCTGAGATAAAGACAAAGCTCAGCCGAGATGAGCGCGGAAGGTTGAGCCATAATGTTTTCATCAAATCCATGAAGGAAAAGCATGGCTTCTCCGTAGATTCGTCCATGCTGAAAAGCATGGAGGGGATGTTAGACGATTCATACTTCTCGGGTACTTGGCAGATTCCATTGGCAAAAAAATTAGACCAGCCGCTGTTCCTTTTTGCAGGGAAGCCGTATGCATTGCGATTGCTGGCCGAAAGGATTAAAGAGACTCAGAGGGGTCAGAACAGAATACCATTCGGAGTGCTGGTTGAAAGGAATTTTAACGACTTGGTGGAGAGTACCATTAACTCCTTTGAAGAGGAAAGGCTGGTCAGAGAAAATCCCGATTTTTATTACCTGCTGAAGGAGTATTACGACGGGATCCTCCTTTTCGAAATTATGGATATGTGCGTGTGGTCAAAGGCCTCCAACGATGCCGAAGGACTGGCTGAATTCTATCGGAATAATATTGATAACTACAAGTGGGAGAAACGGGTACACGCCGTAAAATACGTCTTTCCCAGCGAGCTATTGGCAAAAAAAGCGTATAAACTCGTCACTTCGAAGAAAGGTGCATTGCTAACTCCTGATGAGATAAAAAAACGTGTGTCATCCAATCCAAAAGACACGATTGTCATAAGCGATTATGCTTCGCTTCCCGAAGACCCCGTATTCAAAGGCTATAAGGAATGGTCCAAGGGTTTTTCTCCAATAACACCCGTTGATAAAGGGTACTCATTTGTTCGCTTTGTCAAGGAAGAGGTAGGTGAGCCCATTCCCATGGAAGATATAAGAGGCAGGCTGATTGCAGACTATCAGGAGTTTTTAGAAAAACAATGGGTCGAATCGCTCAAGGAGAAGTACGAAGTGGTCATAAACAGGGAACTGCTTAAAAAGGTTGCCTCTAACTTAAATTAACCTAAAGAACAGCAATAGAGACACAGCAAATTCGTTTTAGCAATTGATGTAAATTGGAGAATAAAGTATGCATAAAATGCAAATAGGAAAAAGTTTTGGGATATTGCTGTTGTTCGTGCTGGTTATTCAAGCAGGTTGTAACTACAATGAGCCAAAAAATCAAATAGCCGTAGCGCGGGTTCACAACAAGTATCTTTACTTAAACGACATAAAAGATATTTTCCCTCAGGGGGTTAGCCAGGCCGATAGCCTGCAGATTCTCACCACTTATGTCGATCGATGGGTTAGGAAACAGCTTATGCTATACAGGGCACAGAAAAACCTGACGGATGAGCAAAAAAATGTTAACCAGCAGATAGAGGATTACCGTTCGTCCTTACTGATTTTTAAATATGAGCAGGAATATATCAAGCAGAAGCTTGATACGGTGATCCTACAGTCGGAATTGGAACTTTTTTACAAGGAAAACATTGGAAATTTTGTTCTGAATGAGAGCATTGTGAAGGCTCTATTCATTAAGATTAACCTTGATGATCCGTACTACGACAGAATTAAGGCTTTGTACAGGTCGAACACCGAGGATGACATAAAGATTTTGGACAACATAGCGTATCAGGCGGCCGTTAAATACGATTATTTTAACGACAGATGGATTCCTTTTTCTCTTATCATGAAGGAATTGCCCGAACCCATAATCAATCCCGAAAACTTCCTGCGCAACAATCGGTATATCGAGGTAAACGATGGTACTTATGCTTACCTTATCCACATCAGGGAGGTAATTCATAGGGGCGAAATCTCGCCCATGTCGTATGAGTATGAGAATATTCGGAGTATCCTTCTCAACAAACGCAGGCAGAGATTAATCCTCGATCTGGAATCGAAGATTTATAACGATGCCAGAAATTACAACCATTTCAGTACATACTTAGAAAAACAGTAAATAACAGTAATGAAATTAGCTAATCAAATCCTCAGGAACAGCCTACTACTTGTAACGTTTGTTTTTTGGCATCATTTCTCTTCTGCCCAGTACGTCATCGATCAGATTTTAGCCATTGTGGGAAATGAGAAAATTCTCCTTTCCGATATAGAGCAGGAAGAGTTGAGGATGAAGATGCAGGGATTTATCCCTGAGGGCGAGGTGAAGTGCCATATTTTTGAGGAATTGCTGACACAAAAGCTTTTGCTGAACCAGGCGCAAATCGACAGCATTTCTGTTACCGATGTTCAGGTGGAGGGGGAGATGGAACGTAGGCTTAAGTTTTTCATCAGCCAGGTGGGATCGGAGTCGGCATTGGAAAAGTATTTCAATAAATCAATCTTTCAAATCAGGGAAGATCTTAGGGTTGCCATAAGGGAATCGTTGCTAACGCAACAGATGCACGAAAAAGTGGTAAGTAATATAGCGGTTACACCCTCCGATGTTAAAAAGTTCTATAAAACCATTCCCAAGGACAGTCTTCCAACGATACCCGAACAGTATGAGTATAGGCAGATAGTGATTTATCCTCCTGCCTCTGATGAGGCCAAATTGCTGGTGAGGGAAAAAATGCTCGAACTTAGGGAACGTGTTCTCAAAGGTGAGCGATTTGCCACGTTGGCCGTGGCCTATTCCGAGGACAGGGCTTCGGCTTCGCGCGGTGGCGAATTGGGATTTCAAACAAGAGATCAGTTTGTAAAAAGCTTTGCCGATGTGGCCTTTAATCTAAAGGATGGTCAGGTGAGCCAAATTGTTGAATCCGAGTATGGGTTTCATATTATTCAGATGATAGAGAAGCGGGGCGACATGGTTAACGTCAGGCATATTCTGATGAAACCCACATATACTGTCGATATGCTTGCGAAAGCCAGCAACCGATTGGATAGCATTGCCAACCTGATTAAGGCCGATTCCATTAGCTTTGCAAAGGCAAGTATGTATTTCTCCGAGGATAAAAAAACCAGATTTGGCGGAGGATTGGTGATTAACCCCCAAAAAGGAACTACGCTATTCGAAAAAGAGCAGCTTAATCCTACCGACTATTATGCAATTCGCAACCTGTCTGTGGGCGAAATCAGCGACCCATTCGAATCGAGGGATGACCATGCCAATGTGATTTACAAAATGATTACCCTAACCAGAGTAATACCACAGCACGTGGCAAACCTGGACGATGATTTTGCCATCATCCAGCAAATGGCCAAAGGCTATGAACAGCAGCAGGTTTTTGTAAAGTGGATTGCCGATAAGATAAAGAAAACGTACATTACCATCGATCCTTCGTTCAGTAATTGCGATTTTGAAAACAAAGGGTGGATTAAATAGCAATTTACTAATACAATTACTCTTTGTAAGCACGTCATATCTCTTTGCTAATCAATACAGTATGCCTTGTTTTAGGTATATCTCATGAGTAAAAAGATTCCCATAGTTTTGCACCTAACCATTTTGTTGGTGCTTCTCTTTTTCGGCCTTCCGGCCGCGAAGGCACAGCAGCGGCGGCAGGTTATCATCGATCATGCAGGAGAAATGCGCAATTTAAAGAAAGATGGGAGGGAGGTGCGAAGGCTCATCGGCGACGTGATCATGCGACATGAGGATATCACCATGAAGTGCGACAGCGCTTACGAATACGTTGGCGA
>Ga0116144_10003430_pt1 | contig 15824 bp, 10 predicted proteins | sample AD_UKC035_MetaG_FD_89746 | JGI IMG/M metagenome (GOLD analysis project Ga0116144, IMG submission 89746) | Active sludge microbial communities of municipal wastewater-treating anaerobic digesters from USA - AD_UKC035_MetaG | ecosystem: Engineered > Bioreactor > Anaerobic > Digestate | place: USA...
CTATCTGATCCCTTTCTACCTGGGAAACAAATTAGCTCAAATCTTTCGCCTGCTCCAAGGTGGTGACTTCATCGACAAGGTCATTACCAGCTTTGCCAATTTGTCCTTCATCGCCCAGCATCCTTGGTTATCCTTCAAGCTTCAGGACCTGCTGATTGGGCTCATAGCAGCAGGGTTGTTGAAGCTGATTGTGGTTATCAGAAGTCAAAACCGCAAGAAATATCGTAAGGGCGTTGAATACGGATCGGCTCGTTGGGGAACTGCCAGAGATATCGCTCCATATATTGACAAGAACCCCAGAAATAATATCATCCTGACCAAAAGGGAGTCTCTCACCATGGAGAGCCGTCCAAAAGATCCGAAAAGAGCCCGTAACAAAAATGTGCTGGTGATCGGTGGCTCAGGATCAGGAAAGACGCGATTTTTCGTCAAGCCCAATCTGATGCAAATGCACTCAAGTTATGTCGTCACCGATCCAAAGGGTACCATTCTCACCGAATGTGGCACGATGCTCAAACGCAACGGATACCAAATCCGGGTGCTTAATACGATCAACTTCAAACGCAGCATGCACTACAATCCTTTCGCTTATATCCATTCAGAGAAAGACATTCTCAAATTAGTCAACGCGATCATCATCAACACCAAGGGAGAAGGTGAAAAAGCGGGTGAAGACTTCTGGATCAAAGCGGAACGTCTCTATTACTCTGCTCTCATTGGATATATCTGGTATGAAGCTCCAGAACGTGAACAGAACTTTACAACCCTACTGGAAATGATCGATGCTTCTGAAGCACGTGAGGATGATGAGAGTTTCAAAAATCCTGTGGATGAGCTCTTTGATGAGCTGGAAGAAAAGTCCCCGGATCACTTTGCTGTAAGACAGTACAAGAAATACAAACTGGCTGCTGGGAAGACCGCCAAGTCGATCCTGATTTCTTGTGGCGCGCGTTTGGCTCCTTTTGACATCTACGAATTGCGGGAGCTGATGAGTTACGATGAGATGGACCTGGACTTATTAGGAGATCGGTTATCTGCGCTCTTTGTGATCATCAGTGACACGGATGATACCTTCAATTTTGTCGCTGCCTTGCTCTACACTCAGTTGTTCAATCTGCTTTGTGATAAAGCCGATGACGTTTATGGTGGCAGGCTGCCCATCCATGTGCGCTGTCTCTTGGATGAGTTCCCCAATATCGGTCAAATCCCACGCTTCGAACGCTTGATTGCCACAATCCGCAGTCGTGAGATCTCTGCCTGTATCGTTCTGCAAGCCCAAAGTCAGCTTAAGGCGCTTTATAAAGATCATGCCGAGACGATCGTGGGCAACTGTGACAGTATGCTCTTTTTAGGTGGGAAGGAGAGAACCACGCTCAAGGAAATCTCTGAATTATTGGGAAAAGAGACGATTGACCTGGACAACACTTCCGAGAACCGAGGGCGAGAGAAATCACATGGGATTAGCCATCAAAGAATGGGGAAGGAATTAATGACCCAGGATGAACTGGCGGTGTTGGATAATTCCAAGTGCATCTTACAGCTCCGGGGCGAGCGTCCGTTTCTATCGGATAAGTACGATATTACAAAACATCCGAACTACAGATTTCTTTCGGATGCAGATCCAGAGTTAGTATTTAATATTAATAAAGATGTTGGCAAACGCATGCAGCTAGAAAACGATCAAAAAGCAGAGCTTTATGAAATCGGTATTTCTAATCAATAAAGATTAAGGCTTTCAAAACGGAAAAAAATCACTGCTTGTGGCACCCCACCAAGAATCCTTACACGGTTCCGTTAACGGATACATGAACAAGTAATGGTTACGATTACAGAGAAGAAGATGATTCCACGCCTTTTCGGGAGGTAATAAATGAGTTCTATCTCAACCAGTACAGCAAGAAAATCAAGGAAGTCTACAATGCAAGGGGCTTGGCATGGATACATACATCCAGTTGCCCACCTTATGGATATCTCAAATCTCCTGAAGATAAGAACCAATGGATGGTTGATGATGAAGCTGCTGCTGTTGTGAAGCGAATCTTACAACTCACCAAGGAAAGCTATGGTCCCTGCCGGATCAGTATAATTTTGGAAGAGGAATAAGTCGAAATACCTGGGTTTAACTTGGCAAAAAAGGTTCAGTTTTGCACCAACACAAGGTCTTTGAAAACCTGTTCAGATGGAATAGCTCCACAATTTGTTCTATCCTCAAAAAGCGGGAATACTTAGGGCATACGATGGACTTCAAGTCCTGCAAAAGCAGATACAAGGACAAGAGGAACCGCTATCTCCCCAAAAGTGAATGGTTTTTTTCGAGAATACCCACGAAGCTATCATCGATATATGAATAATCAGTTAGTGACGAAAACCTCTTTGATTCCTAAGGCTGCCTAAAACGCCCGAGTTAGGGGTCGAATCCCCTCCGCTGCGCTACACTGACCTGCGGCCACCTGGCATTCATGACACCGCTGGTACTGCCCAGTTGGTCGCCAAATAGGAAAAATGTTTCGTTAACAATATTCATGGCAAATCGCTGACTATCAGCATAGTCTTCATCTACCCGTACCACCCTGTTACCGTGATCATCTAAAACTGTTCTCTCATTCCTGCTTACTCGTTTCTGAAGCTGGCAGCATATATAGGGCATTGTCATAGATAATCCACAGATTTCCCTGGCTGTCTTTGACAATATTGCTCTTTGCAGACGTAAACATGCACCATTCTCCTGTTTCGGGCTGATGCCAGGCAAGTCCCCTCATTGACTTATACCAAATCCGCCCATCCTCCGTTTCTGCCTGTGGTTCCGGACTCTCCCAAACGAAACTTCCACTACCGTCGTCAGTTTGTGTAACAAAAACCGTGGATCGGAATATCAGATGCAAATTAGAGGAATAATCGTCATTCTCAAACCAAGCAAGATCATTCAAATAAACTTGCCCAGTTTCAGTAAAAAAGAACTCTGTTTCTCCAGCATTCCAATAACTACTCTTTGGTGAAAGATATGTATAAGAAACGGTTTTTGCCTTAGGGTTAAATCTTTCAACCACTCCTTTGTTATTAAGTGAAAAGACATTCCCTTTTTCATCAGTATCCACACCGATAATATATTCACTTAGTGTTACATGATCTGTTACCTTTCCGGTTTGTAAATCGAGATTTACTAGAATCTGATTAAGTGTTGTCGGATTGCTCATAATCACCCACAATGAATGATCTGGAGAGTAAGCAAAGTCTAGAATTCTATTATTTAACTTTGAGGCATCGATGATTAACATTTCTTTCAATTTGTTTTCTGCTTGATCTATCTTATAAAACTGCAGCTCAACATTCCCTTCAACGATAAACCATAACTGCGATTCGCTATCAAAAAAATAATGGTCTACCCTGCTGGGTGATGCGACCGCATTCCATTTTTGAGTTTCTAATGAATATGTCCAGAAACTTATAGTCGACTGCTCTTGAACTCGAAACCATAAGGTTAAGCTTCGGGACCTCGGTTTAATTAATTCGATTCTAGGATCACTATTCCCCGAGAAAGGAAGTTCCTCTGCTTTTTCCCAGGCCAAAGGTGGTAATGTGGCAGTTGAACTTTCAAGTTCTCCCAAAGATAATGTCACATTCTCCCCCAAAGGTAACGAAGATTTAATAATTGGAGGTAGACAAACTTCAAGATTTTCGGCTTCCGTCATCCTTTCGGTGAGGCTACTTTTCAAATCAAATTCCTGAAAAGGCTTAGAGACCCCACATGAGACCAGACTAATTATTAAGGCGGTAAGAATTAGTTTGCTGACATTATTAACTATTTTCATTTTACACCTTCCAAAATCCATCTTTCCGCACGTTCTGCGATGTCTGCAGACAAAGCAAGTTCTGCATGTGTTAAAGGAACATTTCTTTCAAAGGTATAATTACCATACGATAGTAATTCCACCGTATTAATATTAGGAATTATCCTTCCTTCACTATCATAGCCAGTAGTGATAGCAACAAACGTTCTTATCTCTGAAACTATCATCTCATCAAAGTAAGTTGACATATTGCTACCCGGTTCAAAACTATAATTGGCGGTTAATGTCGGATCTAGTAAGACGATGCCTGCAATATCCAAATTACCTATTATGTTCATTTTCAACAAACTATGAAAGGTTAATATAATGGCATCAGCCCCTGCACTATGTCCAATAAAGCGAATTTTTGCTTTGGTGGGTAACGTTCTAAGGTAATCAACAACTCTCACACTGGTATCTGCTTTTGACGAGCCCTGAACAAAAAAAGAGTGGTGTTGTCCGTTCCAGGAGAGGTAAGGCGACAGTGGCACGTTGGCTCCGGTCTGACCACAGAACAATGCCGAGTCGCCAAGTCCGCAAACAGAAACATTGAAAATTGGATTGGGAGAGGGTAGTGAGATTACATTACATCCGCTTCCATAATAATCATCGCAAGCACGATACCCACTCGGGTCGCTATATCTCAATGGATTGTTGTTGACATAAGCGTATCGATCAAAGGCTTGTGTGCCCTGCACCTGCAGGGGCACAATCGTATCCGGCTGCATGAAGCTGCCGATTGCGGGATCGTACCAGCGGGCATTGTAGAAGTAAATATCTCCTTCTTGCATTTGCCCGGTGTAGCCATACTCGGTGGGGCTTGTGCCTTCGGTGTGCCTGATCTCTCCCCATGGCTCGTAAAGCGTTCGGCTTACTAAACTTCCACTCGCGTCCGCCACCGTGCTGACGCTCCCCAACTGGTCGCCATACAGATAGCTCACCACCCCATCGTTATCTCTCATCGCGATCCGCTGCCCATCAGCGTAATAATACGATATCCCGTGTGGCATTTGATATATCATCGGAAGGTAAGTACAATAGGTGCCCGTACATACCCCACCCTCACCTGGTTCAGGAGCTCTGACTTCGGTCACAAACTCATAGTAGTTACCGATAAAGATCGTCTCTTTAAGTTCACCTGTGGGATAGCCTTCGTAATCCTTTGACCACACCCGCTTCCCATCGCCATCATAACCATACTCGCTGACCAATTGATTGTTCTTTCTTATTTGGGTAAGCTGTCCATCGGCATTGTAGGTGTATGTCCACTCAACCACTTCAACCGTTCGGCTGATCATGTTGCCGTTCTGGTCATAGGCATAGCTGTTGGCTCCCGCTTGCGTGACTGCATGCGGCTGGGTTGAAGAATAGGTGTATGCGCCTACATCACTCTTGCTGTTCAGGTTGCCCGTGGTTGCGTCGTAACTGTAAGTTTGCATGTATTGCCCAACACCAACCGCATTCGTGCTGGCGGTCGTAAGCCGATCCATAGAGTCGTAGGTGAATGTTTGCACCTGAGAACTGTTCAGATTGTCTGTGATGGAAGTGATGTTTCCGACACTGTCATAAGTAAACCCAAGATTGATGAGTGAGCCACTTTGACCGCTCTGGAGTGTGCTTAGCTGGCTTCCTCCTGTCAACCAATCGTTGTAAGTCAGGTTCGTCGTGGCTCCGTTACCGAAAGACCTTTCACTAACCCTCCCGTTTGCATTAACCACTGTCCCGGTTAGATATGAACCAATAGTTTTATTACCACCTTGCGGTAAGTTGGTGATAATAACGGTCTCACCATTTGGGTAGGTCATTGATATCAGTTGATCTGCGCTGTCATAGGTATAAAGCGTCGTAAAAGCTTGCCCTGATATCGTTTTATCTTCCTTGATCAGGCGACCTCGGGGGTCGTAGTCCCAGGCGGTTGTTCCAGAACCATCGGTCATACCAGTCCGATAGCCTGTATCTCCGTTGGTATCATAAGTGAAAGAGACTGCAGGAGAGCCATCGCTGAACGATTTTGAGATCACTCGGTTTAGTCCATCATAAGTGAGTGTTGTGGTATTGGTCGCTGTTGTTTGGGTCAGCAAATTTCCCTGTGCATCGTAGGTATATGTCCACGTTCCCATATCCGGGTCTACCATCTGAGTTTTTAGCCCAGCAGGGTTGTATTGGATTGTAGTAGTCGCATTCCCGTAGGTTGTTTGGGTCAGTCTGCCAAGTAAGTCATAAGTAATCAAAACAGAAGGTCCGGACCCTGTGGGAGGTGAGGTTTTTATGACCTGACCTTTGACATTGGCGTAAGAGTAGGATATCTTATCATTCGCGTCTTCAATCGACGTTTTCCATACTATCTGGCTGCCGAGGGTTTCAATTGCATAGGTATAAGAAGCAATTTCTTCTTCTCCGCTTCCAGATGAGCGACCCATTTCAATCAATTTCCCAAGAACATCATATTTGCTGAAACTTGACAGTCCGGCATTCGTTTCCCGGATTATTCTCCCCAAACCATCATATTCGTAATCTGATTCAACCCAGTGAGTTACAACACCATTGATCTCTGCGCTTAGGATTGTTCTGGTTTGAAGCTTTCCGAACCCGGTATACTCCATGCGAATGCTCGCCATGCTTCTGCGTTCAATCGTAACCCGGGGCGGTATGAGGGTCAGCTCATAGGTGATGTTCAGCGTGAAAGACCCCTCGTCTTTGCAGGCGGAATAGTTTGCCGCATCGCCAGGAGCGCAAATGCGGATCGTGCGGCCCAAGCCGTCATAAACAGCGGACTCTACCGCTCCATTCGGATGGGTCACTTGAATCGGAAGTCCAAACCTTGGATCATACAATGTCTCAGTAATATAGGTCGTTCCATTTGCATTGATGGTCTCCTGCGTTACCCGGCTTGGAAACACGTTATCATAGGTGTATTGAGTGACCAGTGATGCTCCAGCTGGGTTTGCTGACGCTGTAGCAAATTCCTGCCATTCTGTTTTGGATGCGATATTTCCATTGGAGTGATAGGTATAACTTATTTGTCTGTATTCCCTGCCGCTTTCCAGCCCTTTGGCCCAGACCTTCTGGCTGGAGGCTGTCCGATTGCTGTTATAGGAATATAGCGTTTCTGCTAATAATTCTCCGTTGCAGGTACCGGAAACACATGTCTTAATCCGTGTATTCTTGAGGTCTCCGCTAAAGAAATATGTTTTCGCGTCTATAAGCTGATCAATGGATGACTCATATTCGTTCCATATCGCATATTCAACAAGCCAGGCAACACCGTTATAAACCTTTTGCGTGATTGAGAGCGGGTTTCCATTCAGGCTGCTTAGATAATCAGTTGCGGGCGTGTAAGTATAAACTTCTTTAGTTGCGAGATGCGGACTTGTTGGCAGGCTGTTGCAATTTGCGCCACTGTAACTCTGTTTTTCAATACTTGTCGCTTTTTTCCAATTGATGTTTAAATCGGTGTAGGTATTTAACCCGATTAGTTGAGTGTATGAATAAAGAGTGGATGTTTCATATGAGTACAAGCTCTGCGAGTAGCATAACCCGATGTTATCCTTGACTATTTCACTGGACAGTCTGCCTTTTAGCAGATCATCTTGATGAAAATTTTGTACCGTGATGAGGCTATCCTGCCGGGATCCTTCTTGTTGGGTAATGGTAACTGAACTGAATCCACGATACTCCATTTTTGTTTTGACGTAGGGGTTAGTACCTGCGCCCACATTCATCTTAAAACCTTCAGATGGGTAGTCGTAGGTCCAGGTTGCAGATTTTCCGGTTATAGTATCCGTCTCTGTTCTTTGCGTCACAACATAGCGTGTGATGAATTGCTGGACTTGCAAGTCTTTTACCAACAGCCCTTGGTTCATTAAATATAATTGGACACTATCAAAGTTGTATTCGGCAGGCATAACTAAATATTCCTGTCCATAAACCCACGGAGAAGCTGATGTAGTCATAAAGCTTTCTGGAACAGAGATTGGATTCGTAGCTGCAGTTACTGGAACTCCAGTCGTGAATCCAAACTGTGTGTTAGTACCGTGCTCAATATCCTGTGCTTTACCATAGAAGATATAACGTCCTCCTGGCTTGATCATTGCTTCCGGAAAAGGACGAAAAGCCGTACTATCTATAGAACCATTATGGTACAGTTTAAGATTCCCGTCACTCGCACTTGGATCACACGCTACAAGCGTATGGTCACCTCTCCAACCTCGGTCAGGGTTACTGGCAACACAATAGGTGGTAAGGAGAGGGTTATTACCAGGGCAACCCTGTGACCCAAAACACCATCGTGCTGATCGGACATCCTTATTAACATCATCTGCTTGATACATTGGTACATATGTAAGTTGTATCCTTCCACCATAACCATTGTTGATCTCGTTTAGGTGCATGTGGTCTGCTGCATAGGAAAAGGTGATTTTTTCGTACCCTTGAACGGGTGAAACCCCTGAGGTCTGCACTTCTTGTAAGGAAATCAGTGTGGAAGTTTTAGATCCTCTAAACCAGATAAAATTAGGATAAATCACGTTGGAAGTTTCTGTGTTCGCTGCATATCTAAACAGATAACTTTTAACAATCGAGTCGTTAACCTTTAAATCCACATGGTCCAATCGATTTCTTGTAAAAAGCACTTTAGAATTGTAATGCTGCCAGGACGAGCGATAGTCGTATCTCGTGGCTGTAACAAACTTGATTTCAAAGCTCCCATAGAGAATTTTTGAGAGGGTCAGATTGATATGGTTATGACAGTACTTATCCTCATCAGTATCAGTGTCACTAACGCCCTTAACTTCCGGGACGTATTCGTAGGCTATCGTATTCCCAAAACGATCGACAACGCTCGTTAGTCCCCATTCCCAGGTTAAATTGAGGTCATCAACTGCCTCAGCACAGCCTGAACCTTTCTTCAGTTTGGCGACAGAATTCGTTCCGCCAAATGTATAGATCAGACCATCTCCACTACGCACTTCCCAGGTATTAGCCGTTGTGTTCCAGAAAATTTTCTCTGTGGGATTCTCTTGCGTGCGATATTGAATCACACCATTTTCTTCCGATATTGGAAGCAGTCTTTGACTGATACCGTTATAGCTTATAAAAAAAGTGTCGTCATCAGGATCATCGTCCGTACCATGCATATCCCTTGTTACAGACCCTGCCTCAAGAGACCAACCCATCCCAACCCAGGATGCCTGAGTGTAAGCAATGCTCTGGTCAATTGTCTGGCTATTGTAGCTAAGAGTTAGATCAGGTTTGAGCCCACCAGGACCTTCAAAGGTCAGAAGAGGATAAGAGTAATTCATAGCCCCTGTGAAGGCGGAAACTTCATAGCTCTGTGTTATTGGAGGAATGTAAGATTGCCAATCCGCTACTTTGATGTCGAACACCGTCAGGTGATTGGTCTGAAAGTGAACTTGGTTTGAAGCGGCATCAGTTATGGTTTCGATTGGGAACCAGTCTTTATAGAGCTCATTAAAGTAAAAGGCCTGAAGATTATCCTCTTCTTCAGGTGTGAATTCACCCTCAGGATAACCAAGACTTATTTGAAGAGGCTGTTCAAACGTCCTTACGTTCAACCCGGAAACCGGATCGACTGCCAGTATTTCAACAGGATTAAAAGAAAGAGAATAACCTGGAATGCTCTGACTTCGCAAAGCACCAGCATAAAACAGAAGGTTGTTGGTTATGGTTTCATCTTGCGCTTGAATATGAACAGGAATATCAGTTGTTGGGAAGATTTGATTATTGTCTAGATGAAAACCATGCGTTGGAAGACTGATGGTTTTTGTAAAAACTTCTTCCTCGTTACTAAAAATACTCATACTAAAGGTTAAGTCGGAACCGATTTCTATTATTGGCAACGTTTCTTTAAAGGCGATGGACCCGGGAAAACTTTCCAAAGAAATCGTAAGGATTCCATCCGTGTTCAGAGACTCTGAATATTGATCATCCACAGGAATTAGCCCTTGGGGTAAGGTGATCGACAATACTTTTTCCGTTAAATGGGATTGTTCCGATTCAGACAATTTTAAGTGCAGAGTCACTGGTTTTCCTTCAATATAGATAGACGGTTCTACATCGATAAGGAAAGGAGGATCAGGGTAATAGAATTCTTCCTGCTCCTCATATAGTTCTATCTCTACCATTTCCGGTGATGGAAGTGGAATATCGTATTCAAACTCATCAAGCTCTTTAAAACTATCTTCAAGAGGTAGGCTTGGTAGCTCCAAGCCTTCAATTGGATAAGTGTATAAAGGAGTATTCATCAGCATGTTTTGAGGCAATGAATCTCCATCGTCTTGAATAGGAATTATCGGATAAGCAAGATTTGGATCTTCCGGATTTCCATGGCTCTTAACCTTGGACTGAACTTGAAATGTATAACTCGTAAAAAGTATTACAATAGCAATAAGAATAGCGCAAAATCGTTTCACTTTTCCTCCTAATCCCCGATAAAAGCGCCTGTAATCTTAGTAATTTTACCACTACTACCCTATGGTCACCTTACAAGAGACGATTGACCTGGATAACACTTCAGAGAATCGAGGACGAGAGAAATCGCATAGGACCAGCCTGAATAGACAGGCGGTATTAGAAAATTCTTCAACATCAGGGCGAACGCCCTTTTTATCTGAAAAGAATAACATAACCGAGCATCCTAATTTTAGATTTCATTCAGATGCCGATCCAAAGTTAGCATTCAGTCAACCAAAGGAATTTAACACAAACAGAAATTAATTAACTGATCAAGCCATAGAGCTATGCGACGAATCAGACCATGATTGTTGGTTTAATGGGATCCAGGAGAATTTACGTAAAGACTTATCATGATTATCATCAGACTCTACATATTGAAAAACTATATATAGAAATCAATCAAAGCCAGATCGAATAGGGATAGCTCAATATGAAATCGTTGCACCACTAAACAAGGTCAAAGCTAATGTTCAACGACTGTAACATGTAGATAACGATCTCATAGATATAGCATTGCTTCTGTTTCAATTCTTCTACAGAGCTCTCTGCTTTCAATTTATGATTTTTTAGGGGCTGAAAGTAATGAAACATTTCCTCCATTAAACCGTTTATCTTAATAAAAATCAGATACAGATTCATGAATGAAATACCGATAATGAGTTTTCTGATTTACTAGTAAAGGAGGTGGCTGACGAATAATCTAGCAATAACAAAAAAGTGCTAAGTATACAATCTATTGAAAGGTGAAACAAATGAAAAGAAAGTTTATGCTTGTGATCGTTTTAGTAATCACATTAGTAGCTAGCAGCTCAGCGTTTGCTCAAACTGACATCACCGATCTAAGTACTACTTCTCAACTGGCGGAATTAGAGCCTTACATTACCACAACAAAGGATGGAGGAATCTTCCGCCAAGAGTTGGATTATCCTGCAGCAATTAAAGCAGGATTTTCACCAGACATACTGAATCTCGCTTCGGAGATGGTCGCATTTCAGAACGAATATGCAATGCTTGTGGAAACTAATAACAAAGTAGATGATATCAGCAATTTCTCACCTGACCCAAGTCGATTCCCTAGATTATCTAATTTTTTTCTAGAGATGAAAAATAAAGAATCCGCGCCTAAAAGTCAAAACTACATCACAGCGGATCCACCAGCATGTGGAAACTGGGATTATCCAGTTCCAAATTACACACCCTCTAGGGTTCCGTTTTCTGGATATAGTAATCCGGGCCAGACACTGATCAACTGGGGATTCCATAAAACAGCTGGATATGGTTGTGGTCAAGATCCCTTCGTTACTTGTGATAATGATTATACAAGAGGACGGTCATACACCGGCGATTATGGAACTTGCTCTTCTCCGAGGTTTAGAGATCAGGGCATTGTAAGCTCCACTTCAAGTTTCAATATTCAATACGGCGAACCTAATCCTGAGATTCTTTCTTATCTCTGGCCATACTGGAATTGGGGAGTGTATGTAAAATATTGGCATGACACTTATTAGTTCTCGGAAGCAAATATGAGATGTGAAGGTGCTCAGCTTTTTTGGCTAGGCACCTTCATTGGAGAAGAAATGAAAAACAGAAAAACGACATTAATAATCATTTTAGCTTTGGTACTCGTCATCCTTGTTCTCCTAGAAAGCTCGACCCATTTCGTTCAGAGGATTATCGATGACATTTTGTACGATAATTACCATCATTACCTTCAATGTGAGGATCTCCCAGAGATTACCGTGGTTGAAAACGCCGTCGCAGAAAATCAGGAGATAATAAGAGAGATCGAAGGTCTTTCTGAAGGCCAGGTTACAATCAGCGTTGATGCATCATCATGTCCAGGAAGAGGAAGTATTGTAATTTTTTTTCCTTCACATACAGTCAGAGAACAAATAGAAGATATTCTGGGCGGCAAATCTTTTTATGGTATTCCAGTAACCCTTATAAACTGGTAATTGCCGCTAGATGATCAGGTAATCTTTGATGAGATGTATCCCTTTGAATACTCCTTGGAAAACTGATCGAGTTCAGGAAGTATATAATGAAGGCCTGCCGAAATTAGAAGAACTTTATGGAAGGAATTAGGATGCGCAAATACTCTTTGGTCTGCTTTCTCATTTTGTTATTAGCCGCCTGCACGAGGCAAACTTATCAAGCTCCTCAATCCGGGGATGGCACTGCTTTGCCAGGTCCAACTGAGACTAAGCCAATCGCAACAGTACCAAATCAGGTGGAAGTAGCTACACCGGCGGAGGGAATCGACGTGCAAACCGTCACTGCTGATTGGGAGAGTCTCTATACAGTGGATAAACCCACCCGCGACCGGGAGGTGATTATCCGAATTCTCGACGATCTGCATGACCGTGCCATGGCTCAAATTGACAAAGCTGGATGGTATCGCGAAGGTCTTTCATTTTCTGAAGCAGAAGACATCCCAAATATCTCCACCTGGGTCCATGTTACAGAGCCAGAAACACACAAATTCGACAGCACGGTAACATTTTTTTATTATCCCGAAATCTACGGTCCGGATTCCATGCAACCTGCCTGTGTTCTCTCTCCGGAGGGGGATTACGGCAAAAATTACAAGGTTGACAATAACGGCGAAGCCTATTTTTATAATCGGTCAGGTCCGGAAGAAGTGTTTTTTCCACATGATTTAATTCTCGATCCTTTTAATGGAATGAAGGAAATGCCTGAGAAAACCTGGGAGAATTTGGGTTGGTTTATTTGCCAGGAACGGGGTCTTAACACTGAAGAAATCCGATATCAACAACGATGGTTGATGAATGAACAAATTGCTAATTGTCCTAAAGCCGAAAAGGTTTATCAGTACGAAGCCTGGGTCGATCTTTTGGAAGCAGAGCCGGTTTTCATCTTTAAACGCAGTATCGATTATCTGACCCCCTGTCCATATACAGCCAAAGGGATTATCACCAAGACGACTGAGAGGCTATTTTTCAACCTGCAAACCGGTTCGGTTGTTGCAAGTGATTCCGTTTGGGAATATGAAAGCGGAGAAATTGAAAGCAGCGAACCTGCTGCCTATAACCATCGTGCAGAATTGGTTTGGTTTGAAGAGCTTCCGGAAATGGAAAGAAAAGTATACGAACACGCCCTCCAATTGTTGAGGGACGGAAAAAATTATGAAGAATGGCTTCAATAAGAAAAAGAATAAAAGGGTTCAGAATGAAAAGGTGAAAATTTGTCACTTCCCATCGAACCGAGATTAAAAACCAGGTTTAACCCAACATCAAAACCCAAGCCTGGTCAAGTCTTCAAATCCGAAATTAAGCGCGCATTATGCTCGCGAGGCTTTCTGATCGCCCTGATCATGGCAAGCCTTTTGCTGCTTGTCGGCTTACGTTTTGCCTATCAACTGCCGAGTGAGCGTTCTTTTGTTGAGGAATGGTATGTCAGTTATACCCAGAGTTTTTATCACCTGATGCTGCCGCTGATTGCTTGTTTTCCCTTTGCCGATTCGTTGGTAACCGATCGCAAGCAGGGCTATCTGGAACGCTTGGCAGTGCGCGAACGCTTTGGCAAAGTAATCTCAGCCAAATTTTTGGCAAACTCGTTTGCCGGTGGACTGGCAGCCTCAATTCCGCTTGTTTTGCTCTACGCCTTCACAAGCCTGACCAATCACAACCCTCTCAATCACCCCATTTTCAACACTATTTTCGCTCGTCCCTATGAAATTGCTGAAGTAACCCAGCTCTACAATAACTCTCCTGACTTCTTCATTTTGCTTGTGATTGCGGTGGTTTTCATCGTTGCGGCAATTTTTGCCAGTCTTGGAATGGCGAGTACGTTGCTGGTAAATCAGCGTTTCGTCGCCTTCAGTCTGCCCTTCTTAGTGGCAAATGCGCTCCAATATTTCGCCAGTGACGCCAGGCTAATCCCCTGGTATTGGGCACCTTCCGAAGTTTTGCTCAAAGCGAATTTTTCATCTACACACAATTTCGAGGCGGTCAACGAAATCCCGTACCTCCTGATTTTGCCACTTTGTCTTATTTTACTGATTGGCTTGCTGATATTTTTCTTTGGCAAACGCAAACAGGTGCTCGAAAATTCTCTGAGCGAGAACCGCAAGCCAAAAGATGGTTTCAGTCTTTCCAAATTAGTGCCCTCCTGGCTGCAAAACTTCCCGGTGAATGAAAAACGATTGAAAAAAGGAACTGTTTTTGGCAACTATTTCCGCAATTTGCTCAATATTCACATTCAGCCGATTCGGATCGTCCTTATTGTTCTGGTTGTCGCCGTGCTTACGATCGTCATGTTCGGATGGATGAAATTGCGCATGCCCTCTTTTTTTGCGGTAGATTTGATTGGCAACCCGCCCAATACCTGGGATCTCTATTTCATGACGATTGGCGACCCGCTAACCATGGCGCTTATCATCGCAAACCTTTTCCTTTTTATGATTAGCGACCTGCAACCGCAAAGTGCTTTTGGACAATTGGCGGTCAAAAGGCTCGGTTCACGAAAACAAAGCTGGCTGGCGCACATTCTCTTCCTCTTTTTATCCGCAATTGCCTATAGCCTGATTGTCTTTCTGACCATGCACCTGACCGGTCGGTTTTTGGGTTTGCCCTTCTCGAACCAATGGAGTGTCTATCGTAATTCTGCTGAGCACATTAACATTCCCGTTTTTCTGACCATTCCGAACACGCATTTCCAGGCGTTTCTGGCTGTTTTTGGAATGTCGACACTCGGTTTTTTTGCAATGAGCCTTTTGGTTCTGCTAATCAACACGCTCACGCAACGCCGTCTGATTGGATATTTGATGGTTGAAATTTTACTGATTGCCAGTTTGCCGCTCTCGTCAATTCTTTTGAATGTACCGGTTGTTTTGCAATATCTGCCGATTATTCGCAATTTGGTTATGCGTTTTTATCCCTTCGTTTTTCGCAATCTTGACCAAGCCTGGCATTCTGTCTATGCCTGGCTGATTTGGCTGGCGATTTTGATCCCTGTCACCTGGCTTGCCTATCGCAAACAAGATTATCTCAGCCACCCCGACTATGATTAGAGGAAATTGATTATGACAACCATATTATCCGCAATAAATATCAGTAAAGCTTTCAAAGGCAAGCAGGTTTTGGAAAATTTGGACTTTGATCTGGAAGAAAATCAAATTGTTGCCATTTGCGGCACAAACGGTAGTGGAAAATCGGTTTTTATGCGTATTCTCGCCGGTTTGGTTGTCCCCGATTCGGGAACAGTTACAGTCAACGGTATCCAGCTGGGCGGAAAAGTGGAATTTCCAAGCTCAACCGGGGTGCATTTTGACAATTCGGGTTTGCTTTTAACCGAAACCGCTAAGAACAACCTGCTTTTACTGGCGATGGTGAGCAACACGGTCAGCAAAGAGCGGGTTGAAGAAGTGATTCGCCTGGTTGGTTTGGATCCGAATGACAAACGCCTTGTACGCACATATTCCACCGGAATGCGCCAGCGTTTGGGCATCGCTCAGGCATTGATGGAAGACCCAAGCTTATTGATGTTGGACGAACCGACCAC
>Ga0116144_10003440_pt1 | contig 15794 bp, 4 predicted proteins | sample AD_UKC035_MetaG_FD_89746 | JGI IMG/M metagenome (GOLD analysis project Ga0116144, IMG submission 89746) | Active sludge microbial communities of municipal wastewater-treating anaerobic digesters from USA - AD_UKC035_MetaG | ecosystem: Engineered > Bioreactor > Anaerobic > Digestate | place: USA...
ACCGCCGGCAGCGGCGTGCCCCGTGTTGGTCACCGTGAGCTGCACCTGAGCGCTCTCACCGGGCTCCAGGTAGTTGGGTACACCCTCACCGCCATCGTCGATGGTCAAGCCTCCGATGCTCAGTGCAGGAGCGTTGGCGGTTATTTTAAGTTTGGACGTCCACTGGTTTTCGCCATCGGTTATCTCTACATTTAACGTTGCCTTATACTGATCGGGAACGCTGTTCGACAGGGTAAATGTAAAGGCGTTTGCTACTGTTGCCGTGTTACCTGTTTCGCCGGCTGAAATATTACCAAAGTTAACCGGACTAGACTCAGCAACAGTGAAGAATTCATCTTCACCGGTTATCACTACAGAAACATTTTCTGCATTGTCAACTCCGACATTTTTTAGGGTTACATTGATGGTAAAAGTTTCGCCAAAATCTGCCTGCCCGTTGTTATTACCTTGGCTGTCATTTATCTCGTAGCTGTCAAGTACTACATATGGTCCCTCAAGCGCAGCAGCGGTAAGCTGTACCATGTAGGGTATGGTTTGATGTCGTGTAACAACGATATCCACATCACCACCCGAAAGGATTGGCTCAATGGGAACGTCAACCTCACCACTTTCATCTACCAGGGCAGCTCCATGGAGTACGCCATCCTTGCTTATAGCCACGTATGATCCTGGCAAAGCGCTGACGGTATATGTATCGAGCCCAATGGGGACGATGGCCATATGGCCAACCACGTTCTCTTCACCCTCGGTCAGGAAATGATCAAGCGAGGGGTCGCCTAACACGTTATATGCTTGCCAGTAGTACAATGGACTGGAGTGGCTGGGATAGTTTTGAAGGTGTACCTCAGTTACGGCCAGGTTTCCAACGGTTATCAAGCCGCTTGCCGTTGTGTAATTCGTTACAAATGGAGCATCATACATTCCGAACGTTGTCTCTTCAAAGGTTGGAACGTAGCCGTTGTTGGTGCCTACAATTGGGAATGCTCCTACTACGAAGTAAAAGTCTTCAAACCAGTATGAGGAAGGGGATGATCCAAGGTAGGTAACGGCCCCCTTGTTGGCAGCCCGTATCCACGCCTCGCCAATGCACTCGCCATACCCAAAGTCGGCAGATAGGCAGCAGTTACCGATGGCCAAAGGATACTTGTTGGTATTGGTCATGCTATTCACGTTGCCTATGCTCAATGAGGGGTCGCCCCAAACGGTTTCCCCGCAGTGAGCCGTATAATTAATCAAGCTTACCGAGACTCTTTCGTTGGTATAGCAACCTGCATACCCAGGGTTATTATTGGGGTTATTCGGATCATTTGCCACCCCGTAACCCCATACAGTGTTAAAGCCATGGGCCGAGTTGAAGTAGTTGGCTGTACCGTATTTTATGGTTGGTTGGCCTATTCTTGGGTTCCAAGTGCCATCAGCACCAGCAATGAGAGTTGCGTTATTCAGGTAAGTGGGGTCGGCAAATTGGTACTGCTCGTGGTACAAAATCTTGTCTATGATATTTTGCAGCTGAGTGGTATTCTGAGCCGATAGCCTACCGTAGTACATTTCGGGGAAATAATCGTTATCAACGCTTCCATAGTACAAATCTGTTGCCTTTTGCGATGAAGAACCGGTTGCCGAAGCAGGAACCTGCTGTACATCACCTACAAAAACTAGGAAGGTGGGGGCAGGATCGGTTTCGGTTGCTGCATTATAAGCAGCGTAAACGTAATTTTTAATGTTCTGTGCACTTGTCCCTATTTCATCCGTAAACACCAGGTCAACGATAAAGCCTTTCTTTGTTTTCCACTCAACGAACGGAGCGATGGTTTCTTCAAACATTCTGTGGCTTATCACAATCATTTTCACCGGATATTTGGTGAGATCAGGGTGATCATCAAACGCATCCTTGGCAAATGAGTTGGCCAGAGTGCTGTAAACCGGTTCAAAGTAGGGTGAATAGGTTTTCCTGTAAATACTTTCAGTGAGTGTCCTGTCGGCTCCCTTAAACTGAATTTCCACCTCTATGTCATTATAAACTTTAATGAGTCCATTGGTGGGATCGTACTCTACGGGGGCTACCTCAACACGGGCAATACGAACTCCCCTCATGGTGCCCAACACTTCAACTGTTGCTGTTGGTTTGTTTTGAAAACCCGAGGTTTGATAGGATTTAGCATTAAACTCAAAAGGAATTTTATCTAAATCCCAGTCTTTTCTGGGTGATGGCTGAACCGGATAGAGAAGATTATTTATTCCCATCTCTTTCAGTGAATAAATTTCTTCCGAATATCCAATAACATTCACTAGTGCCTCTGCCCCAAATGGTACTTGAATCAACCTCTTAAAAGCAGGTAATTTGGGTGTACCCAAATCGCCGTAAGAGTATCCATTGCCAAAGTAGAGCTCCGTAAAGTGCTGTCCTGACTTTGTGGTAACATCCTTGCCAGACAACCCTTGAATAGAGAATGACATTTTCAAGCTATTAATCGAGTTATCGACAACAGCTACTTCCGACTTACTAATTCCCAATGGTAGATAGTAATCCTGGGCAAAGCCAACCACATAAAAGCTAATTAGCAATCCCAGCATTGTAAAAATTTTCTTCATTATTAAAATTGATTTAGTTAAGATTATTGATTGATGAAAAATGAATTTTTATTAAAACCCGAAAGATATGAAAAATGCTTATAAAAAATTAATTATGAACATTTTTTTCACCTTGAAATAATTATACAAGATTTCTATTTCAACAAAAAAGCCTTCAAGTTTTGAAGGCTTTTTTTAACTTTTCTGTTTAACATCTACCTTTTAACTACCTTTTTTACAACACGTTCTCCACTTGTAAGGTAGAATGTCATTAGGTAAACTCCCTGTGATAGTTTTTCTGTTGAAAGGAACATTCTATCGTTTCCTAAATTATCGTTTATCACTACATTAGAGCCTATAAGATTGGCAATGGAAATTCTACTTACTTTAGCTATACCTGTTATAATAAGGTAATCTTCAAAAGGAATTGGATATACTTTTATTTGAGATAAAGTATTGTCCTCTATTCCAACATGTGTCATTATCACATTCACAGTAACATTCTGATTAGTAACTGTAACATTACCTTCTTCCGCATAGTAATCCTGAAGTTGTACAGAATAGCTATAAGTTCCAGGTTCTACTACAAAATCATAATCATCAGGAGGATTAGTTGTAGTCCCTAGAGTAATAGTTGCTCCTGAAAGTGGTGAATTGTTCTTGTCCAATACATTAAATGTTACTGTATAGACTATTTTAACAAGGGTAACGGTTTCTGTTACATCTTCATCGACAATGGTAATTGTTCCGTTTCCAGTAACATATCCGCTACGGGCGACAGAATAGCTATAAGATCCTGCAAGTAAACCTTCAAAGTGGTAATTACCTGCGCTATTTGTAGTATTTCCTAAAGTAATTATTGCTCCCGAAATGTCATTACCTCCCTCGTCTTTAACGATAAAAGTAACATTAAAAACAGGGGGCTCTTCTGTGACCGTAACGGTATATGTTGTTTGTTTTTCACCATCTTCCGAAGTTACAACGAAAACTTGTGGTTGCGAAAAATCCATAGTGCCGTAAACACCATCAACAGGCTGGGGATCTATAGTGGCCCCTGGAGTAATGGTAATGGTAGGTGTGAGATTTGTAACATCTGTTCCATAGGCAACCTCAACATTAATTTCTGCTTCACTGTTAGAAATATAGGATATTTCTATATCGGTAATTACATCCTCTTCGAAATCGAAGGATAAAATATTGGCTGTGCCCATTCCAGCCCAAAGCTGTAGCCCAACATCATAATTTAAAGGGCCCTTATCATTACCCTCAATGGATAAATATTCGTTCTTATATGCCTTGCTCCCTGTATATTGATAAGCGTATCCATCGCCTACGGTAGAGTTGATCCAAAGAAACCAACAAGTAGAATTATTGGCTTGAACAGATATCCAACCCTCGCCATCAACACTAACCTGACCCGGTAGTTCAATATCCCACTGGCGCATAGTCCAATCTCCCCAACTTCCATAAATGGAACTTTCAGAACCAAGTGTAAAACTGTGCGTGGGATTGTTCCAATCGGGCTGTTGAGAATTTGGGTCATATAGTGCAACATTAAAAGAGATATTGTCCTCAGGGGTACACTCACTCCAAGCCGAACCGGTGTTAATTGCATAAATACCATAAACGACTATTTTTTCAATGTTCCCTGTTAATTCCGGGAAGTTTTCAGCCACCAAATAGTTAGAACTAGAGGTTAGCGTGCTATTTACTGCGTTACCTCCAACAGTATTTGGTTCTTGCTCATACAGTAGATATGTATTACTTGGTTCTTTAATGTAAATATAGTCTTCTTTTGTTTCAGTTTCCTGACCATTAAGAGTAAGACTTATAGTTTTATAACCAAGGGAAGAATAGGTTACTGTGTGAGGCCCTTGTCCTGTAGCCGTTGCAGGGTTTGCTCCTTCACCAAAATTCCAGCTCCAGGAAGTAATGTTACTTCCGGTTGAAAGATCGGTAAATACCACTTCTTCACCGATGAAAGCAACCGTTTTATCGGCTATAAAATTTGGAATAATCCCTCCATAGGGGTCGTAACCGGGTAAGGTCATTACCCCGGTGTTGGCCGGGTCGAGCCAGGGTGCCAGCCTTTTATCATTGGTTGCCCCGTTGGTTTGCCAGTGATAACTGAACTTTCCGTAGTAATCGGGGCTCGAAGGAGAACTGCAGTAGGAAGAGCCGCCCGATAGTGTGCCAACAACCATGCCTGCATTATTGAAAATTGGCGACCCCGAAGAGCCTCCTTCGGTACATCCATGCCCATTGGCTGTTTGTGTCCAAACAACTCTCCAAGCGGAGTTGGAGGCCATTTGGCTTCCTCCAATATTAGGCGAAGCGGATGTTAGCGTTCCTGTATAGGTAGATATTTTCTTCGCGTCGCCCGAAGGGTGGTGAATGCCCACTCCGCCTGTGGCAGGGGTAGTATTTCTGTCCCATCCATTGTAGTATGGATTCCACGCTTGAGGTGGTGCTGAATTAAGCTGTACAAGCTGAAAATCGGAGCCTCCTGATATTAAGCCTTTGGATTTCAGCACACAGCCAACCCGTAGGTTTGTGGGTGGGGTTCCTGTATTAGGGCAACCCGGTCTTTCGTAGTTGAAATAAAATTGCCAAACATTCCTATCGGCAGCCGAGGCGCTTCCTCCGCAATGTTCGGCTGTTAAAAAGTAGGGCGTTCCATCCTGATTAGTATTATTAATCAACGTACCGGTACAATAATACCAGTATGATCCCTCTCGAAATAATATACGTGCAATGCCGCGCTTATACAATTGCCAGTTATCCCCTTCTGGCGAACAGTTAATGTTAACCTGACACCATTCAGCATCTCCTAAATCTTTCGTTCCGAAAGCAGTTTCTAGTCCATTGTATATCACGATTAAATCTGTTATTACAAAAGATCCTCTAAAACTCTCTCCCGCTTCTTTTTCTGTGTACTCAACGATTAGAGATTCTGTAGGGAGTGATGGCGTAGAAATAAAACCTGAGCTGATCTCTTCATAATCCATGGAATAGATCCTGGAATGATCAAACTCAGAATAAATATAAAGCCTAGCATTTGAAGGAAATGATGCTTGCTCCATAACGAGTCCAAGGGCAGGGGCTCCCGGAGATGTTATTCGGGCTATCCAAGATACTTCCCCGTTTGGCCATCGTACTACGGTACCCTCTGTGCTTAAGGAAATTTCGGTTTTTATGGAAAATCCGGCCCATAGTGGAGTTCCTTCTTTCCCGTTATTAGTACTCTGTATATCTTTTCCCGAATGGGGTAAGTAATGAGTTTCTACTTGATTTAAGCTAAACTCATTCTGTAAACTAGGTGGGATTAACTTACCCTTATCCTGTCCCATTGCATTAAAGACACAAATGCAAAACAAAACAACAGGAATCATTTTAATAAATCTTGTAAACTTTTTCATGGCTTCTTTTTTAAATTATTGAATTATTGATTGGTGGTAAAGGTATGTAAAAACGGTAAAAGGGGGAGTTTTAAGCAAAATTATTTGTCATTATACACTTCAAAATATGTGTCATATAATTGATTATATGGAAGATAAAGTTTAAAGTTTTTTCTATCAAATTATTTAAGACAAATGTTTTTTTCTATAATTTTTACCTAAAAAACTGTTTTCTTCATAAATTAAACTTAAAAACCTAAGAAAAGGAAATGACTTTTTTTCTACTTCGGAGCTTGCTTTGAACTTCTTTAACATGCTATATAGAAAAAAGAAAGCCCCGATAAACGGGGCTTTCTAATTAAACTTTTATCGACTACTGATTACCGCTTAATCATTTTGCGTATAGCGCGTTCACCTTTTTCGGTAATGAAAGTTACCAGATAAACTCCGCTATCAAGATTTGCAGTTTCAATTTTCGAATTATTCAATGGGGTTTCCATAACTACTTGACCAATGAGATTGGTGATAACCACTCGTGTTACCATATCTGCATGATCAACGTATATGAAATCATTGAATGGGTTGGGATAAACCTGAAGCAATGACAGGGTGCTGGTAGAAACACCAACGGGTACCATCACTACAGGAATTTCAACATTGGCACCATCAACAACAAACTGACCATCATTAATATTGTATTCATTTCCGGCGTTAACCGAATAGCCATATGTTCCATCGGCCAACGCAACTGAAGCAACACCCTGAGCATCGGTTGTTAATACTTTTCCATTATCTATCGTAATGGTTGCTCCCTGGATTGCTGCTCCTGCCTTATTCGTCACATTAAACGTTGCAGTGTAAGAAGTTATACCGTTATCAACATTGAATGGAATAGTAATAATTTCACTTTCACCGGATGTGTAAACTGCCTGAACTCCGGCAATGTATTCACCGTTGATCAGGTCGGTAAACAGGTATTCTTCCTCGGTAATGGTTTCGTCAGTTAACAGAATACCGTCAAGATATACGTTGTAACCAACAAACGACTTAGCCTTAGCTGGAACGCCCTGCATTACCAATGTTTGTCCATCTTTCGAGATAACATCGGCGATATCGGAATAGTTACCCTGTCCATTGCCGCTGTAACGATAGAAGTTGGCAAAATCTAGGGTATTCTTAGCACCTTCAGGTCCTAAGGCAACATTGTCTATGAACCATACATACCACAGTCCATCATTGCTTGGCGGATCTTCGGCATGGAATGCAAAATGTACATTCTGTCCGTTGTATGCAGCAAGATCAATTACTATTGGCGTATTATAATAGTTCCATCCACCTGATAGTGCAGAAGCATCCCAAATTGCGGTCCATGTGCTGCCGCCATCGGTTGACACTTTCACATAGTAGTGATCACCATTGGTTGACCCAAAGTAAACAGCTGACCAGAACTCGAGTTCATAGGTAGGCCCAATGTTCAACTCAGGAGTGATAAGCCACTCGTCCTGAAAGTCATAAGACCACCACAAACCAACATGGTATGTGCCAAATGGACCAAATGTAGCAGATGAGTAGTCGGTAACTGTCCATGTTCCCGGTGCAGGTCCGCTCTGGTCGTAGTTATTAACTACTTGTGACCACCCGGATGGCAATCCTCCTCCTTCAAAATTCTCGAACATTTCGGTTCCCAAGATATTGTTCCAACTAAAGAGCATCTCTCCTGCATTTTCAGTCGGTTCAACAACAAGGCCGAAAGGAGGAACAATAATTTCAACCAGCTCAGCCTCAATGGTCATCTCTTCCTGAATGTTGATGTGCTGTACAGTGTAAGTCTCAAAGCCAGCCAGGGTAATCGTTAGAGTATATACCCCTTTACGTACACTAGCAAAGTCAGCCGTTCCTTCTTCTCCAACTGTTGCTGTATAGGTAAATTGAGCATCTGCCTCATTGGCGAGAACTACCTGAGCACCCTCTGCGTCGTCTCCAGAGTTAGTTGATACCTCTACAGTTACAGGAACACCGTAAACCAGCTCGAAGGGCAGGGTAACAATGTTGGATTCACCAGTGGTATAAACTGACCGTACACCGGCAACGTAGTTGCCTTCTACCAGACCTGTGAACAGGAATTCTTCCTCTTCAATGGGACCTTCCGTTGTTTGCAATTCACCATCGAGGTAAACATTGAAGCCAACCAATGCTTTAGAAACTTTCATGCCTTCTGGCATAGTTTTAAGATTGGCCGGAACATCCATTGGTGTGGAAATGGCAAAGGTACCAGCTTTGGTTCCCGCTCCAATTCTCACATTGTCTATCTGCGATACGGCATTGTCATCTCCGGTTAAATGAACGGAAACTTTAATGGTCTGTCCAAAGTAGGCATTAAGAGATACTGTTGATTCGTACCAGGTGAAGTTGGTCCATACGCCAATATTCTGCCAGTTCCAAATGGGTGTCCATGTTGAACCGTTGTCAGTTGACACCTCAATGGTCAACTGGGCATTGGGGTTAGGATCTACACTCCAGTAGTAGCTCGAGTACCAGTTGAAAATTACGTTAGCATCGGGTTGAACAGAAATAACCGGGCTAATCAACCTGGTATCGATGTTATAACCCCAGTCGCATCTGGCCACATAACTTCCATTGGGTACAACCCCACCATCGGGACTAGTGGTTGGGTACCAGTATGAGTTACCGGTATCACCGGCTACTCCATTCCCCTGGATAAACTCATCCCATGCATCAAAGGTACCATCCTCAAAGCTGTCGGAAAAGTCTGAAACACCAGCCATCAGACTCCATGTAAATAGCCCTGTTCCAGCCACATCATCCACTACGATGGCCAGGTTGGAAGGAGCTACTATGGTTTCGATGAGTACAATCTCGAGATCGATATCATCGTCAACATCGACCTCATCAACGTAAGGATCATAGCCAATAACCGATACGGAAACAGTATAAGTTCCTTCGTAAACATTGGCTATAGTAAACTCACCATCAGCGTTTGTTACTGTAGAGTAATCATCATAACCAGTAAGGTTAACCGTTGCCCCTTCAATGGGAAGGTCATCGTTGCCCATTACTGTACCGCTAACGGTGTACTGTGGAATAGCATCCAGTTCAACATCCACCTGAGTGGTTTCGTCAGCTTCAATTACCACATCCTCCTCTACGTAAGTGAAGTATCCGTGCAGGCTGAACTCCACATCGTAGGTATCGGCAATAAGGTATGGGAAGCTATAGGTACCATCGGCTCCGGTATAAGTTTTTGAATTGGTTCCTAAAACTTTAACAAGTGCACCTTCCAGAGGATCTGTTCCGTCGGTAACGGTTCCCTCCAGCGCACCCAATCCTGCCATGTTAAAGAAAATACCAATATTAGGATAGAAGTTCATTACACTACCGACAGGTGGCTGCTCCGGATTGTACGGGCTGCCGTCATTGGTTGCAGAGCGTGATCTTCCTGCGGCTTCAGTACATAGGAAGTATTGTCCTGATACATAAGCATTATCGGGTTTGTAGGAATAGATTACCAGGTTTCCACCTCCGTATATGTACATGTCATCCAGCGGGATGTAGATGGAATTGACACCCGAAGGGAAGTCCATGGTTCCGTCGAACACCAGCTGCAGCGTGGACGGGTCAACCCAGCCTGCGCTTAAGTTGGTGGCATCGGTTTCGCCCATCCATATCTGAACAAATTTATTACTTAAAGCCTGAGAAAAGCTGTTGGTGTACTGAATTCCGGTGATTACACCTCCTCCAACTCCAATATCTTCAGCCAGATATATAGTTTGAGTTAAACTGTAATTCCAGTAGAAGTTATAGGGTAGGTATTGGGTTGCCGTTCCAGAGCCTACAGTAGCAACAACCGTTCCTTCGGGCTGAACAACAATGGGCTTAAGCGCGGTTTGGTTATTGCCCTGTATCTCGTCATCCTCAAAGTCAACGAAACCGTAAATCGACATGGGGCCTTCGTCGCTTGCCGATGGTGTCCAGGTCAATACGTACTGCTGAATCTCTGCAAAGGCTATTTCCTCCCCATCCACAGAGGCCAGCTCAACTCCACCCTGCTTCATCAGCTTCACGGTGTAGTTGCTCTGGGTTGCCGTTCCGGCATTCTGAACGGTAACGGTGTAGTTGAAATCCATTCCCACGGTGGGCGTTGCGCTACCGGCCAGCGAAATGGCTGCCAGATCGTTGTCAACCACCGGCTCTATAACAACGTCATCGATGTTCCAGTTGTTGATCTGGTAAACATCTCCCTCGTATTTGAAGCACAATTTCATGGTAGTTGCCCCTGCGGGAACATCGAAGTAGACTTCAACTTGCTGTGCGGGCAGGCTGCCGGCCACGGTATGGGTCCAAACATCCACCCAGTCACCGTTGTCGAACGATGCCTGTATGGCCATTGTTTGACCGGTTACGGCGAAGTTGTTCAGGTAATGCCTGAATTTCAGCCTCAGCTCCTCGCGCCCGTCGGTGCCAAAGGTGTGGGTTACCAGCCTGCTGATCCCGTTGAACGAAGGGCTCCAGTAGAGCCTTAGCTCGGGAGCGGCTCCACCGGCGCTATTGCTGTTCTGAACGCTCCAGTTGGTGGTGCCCAGCCCTTCAACTGTCCAGCCGGCGGGCAGCTGTCCGACGGCAATACCGGTAAACGGTTCGTACAGCAGTATGCCCTCGGCGCCAAGCAGGGCTACGTTGGAAGTGCCCGTTCCGCCCTCGCCTATCCCATTGCTGGCGGTTACCGTGTAGTAGTAGTTGCCTACGCTGGGGTTGAAGATATCGGTGTAGGATGTACCTTCATGCTCATCGGCTACCACAACGGCACCCGGCATGCGCACGATCTTATACTTGGTTTCGGCCGGGTTGATATACCCCCCGTGGATACCCTTGCTGGGAGCCGTCCAGGTGATCTGGCCACCGTTGGCAACGCCTGTCAGCAGCACGTTGGTGGGAGCTGCAGGAGCATCGGGGCCAAGCCATACGTTGAGACCGGCCGTTAGGCCATCCCCTGCCGAGTTGGTACCGTAGATGGAGAAGGTGTACATGCCCACATCGGTGCCCGTGAAGGCGAAGGTATCCTCCCCTCCGATGACGGGGGAATCGTTGACGTAGATGGGATCCTCCTCCCCGCTCAGGTAGAGCGATACCGAGGTAAGTTCGGTCAGCTCGTCGCCGGCAACGGTTTTGGAGGGGTTCGTCCAGAAGATATCGGCGTACACAACCCCCAGATCGGCCGGTACGGCGCGGAAGCTGGTGGGTGCCTCGGGGGCTTCGGGTTCAGCCAGCTGGGGAACGATGCATATGCCGCACCCGTAGTCGGTGTAGTCCCATGTGCCGTCCCCTACCGTGTACTGCATGCCGGAGCCTAAGCCTCCGGGCTGGTCGATCCAGAGGAACCAGGCGTTGGCATCGGTATTGGCGAAGCTCACCCAGAAGGTTGAGGGAAGCCCTGTAATGGGCGATTCGGGAACGAAATCCCAGTGGAAAACAAAATAGCTGGTCGCAAATGTTTCGCCCGTGTTGACGTGGTTCAACGCGACGGTTTGCGCTGCAGCGGTGATCTCGCTGCCAACGGTACCCCCGTTATCGTTGTAGAATTTTACCTCAAAGTTCAGGGGGTCAACCCCGTTGGCCGGGCTCCAGCCTCCGCTGTAAAGGGCCTGAATGCCGAAGATGCGGATGGCGCTGATGGGGTTACTGAACCCCTCAACTCTGTGCGCTACACGGTAGCCACCATCGGCTCCGGAAAGGTTGGAGTTCACTCCGGTTTCAAAATCAACAGGGGGGTTGGAGTAGGTTGCCTCGGGCATGCATTCGATGGCGCGCGTGGGCAGGTGGTTCAGGTCCTTAATCTGCCTAGCGCTTTGGCTCTGTTGCAGCTCCTTTTGGAGCAGCGCCTCCCTCTCAGCATGAGCCTTGCGGAGATCATCCTGAGTTTGCCCAAAAGCAAAAACGGCAACCAGTACAAAACATAAAAGCATTGTTAATTTTTTCATACTTGTTTCGTGTTAGTGAATAATAGTTTAATTAAAAATTTGTCTTGTTTTGGATCGAAAAAAATTAGCTGTTCATAGGCAAAAAATTTGGTGAATAATGAGTTTAATTCAAACCCTAAAAATAACAATTAAACCCATCTTTTGATATTAAAATGGAAATTTTATTGCACTTTGGCTGTAAACTATACATAATACCAAGGCCATAACGCTATTATACAGGTAATTAATAATTAAAAAAAAGTAATAATAATTATTCAGGATGAAAATGGGAAAAAACTATATTGGCCTTGTTAGTAGGTATTATTTTTTTTAGTTCGCTTAGACTTGCATGAACTATTCTATCATAACTTTTAAAGTGGGCATACAAGGCTTCAATTGTTTTTGGGCCAATGACAGCGATTTCCTCAAGAACAGAACTTTTTACTTCTTTTTCCCTTTTTTTGCGGTGAAAACCCAATACAAACCTATGTGCCTCGTTCCTAGTGCTTTGTATTATTTTAAGCGATTCAGATGATTTGTTCAAATATAGAGGCAGGGATTGGCCCGGGAAAAAGATTTCTTCCAATCTCTTAGCGATTCCAATGATGCGCACCTGGTTATATATTCCCAATTTTTTTACGCTTTGGTAGGCTGCATTAAGTTGTCCTTTCCCTCCATCTACTATAATTAATTGTGGCAAAGGCTCTTGTTGGTCCAACATTCGTTTATACCTTCTATATACAACCTCTTCCATTGATGCGTAATCGTCTGGTCCTTCAACTGTTTTTATGTTAAAATGCCTATACTCTTTCTTTGAAGGTATTGCATTACGGAAAACAACACAGGCGGCTACCGGGTTAGTTCCCTGAAGGTTCGAGTTGTCAAAACACTCTATATGAATAGGCAGAGTGCTGAGATTTAAATCTTTTTGCAAAGTCAATAACTTTTTATCTACCCTTTCCTGTCGTTTAATATTTTTAGAATTGCGTGACCTTTCCATCATATAAGCCTTGGCATTTCGGATTGATAGTGAGATTAATTTTGTTTTGTCACCTCTTTCGGGAACAATATATTTACAACCTTCAATTACAAAATCGGGTGTTAAAGAGACAGCAATGTTTTTAGACTTGGAGCCCAACCGCTGGCGTATCTCCGAAATGGCATAACCTAAAAGTTCTTCTTCGGACTCATTGAGAACTTTTTTAATTTCTAGGTTGTGGGACTGAACAATAGCCCCTTTTATAATTTTTAAATAGTTTACGCAGGCAATGCCGGTTTGGCTAACAATTGAAAAAACATCCATGTCTGTTAGTCTGGGGTTTACAACGGTTGACCTTGCCTGATATCTATTGATCATTTCTAACTTATCCTTTAAAACCTGAGCTTCTTCAAACCGAAAATCAGCTGCGCTCTTCTTCATTTCTTCCTTAATTATTCTACTGATTTTATGTGTATTTCCACTGAGAATTTCAATAATTGATTCAATATTTTTGTTATAATCTTCCTCTGTCTGGTTATCTATACATGGTGCTTTGCAGTTGCCAAGCTGGAATTCGAGGCACGACTTAAATCTTCCTGATTTAATATTCTCTTTTGTTAGCAATAGATTACAATTCCTTAACGGGTACAATGACCGAATGAGTTCAAGGACGGTTTTCATTAATACACCAGAAGTGTAAGGGCCGAAATAACGGCTTCCGTCGTTAATAATTCGTCGCGTGGGAAAGACTCTGGGGAAAGGTTCGTTTTTAATGCAGATCCAGGGATATGTTTTATCGTCTTTCAGCAGTACATTATACCTTGGCTTCAACTTCTTAATTAAATTGTTTTCTAATAGCAAGGCATCATTCTCAGTGTCAACAAGTATATATTTTATATCGGCTACGCGCAACACCATTACCCTCAATTTTGCATTGGAGTAATTTTTTCTATTGAAATACGACGAAACTCTTTTTTTTAAATCTTTGGCCTTGCCGACATAAATAACCTCGCCCTGAGCATTTACGAATTGATAAACGCCGGGTTTATTTGGTAACTCTCCTAATATATGCTGAACTGGCCGATGCATAAAACAGCTATAAATATAACAGATCGGTTAAACTTAAGTTTTTTAAAAACCGCTATGAAGTAACAACTCAGAAGTTAAAAAATAAAGGTACATTTTTAAAATTAATCCCGTCAAACAGCCCGTTGTGATTGATCTTTAACTTGGGTATAACGGTAAGTCCCATAAACGATAGGGTCATGAAAGGTGCGCTTAAACTACATCCGGATCTTTTTACCAGTTGATTTAGGGCAGAGTAATCTGCGCTCATCTTCATTCCATCGGCATCGCCCATCAAACCAAAATAATTCAAAGGGATACCGTTTGTTTCGCCTCTGTTTGTAAAGCAGATTCCTCCTTTGTGCTCTACTATCCAGTTCACAGCATCCACAATATCCTGTTCGTTACTCCCAATGCTAATTAAATGATGGCTATCGTGAGCTATGCTGGCAGCCATTGCTCCCTGTTTAAGATTAAAACCCTTTATAAAGCCTACCACCGGTTTTTCTTCTGAATATCTATCGAGTAATACTATTTTTAATAAATCATTCTCGGGCTGTGCAATTATTTCACTTTCTGCCGGAGCAAGTGTTTCCATGATTAGCCAATCGGTTATCAAATCGCCATCAATGGCCTGAATCACATTAAATCTGCTTCCGGAACTAATTACTTTTAAATCCTCTTTTACAATAGGTTTTTCCCTAAAAGCATAGCGGGGTTTGATCGTTTCCGGTATTATATTTTTAGTTTTTAACTCTTCTACCATTGATTTGCCTGCTATGTATGTGTCTAAAACTTTAAAATGGGTTAAATCTTCAACCATTATAAAATCGGCTGAGTCATTTACTTGCAACATACCCAATGGCAAATTGTAATGCTTAATGGGATTTATTGATGCTGCTTTAATAACATCGAATAGGTTATACCCAAGGCCTATGGCTCTATCAACCATCCTATTGATGTGTCCTTTTTCTAAATAGTCAGGATGACAATCGTCAGTACAAAACATAACCGACTGTGGATAATTTTCGATAAGCGGTATAAGATTATTGAAATTTTTTGCTGCACTTCCTTCTCGGATGAGTATTTTCATACCCAGTGCTATCTTTTCTTCTGCTTCGAGCAACGTACTACATTCGTGATCGGTTGTTATGCCTTTATCTATATACTTCTTCAATCCTTCTCCCGACAGGCCAGGTGCGTGACCATCTATGGGTTTGTTAATTTTTATGGCCGCGTTTAATTTTTTTTGTACTTCCGGATCATCATAAATAACGCCAGGAAAATTCATCATTTCGGCAAGAAACAGAAAATCATTCTTACTTAACAACTCTTCCACATCTTTGGTATTGATTACCGCCCCGCTTTTTTCCTGTGGCGACGCAGGAACGCACGAAGGAACTCCAAAGAAAAATTTAAGCGGAGACTGTTTGGCATCGTTTAGCATATAATTTATACCATCAATACCTGCCACATTAGCCACCTCGTGAGGATCACACATTACAGCAATGGTTCCATGCGCTAATGCCATTTTAGCGAATTGACTTGGGATTAGCATAGAGCTTTCGATGTGTATATGCGAATCGACAAAACCTGGGAGAATAAATGGTTGAGTAATGGACGAATCATGCTCGATGGCTGTTATTTTCCCATTGTCAATAATTATTCTTCCTCCCTCAATGGTTTTTTTTAAAGGGTCAACCACTACACCTTTTATAATAAACTGTTCCTTGTTCATATTTAATATTGTTTGACTACCACTTTTTAAAAATTATGCGCATTGAGTCTAGATGTATAGATTTCCTG
>Ga0116144_10003444_pt1 | contig 15789 bp, 23 predicted proteins | sample AD_UKC035_MetaG_FD_89746 | JGI IMG/M metagenome (GOLD analysis project Ga0116144, IMG submission 89746) | Active sludge microbial communities of municipal wastewater-treating anaerobic digesters from USA - AD_UKC035_MetaG | ecosystem: Engineered > Bioreactor > Anaerobic > Digestate | place: USA...
GCGCATTATCCGAATGGGGGCGGAAAAGTGGAACGAGATAGCGAAGAGCGTGTCTAACTTTCCCAAGCGCAGGCTTTGCGGGTGCGTCCGTAGCTCAATTGGATAGAGCTTCTGACTTCGGATAGTAGGGATTATGCCGTTTTCCTGCGATTTCAATTTTTGTATATTTATTGTAACCACAATAGTTTACAAAAGTAACGCTTCACAAAATGCTGTAATGACAGCCACTTGCGATATAGGCCATTTTCGGGTCTAAATGTAGTCAAAAAAGTAGGCAAACACGTTTTGCCACTTTTGACGGAAGTCAGAAGGCTTCGGCCAAGCGTGACCGACAAACCACTGGTTGCGGCAGGAAGGGCTGAGGCGTTTCAGGGTAGTCCCACCCGTCCCCTCCAATTAGGGCGTTCCTGCGTCAAATGGCGAAGCTGGACGGGTTTTGTAAACAGGCACCCCGTTTCACCATTCCGTTGCCGGGTCTGAATCCGCCGCTCGCCACATCCCGGATGGTCCCTTGATCCAAAAGAAAGGCCCGATTGGTTGGGATTAACCTTCGCTCGGCTTCCGAAATCCTCTAAACGGCCTCGACTTGATGCCGCAGAATGTCCACGACACTGCTGTTGACGGCGAAGAGAGGGGCGAACTGGTGGGCAATCCCGATGCTCTCGACCTCGGCACCCAAAAGGAGAACTTGGATCACCGTCGAATGAATGCCCTTGGCTGTGAACAGCAGTTCAGCGCCGAGCCGAGGCTTAGCCCGAGACCTTCTCCCGCCCTTCGCCTGTGCTCTTGCCGCACTTGAGGCACTTGCCGCCCCAAAAGTTGCGGTTGGTGCAGTCGTTGCTGTCGCAGCCGACTGCCCCGCAGTGCTTGCACTTATAGACGCCCTGCCCGTGGATGCTTCCTTGTCCGTTTCGTGTTCTTCCTTGGCAACTCATATTCCTTCCTCGTGTTACTGGCTTAATCGGCGTTGGTAATGGTGATCAAGGCACCGCATGCAAACGGAAGAAGAGCTTGTTCCAATCGTCAACTCGCCAATAGCTCGTGTTGGTGTAGCTGCCCGTGCTGGAGGTTATGCCGTCGTCTATAATAGTCCAGTTAGTCATGTCGCTGGACGCCTCCAAAACGTAGTTGGAACCCACAGGGAGGTTGTAGGCGTCAACCGTGAACGCCTTGACGAAGTTCACTCGTGGTCCCGACTCGTACTGGTACAATTGCTGAACTTCGGAAGCTGAGAGGGCACGGTTGTAAATGCGGATGTCGTCAATCACTCCGTCAAAAGATTCAGCCTGCCCGGCGAAATTCCCGCCAATACCCTCTCCGATGAAGTTAACATCCCAGTTCGGATTATACTCGCAAATGCCAGAAGCGTTGAGCACGCCGTTTACATACAATCGTTTCATGCTCCCGTCATAGGTAGCAGCGAACGCAGTCCAACCATTTGTGGGGATTAACTGATTTGCAAAAAGGTTCTCACTCGCTCCGCCAATGGTTATGAACTCAAGCGTTCTTGGTGAGGATTGAACCCAAGGACTGTTGTTAATTCGCACGCCAATATCCGCCCAATGCGCCCGATGAAAATAAATCCCTCGGGCGGGGTACACGGACTGCGGCACGTCGTAACCCGACGGGATGTATCTCGGCTTTATCCAACCGCAAATTGAAAAACTCGTTTGCACCCCAGTTATGGGACGGTTTTGTGACAAGTCTACAACGAAGTTCGTATTGGAATTATTTGTACCGTCAAAACGATACGCCTGGCTGGAAACGCCAAACCTGTCTTGCACTGGAACTCCACCTTTATTGATGCCGTTGTGACCGTGCCCGCTCGCATCATTGGCGTTCCCGTTGAACGGGTAGTAGGCAACAAGCCCATTCGTGAGCCAGCTTTGGGCGTGGACGCCTGTTGCAAGTGTTACTGTGAGCGTAATAATTCCGAATACCGATTTTGCTGTCATTTTTTCCTCGTGGTGATGTTTCACGCAACCAGACAGCGGGGAAAGAAAAGGGCGTGAACTCAACGCCCACTCATCTGAGGCTCTGGACGAGCCCATACGGGATGAACGCCAAGCCACGCCCGATTTGGGCGTGAACTCGGCACGGTCCCGTATCCTAAAATTGTCCAGATTTCAGATGAACCGCAGCCGAAGCTACGCAAATTTTAGTGTTCTACTCGTTCAGTTTTTCGCTAGTGATTCCTTTCGTTCACTTTTCTCATTTAACTACCAACCAGCCAAATTAGCAAGAGTTGTTCCACGTTTTTGCCTTGTGTCCGTTTTCCGAGGGAGGCTTTAGCGGGTTCTGGTTGCGGCAGCGGAGAAAGGGAAACCGCAATTGCCGCTATCGCTTCTTCGCCGCCCGAGTTTCAAGTCGCAAGTTCTCCACGTCCTTGATGAGCCGCCAGAAGGGAACGCCCAAGGCTTGGGCGATGCTGTCAGCCGCATTCAACGTCGGGTTTATTTTGAGCCGCTCAATCAGCGAAATCATCTTCGGAGCCAAGTCCGCCCGTTCCGCTAGTTGTTCCTGCGTCAAATACCGGGCTTTGCGATGTTGGCGAACGACCTGCCCGAACAACCGTGCAAAATCAGTGGACAGCATCTTGCCAGACTGCTTGCTGGAAAGACCCCCGTTACAGGAAGGATATTACCAATTTGCTCTTGCCAAGAAACTCGAAAAGGCGTTGTCTCGTGCCAATGGTTGAAGCAGTGGAAGACAGGTGTGAAATCTTGGCAGCACCGGAACAAAATATAGCCGGCGGGAGTCACGGTTTTGTAACTGATTTTCGCTTGCGTTCAGAAACCATAGACCAAGAATCAGACCATAACTGTGAAAGAAAACATGAAAACGATGATGCGAGCACTTCTAATCGCTGAACTTGTATCCGTGGCGGGGTTGCTTTATGCCCAGTCCAATACACTCCAATTCACGGCAACACGGGCAACAGACGAGCGAGCAATTCAATTGCGATGGCGGAGTGAGACTAACGCTCTGTACCGCCTTGAACACACTCCCGCACTTTCGGAAAGCGTTGTTTGGGATACGCTGGTGGATTTGTTCCCCTCTCAAGGAACAAACACAGTGTTTTTGGATACGGGCAAGTACTGGACTGAACCCGCTTTGCCGCATCCGAAAGACGATGCCCAGCGATTCTATTGCATCACCAAAGTAGGAACGAACACCCTCGCCTCGCCGGTAGTCACAATCACGAACTTGACCGCTGGAACGAACGTTTCCGGCGAGCTTGAAATCGGCGTTCACATTTCCACGGCAAACAGCATTACCTTTGTGCGGTACTACGTTGACGGCGAGGAAGTGCAATTAGGCAGTGCGGATGAAGACGGAAATTCCAGCTACACCATAAACACAACCGAATGGCCAAACGGTTCACATGAAGTCTTCGTTGTTGCCGAAACCACCAGCGGGACAACCACAACGGGCACCGTAGTTGACGAACAAAATGGGGCGGGAACATCCGCAATCATTCCGGTCACTTTTGATAACTGGATTTCAAAGTGGTACTTCTCGTTTCCGGGATTTGACCCGTCGTTAGGAGAAACGCAACGCATCACCGCAGAGTTTGCGGCATACTCATGTTGGACTCTGCAAATCGTAGATGAGTTTGATACGGTGGTTCGCAATGCCTCCGGTGCCGGGACAACAATGGCATTTGATTGGGATGGAAAAGATGACAGTGGCTTTGACACGATGGACGGCACTTTCAACTTCATTCTTTCCGCAGAGCAATGCACGCCGCTTGCGGGTGAAATGAGCAGCAGCGAAGCTGCTTCTTTTTCTATGGTTCAAGAGACACCGCAATTGCTCGCATGGTCTGGTTCTGGTTCCGTTGTGCCGCTCGCTCTTTATCCACCCGGAATTGACACAAATAGTTTCACGATTTTTGAAGGCTTCATGTCTGATTTCTTGCCGCAGCCTTCTTCGAGGATTTCGTCAGTCCAATCTTCGGAAATTCTCACTGACGACCCGGTCCCACAAGCTGCTACTTCTCCGCAAAGCACACAAAGACCCCGACGCCCCGCCCCCAAACCAATTAAGGGAAGCCCCGGCAAGTTTGGTGTCGCTTGGCAGGGTCATCATCCGAATCCCGGAACGAATGGAATTCCCGGCTTCAATCGTCCCGCAAACTTGACGGGAAGCATTCAGCTTGACCCGAACTATGTGTTGCCTTACGGCCCCATCGGTAGGGCCAAGGACATTGCTGCGGGGTTTGAAACTACGTTGAGCAAGTACAAATGGAAAAAGGCGTTCAACTACGGTAACGACCAGTTGTCCGCCGCTCTGCTTCGGAAACCGTCAAAAGGTGGTTCAAACGTGTTTAACTACTGCAACCTTGGCTTGCTGATTGGACACGGAATTAGGGGCAACAATCAGGACTTTCTCGCCACGTCAACGCCTTCGCTTCAAACGTATATGCCCATCTACCGAACGGGCGTGAACGCTTACGATTGGGTGAGAATGTCAGAGTTTGATTTCGGCGGTGGTCCGGGGGGGCTTCGCTGGGTGGGGATTTATGCGTGCAACATGCTTTCGTACTTGAACGCTCAGGACATGTACAACAAGGGCGTTCTGCCGATAAATCCGAACCTGCACATTCTCTTGGCGGAAGAAACATCAATTCACATGTACCCGACGTTCGGGCAGAAATGGGCGTCTTACATGAACGGCGGCGAGGGTGGAGGAAAACGCACCGTGATTGACGGATGGATTTTGGCTTCTCAGGTTGTTCATGCCGTGCCGGGAGTAGTTCCGGCGGGGCACACAGTCACTATGTCGTGTGCATACTGGCCCGACTGCCGCAATGACTCGTTGTTTTCTTATACAAATAACGATCTGGACGACCCTTCGGAAATCCTGTTCCGCCGAGTGCAGGTCTTTCCATGAGACTCCGGTTCGTCTGCTTTCTACTGGCTGTGTTGCCCGTCCTCCTGGCGGACGGGCAGCCCATTCAACAATTCTCAGAACGGTTTGACTGTCGCCCTGACTGCAAAGTCACATGGGCGGTAACGAACCGACTCCCTGCAAAGGTCAAAACGTTAAAGGTTGTTCCAACGAAGTTTTCCCACGAAACCACTTCCAACTTGCTCCAGATCGCCAGCCTCACCCCAAAGAACAAAAAAAGTCCGGTTCAATCTGGCGTGTTCATGGGAAAGGATGTTTCGGCATTCGGGAATAGAGAAGAAACCCGCAGCTTGGAAATCGTGCCGTCTCAAGGTTTCGTAGTTTTGGTCAACAGGGAAGCAGTTGCAGGTGCCCGGCAGCTATCGGAAGGCGTTCCCGAACGGAAAGGCGTTCTAAAGCACGCTCTTGAGCAATTGCAGTCCCTTGGAGTCAATCAGGCTGAGATTGCTACAAACACCTTGGGCAAAGTTGAACCCCGAACACTTTCAGAGGAAACGGAAATCTTCAAAGACAAGATTTCGGGAAATGTCGTCACAAACGTACTGGCTCGCTGGGTTTGGCTCAATCGGCAGATTGAAGGCATCACGGTTTCGGGCGGGAGTGGCCTCCTTTTCAAATTCGGGAATTTAGGAAAAATCTCCGAATTGAGGTTGACTTGGCGGACGATTGAACCCTTCAAGGAATTGGAAGTCCCGAACCCGGACGAATTTGTGAAACTCGTTAAGAGTGGCAAGACGCTGGTTCGGATGGGAACTAGTCAACCATTCACGTCCTTAACCGTCACAAACGCTTCGCTGTTCTATTGGGAAAACTCCGGAACTGAACCGCAGAAATACATTTACCCTTTCGCTGTTTTGAACGCCAAAACCGACAAGGAAGGCGAGGCGTCCAGCGTTGATATCTTCGTGACCTTTCAGAACTGATTGGACTTTATGCGGGTGCCCTTACCGTGCCTGCTTTGGGGATGAGCGAAGCTCGAATGTCCCCGCTGTTGCTGATTACTCTGCCGCTGCGGGTGTGCCGTCTCGGGCTGGCGATTTGCCGAGTTTCTTCTTCATCGCCGCAATGGGCAGAAGGTCAACAAGTTCATCATGGTAGTAGCTGTCGTCGTAACGGTTTATCATCTTCGTCTTCGCATCATACCAGAACTCAGCCGCCGCCGAAGTCGGTTTCCATTCCGCCACTTCCCGCTGGTACAGTAGCGCCCATGCCCGCACAACCAAGTCAATGACGGCTGGGCTTTTGAAATCCAACGCCAGAACGGCGGTCTCGCCGTCAGCGAATCTGACCTCGACGTTTGTTGTCATTTGTCGCCGTCCAGCGTTCGCAGCGTTTGGTCTCCGGGGCCGACATAGTGCCCCTGACCATCAAACGTCTTGTCGGCAGACTTAATGTACTGGCCTTTCAGTTTTCCTTGTCCGTCCCGCATGTACGACACGTTGCCGTTTTCGATGCGTTGGCCGATGAGTCGGCCCTTTTCGTCACGAATGTATTCGCTCATGTTGTCTCCGTTCTCTTGTTGGTTTTCTCAATCGTCGTCTGGCCAGAGCGGCTCGGGCCGAAAGAAATCCTTGAAGTCCTCTTCCACAAACATCCGGTGAAGTGCTTTCATTTTGCTCCCGATGCTCCGCAAGTCGGCCTTCTCCAATGGGAAGTTGTTCACGTTGACATCAACGAACAACTTGCTTTCGACGTGTTCCGTGGCGATGACGATTAGGTGCGGCATGTTGTTGTCGGGGCTTTGAACCCACAAAAGAGAAAGCCCCTCCCGTTCGCACAGCACGATGCCCCAAACAATGCGGGTCGTTCCCCGCAGAAGATACGGTACACGGCGGATTAGATACGCCTTCATTGTGCGGCCTCCTTCATCCGCTCCAGTAGCCAATGGGTTTGGCACGTTTCTTCCAGCAGTTTAGAAATCAAAAGTGCGGCGAATCTGTCGTTTGATTGAGCGGCGTCGGCTTGCGACATCCGCAGCGCAACTTGGAATTGGCTGAACAACTGAAAAGCGTTTTCCAAATTTTGACTTTTCATTTCGTCTCTTTCAACACCTTGAACACGCTGGCCACGGGCATCTTCAACTCCCGTGCAATTTCTCGAACGCCCTTTCCCTGCTCCCGCAGTTCCATCACGTCATCCCGCCTGCGCTGGAGGGTTGAGGGTCGCCCTAGACGGACGCCACGGTTGCGAGCGGCGGCGATACCGGCATTCACCCGTTCCTTGATGATTGCCCTTTCAAATTCGGCCACTGCCATCAAGACACCCAACTGGAACTTGCCGACTGGGTTGCCATTGCTGGTGTCAATGCCCTGCGACGTGCAAACCAACGGAATTTGGAGATGGGTCATCTCGTCAATGACCAGAGCCAAGTGGGTTAACGATCTACCCACTCTATCGAGCTTGTAGCAAACGCATCTTGCCAAAGCACCAGCACGCATCTGCTTCATCATGCGGTCAAGGGCAGGACGGGATGACTTGCCGCCCGAGGCATGGTCCTCGAAAATCTCGGTTTCGGTCCATCCCCGCATGTCGCAGTACTTCTTAATCTCCGCCAATTGCGAGTCAGTCGTCTGGCTCCCGTTGTTGGTTGAGACCCGAACGTAAATCGCTGTTTTGGAGTTCATAGTGTTTACAAAACATTTGTTTGCACCGCTGAAAAGTGCCTCTCGAATTCCCTATACTTTTGCCACTTTTCCCGGGTGATTTTCGGGGGAGTATTCCTGAACGGGGTTTGCTCGGGAGTCTGCATACTCTCTCAGCACCAGCGGTGGCATTCCTGAGCAAATTCGCACCCGGCACACTGAATGCCGCATGACGGAACGAAGTCCTCCCGGGCCAGCCCTTCAACGTAGGACTCAATCATCTTCATCAGGCGAACCCGTTGGGTTTCGTTCATGGGGCCGAGTTTGGTGATGACGAGCTTTGGCGTCTTGGTTTTGACCAAGTGATGCAGTTCCCTGCCGCTCTCCGCCTTGCCGGTGGCCTCACGGTACAGAACCGAGTAGCACGATAGCTGAACCTCGTGAAGGCGTGCGGCATACTCTGGGGTGGGGGTCTTGCTAGAGGTTTTGAAGTCAACAATCCGCCCCCCGGCACGAACCAAATCCACCACGCCGATTAACGTGGGCAGGCCGTGTTTCGACAAATCCGCCTCAAGGGGCACTTCAACGGCCTCGGGCACTTCGTTGGACTGGATGGGCGTATCCTTGAAGTAGGTCTCCAGTAACGACCAAGCCGTGTCCTTATGGGCGGATTCTTCACCCTCCCAATCAATTTGCGCCGTCTGCTCTGTCCAGCCCTTATCGAACAGCCCTTTGAACTGTTCGAGCCGGAAGGGCTGCTTTTTCCAGCGTGCCATGTTCCACGCCTGCAAGACCGCATGGACTACCGTGCCCACATGGAGGGCTGGCGTTGGCGGCTTGCCGATTTGCTCCACGTACCGAAAGAAGAACTTGAGGCGGCACGCCAACCAGCAGTTGAGCCGGGAGGCGCTGACAGCTTGCTTGAGGGCTTCGATTGGACTGTGCTTCCCAGCCGGGGGTGCTGGCGGAGCATGGACGGCATCAAGCGTGGCAATCATCGGGCACCTGCCTTCTGGAAGCGGCTTTGGAATCGGTTGCGTCGGTTTGTCTTGTCCTGGCCCGTCTGTTCAAGCAGTTCCTCGATTAAGCTGGACGCTTGCAGTTTGTTCAGGGTTTTGACGCCCGCCCCGAACCGCTCCTGAGCCAACGCCTCGACTTGGTTCTTGTTGAGGCCGTTTTCGGCTACGATTTTCTGAATGAGGTTCTTCTGTTTTTCAGAGCAGTTCCACTCGTCGCTGTGCTGGGCGTGACCGTTGCTCCCGTTACCGTTGCTGTGTCCGTTCCCATTGGCGTTTCCGTTGCCGTTGGCCGTTGGCAAGTAGCCAGCCTCTTTGATGCTGGCGTCAACGCCCTCTTGGAGAAGCTTGTAGAGGCGGGCGCTTTCAGCCTGAACTTGGTTCACGTCGGCAATTTCCGCCCGCAGCGTTATACCGAACTGGTGGGATGAGAAACTCGGCAGACCGAGCTTTTTGCTGTAGTTGCATTCAAGTGTAATCATAATGTTATTATTTGTGCGTACATTAAATGACAAATGGCAGCTTGTCAAAATCTTTTTCGTGCGTACAGTAACTTTTTTATGAGCAAGAAACGGACCCGAGGCAGACCGCCGCTCCCCGAGGGTGCGGCCAAGGAAGGACGCCTCTATTGCCGCCTATTGGAATCGGAAATTGCCGAGATCGCTGACGCCGCCCGAACCGCCCAGAAGTCCAAGTCCGAATGGATACGGGGTGCGCTGCTGGCGGCTGCGAGGTCGAAGAAGCCAGCCCCGTAGGCTTGGTGGTTTCTCGGCTCCTGGAGCCACGTAGAGGCGTCCTGGCTTTCCGCCCCTACCACACCCCCTTGAACCCTCTTGGATAGCCCTCGGGGGAGCCATACGGGGGGGGGTGGCGACGGGGGATGGCCTCCGAAGGGAGGCTGGTGACGGCGCTTGGCCCTACGGGTGTTGTGAGTCCCCTCGGGCCTGTAAAGTCCTTTTAGCGCCTATTCGGCAAACGAAGTTGAGCGATTCACGGGTTGACCGCAGGCGGGGGCGTGCGGATTTATTTGCCCCAAGGTCTCGCCCGCCCGTACTTGAGGTTGTCCTGCTGGATTTTGCGGAAGATGCGTTCGGGCATATTTCTGTCCCCCGTTTCAATCTTGGAGATTGTCGTTTGCTTTACGCCGAGAATTCGTGCGGCATCCGTTTGGTTTATCGCTCGCCGCTTCCGCCACGCCTTCAAATAGTTTCCCGTGCCCGCATACCCGCCCAGTTCTGCGAGTTTGAATTTCAATTCGGTTGCCGTGCTCTTCTGGTCGTACACCCACGTCTTGTCCCCCGCTTGAATTGAGAGGCAATGCAGGTTCTGAAAGTGGAACTCTTTGCCTTCGTAAAAGATTTTGCCTTTCATCGCTCCCGGATTATGACTCCCCTTGTCATAATCGCAAGAATCCCGCTCTGAAATCGCCAAGAAATCGGGGGCAACCCGAAAATCTTTCGCTGTACGTCATTGCACCGAATTTCATCACGGGCGTTTTTCGATAAGCTTGGAAGCAACATCAAGGCAATCACGCCACGATGAAAAAAAGAAAGAATGCAAGTATGAAAAACAATCAAATCAAAGAAACCGGAAAATGCTGCCTCTGCGGTGGACAATACAAAATGTACGGGTGCAACCCTGACCCGTTAAGGATGCGTGGAAGTTGTTGCCACGATTGCGACACGTCCAAAGTCATTCCTGCCCGACGAATCCTTGCGGGAATGAATGAGCGTGCCGCCGATGTTTTCGCAGGAGTATTGCGGAGCATCGTAAGCGGACGATGCACAAGCCAACTGCAAATCACTCGTCAGGGCGACGGGATATTGATTACTGCCCGATGAAACAAAGGAAAAGCAAAGTTATGAAAACCATTTGCCCCAAGTGCAAGCAGGATGCGACCTTTCACGAATCGGTGCTAATAACCGTCTCCAACTACTACAAACGTCCAATGTACTGGGATGACGGAGAATGGGAAGCAGACTATAACGAGGACGAATTTGATATTGGCGATGATGCAAGTGCGGACTCGTGTGGTATTTTCTGCGACAAGTGCGGAGCGGAGGTCAATCTGGACGACATCATTGTGGAAGAATGGGAGGAAGATTATGCGAAGGAAACTTGACCCAACATTTGCCCCGTGTGGCGAGTACCCAAATGCGACACAACACAGCAACCCGGAGTTGCTCTGGGACCACTGGCACGGCTTGTATTTCAAGACGTGTAAGGAGTGCCAATACCACGGGTACTACGTGAGATTTCACCGAAAGGAAGTTGACGTGCCCTTTGAAGTAGCTAGTAACTACTTTCCAACTATGAAAGCGGTGCGTAAATGGGTAAAGGAAACGCACGCAAACGGTGACTGCAATGAAGGGTGCCGTTGCTCTAACGCCTTTCCGCCCGCCCGCTGATTGCGGAGCGGGCGATTTAGTTAAGGACGCAAACGGGTGGTTCACTCATACTGTCACCTTTGCCTTTCGTGCGGAGCCGCAACACTTGTTGCACCTGACTCGCCTCTTTCGGCGGACCCCGACGCCCCAGCGCAGCTATCGGGTGAGCCATACGGGGGGCTGGGTACGACATTCTGACCGCCAAAGCTCCCTTGCTCGGGCACAAATGGGGCTTCTTTTCGCCAATAAGCATACCAATCTCGGGGAAATCAGGGATACCCCGTGAAAAAGCACCCCCCTATCTCCGCCCATTCCCGCCTCGTTCCCGCCGCTGCTTACCATCGGAAGTCATTGAAGTAGTGGCGATTACACGAAGCGCAAAGAAGGCGTACAGTGCTGTACGCCTAAGCTACTGCCAATGAGCGACTTACGACGATTTCTTTGTTGACATCCTAAATGGGGTTTGCTATCCTCGTGCCAGCCTGAAAGAACGGCTCCTTGGCACAGTGCCAACGGTGAGACAGCACAGTAAAAGCTGTCGCCGTGCGTAGCGTCGAAAGGTCTTCCGATTGGAGGTCTCCCATGTGATGTCCACGTAAGGAGTCTGTACAGGCCCAAACAGTTATGAGAAACAAAAACGTCAGTGAACGAATGCGGTGCCCCAACTGCGGGGAAATCGCCAACTTCTTGCACTTCCGCAGTGTGGAGTACGTTGCCCCCGTCGTACTGAAGGACGGAGAAATCACCATTAAGCGCAACAGGGAAATCCTGAATGAGACCGACGATGACGAGGATGCTTGTCACTGCGGTAAGTGCCACAGAAAGGTCTCGTTTGATGAAATCGAAATCGTGGAAATGGAGAACGAGGGGGCGTAAAGGGAGGCAGCATGAAAACCTACACCGCAGTCGTCAAAATCGGCGATGGCAAAGAACTTGGTCTCTATCGAAACACCGTGGAAGTCCAAGCAAGCACCCCACAAGGCGCACGAAAAAAGGCGCTGGCCCTCGCACTCAGCAGCACGTTTGTCACCGTGGACTTGTCAGAGGGGCGGAACATCGGCGTCAACGAAGTGTACCGCCAAACCTTTGGGGACAAACCTGAACCGTGGTAGTGCGTTTCGCCCATGAGGAAGATATGTACAGAAAGGCGAGGTTGCTTTACCCATTTCGGGATTGCCCCCTCGGGAGTCGGCCTCGCCTATATCTGTACCAAAAAAGATTTCCGAGGGGCAGTCCACGATTTGAGAGGCGAGGTATGAATAGGCGTAGGCGTGAGCAATTCGTAAAGAGCCGAGCTTGGCTCAAGACGCACACGTTCGTAATCACGCATTCGTTGAGGAAGAAACTGGAAGGTGTCCCGCTTGAACAGCGGCCAGCATATTGCTACGTCCAAAATCTCGTGCTCATTTTCTCTGACGAGTACGAAGGGAAGTTCGTGCCCATAGCGTCCCTAATGTGGAAGGACAAACTTGGCCCCAAGTACAAGTCCGTCATCCGACAAATGCAGGAGTGGAACGAGTTGGAAGTTGACGAAGATTTCTGCTGGTCAACGGACAAGTCGGGATACCCGATGTCCTACGCTGTCCCGCCGTCGGCAATGGAGACGAAAACTTGCACCGTTGACTTTGAGAGGAAGCGAGTCCGTTTGCCCAAGCCAGACAACAAGCCCCGTGGCCCCGTATCCGAGTACGCACTCGAATGTCTCTCCAAACTCCAGGTTGCCGAAACGCTGACATTCCCACCGCCGGAAGAACCGTCCAAGAATTCTGACATCCGCAAGGCACGCATCAAGTGGCATTGCGAGCATATCGCTGGCGGCGATTTTTCCCTTCGGTACGGGAAGAAGGTCAAGAGGCTGTATCATCAGGTCGTGTTGATGCCGAAAGAGGGCCGCTGCAACCTGAGGTACGACTACCCGCTTATGGAATACGACGTGCGGACGTGTCACCCGCTCTTGATGCTCAAGCTCTTCACCAATCCCGTCGAGCGCACGAAGTACGCCGCCATGCTCTCGGGCGACATTTACACCACCATCGGGCGGGAAATGGGGTATGCCCGAAAGCGGGTGAAAGAGGATTTCCAAAAGGTCGTGAACATCGGCCACAAGACCCCTGATTGGATGGCCAAGCAGTACGTCTTTCAGTTTTACCACGAGCACTTCCCCGCTTTCGCCGTGGAAGTGCTCTTCCACCGCAAAGACCTTGCCCAGTACCTCCAAGACCTTGAAGCAACCTTGATGGTGCAGCGCCTCGGTTCATTCTGTCGGGAACACGGCCTTTTCTGGATACCGATGCACGACGGGTTCATTGCCCGAGCCGATCAAGGCGGTGCGATTTCCGAGCGGGCGAAAGTAATCATCCAAGCGGAAGTGGGATTGGCTCCGCACATTGACTGCACCCCTCTGGGTACTTAAAAAAAGCCGTGGGCCTCTATGCACTATTACAGGGTATTAAGGCACTTTCTTTAACGGCTGCGGCCTACGTCTCGGGGTACGTAGATACGTACTCGCTCCCCATAAAAAGTGGGTCGCATATTTTTAACGGCTGTCGGCACCCCGAGCGGGAGGGTTTTAGATTACATCCAGTCACACCCATGCCCTCGGGCGTAGGGGGAGCGGCGGCGGTACACCAGCCCCAAAATCCTTTGCGACCTTGCCAGCGAAGCCGTGCAGGGTTTAGCTACGACTGCGATGGCTCGAAAGGCATACACAACTCGCTTGCTCTGGCCGCTCCTTCCGGTGCTGGCTGGTGCAGCGTGCTGGGGCGGCACGAACGAGTGGATCGCTGCCGACTACACCCCGTTCTTGAATGGCAAACCGTGGCCACGCTTCCCAATAGTCGGGTATGTGGAAGGTCCGTCCAACGTCTGGGTACATCCGTCCGCCCCGAAGCGGTTCCCCACCGTCACGGAAATCCATGACCCTGATTCGGACTTCACAACTGTCGTGATTAAGTTCCCTGACGGGCGGCGGTTCAAAACGTACAACGAGTTTGTCCTCGGGCCGTATCTCTCCGCCGTTTACTGCGGGGACTTCAACGGCGACGGGCGACTTGACTTCGTGGCGGTAAAGCCTGGCTCAGGCTGTGGCCTCGCTGCTGAATACTGCACGGGGGTCTTTGCCTTCTCGCACGAAAGCGATTACTCCTTCACTCGCATTACCACAATGGGGCTAGGGCCACATGATTTGGTCGTTGACCCCCGCACGAAAACCTTTCGTCTCATGCACACGGCGTTTCGGCAAGGCGAGAGCACGGACGGGAGAACCCACAGCTTTTGGGTGCATGGGTTTTACAAATGGGACAGCCTGCGGTTTCAACGGGACGAAGACATTCGGGCCATCTGGGTTCAGTATTTGAACCGCCCCAATCACGAAGCCACCAAACTCCTGACGGAGCGGCTCAAAGCGAAGGCGTGGGCCAAAGATTCGGAAGCGGAAGCTCCTATTGATTGGTAGAGGCAGAGCCGCTGCCGTGTTTGTGGGGCCAAGCACCCCAGCCTCTGGCGAGTCAGAAAGTTGTCACAGGTTTGTCAGCTTCTCTGCTTCCTTCTGCTGAAACTCATTGCTGAGATGGCCGTAGGTTTCGGCAATGAGCTTTCCTCCGTCAGCGTGCCCCAACCATTTGACCAGTACGAAACGGTCAACACCCGCCATGACGCTCTGGCTAGTAAAATAGTGCCGCAAGTAATGCTCGCTCAGATACACGCCTGCTTGCTCCCTGGCCTTTTCCAGCGTGCGGCGGAAATTCGTGATGCGTCCCTCCTGCAAATTGGGGCGGGGTGAAGGAAACAACCATTCGCTTTCTTGGTTCCGTCTGGCGTGCATGTCTTTCAGGTGAGCTTCAAGCTTCGGATTGAAATCCAACCATCTCTCTTTGCCAAACTTCGTGTTGCGATGGAAGCGGACTTGTCGTTTGTCGAAATAGATGTCACCCCATTGGAGCGATAACGCCTCGGTCTCCCTCGCACCCGTGTACATTAACAACCGCAAGTAATCTGCAAATTGCTTACCGCTCTTCGGGCACTGAGCGATAGCAGCCGAGACGCATTTCTCGATTTCCTCAGCCGAGGGGAGCTTCTTCTTCTTCGGCTTGTGGTTGAACTTCTTTATGCCGTCAAACGGCAAGCGGACAATCTTCCTCTCCTCCTTTGCCATACGAAGCATGGATCGAAGTGCGTACACACGGAGATTGAGCGAGTGTTTGGAAAGCCGTTCCCCTGTTCGCTCGCTGACTCGCTCCCCTTCTTTTTTGAGGAAATCTCGGATGCTCGCCTCGGAAATCTTATCCAATCGCCTGTCAGAACCGAAGTAGCTCTCCCACACATTGAGGAAGCTGGTCTCATTGTCCAACGAATGCCTGCTCTTGCCTGCGTGGCTCAGGTAATACTGCTTGTACTCGCCGAAGGTCGGCACCCCCGTTCCGCCTCGCAACTCTCCCCGCCTTTCTTTGGCTCGCATCTCTGCTCTGGCCTCCACCGCCTGGGGAATTGTCGTAACGCTCTCGTCGAGTGCGAATTTCTGAGGGCGGCGTTTACCCGTTTTGGGGTTTGTGACCCGAAGTTGGACGTAGAACACGGCCTTCCGTCGCCATAGACCACGGATGCGCTTGCCCCGTTTGTCTCTGACCTTTTCATACTGGACTGTTGGCTTGCCCATAGACTACGCTGCACGTCGCACGAAGTATGCCTACCACATTGGCCAAATGTAGGCAAGAAAGTAGAATAATATAGAGAAGTGTTTTTCTAACTTTCATAAGTGCCTGATTTTCAGGTGCGTCCGTAGCTCAATTGGATAGAGCTTCTGACTTCGGATCAGAAGGTTGCAGGTTCGAGTCCTGCCGGACGCGCCAGTTAAGAATGGAGTAGCTTGAGGAGAACCGGCCCGTTTCGCAC
>Ga0116144_10003449_pt1 | contig 15775 bp, 14 predicted proteins | sample AD_UKC035_MetaG_FD_89746 | JGI IMG/M metagenome (GOLD analysis project Ga0116144, IMG submission 89746) | Active sludge microbial communities of municipal wastewater-treating anaerobic digesters from USA - AD_UKC035_MetaG | ecosystem: Engineered > Bioreactor > Anaerobic > Digestate | place: USA...
ACTGGCAATCCAGCACTACCACGTCGGGATGCAGATCGGCGATCAGCGCCAGGGCCGCGTCGCCCTGATCCGCCTCACCCACCACCGTGATGTCCGGGGCGCGATCCAGCAGCACGCGCAACCCAAAACGTAGCGCCGGGTGATCGTCAGCCAGTAAAACACGAATGGGAACAAGCATGGTTAGCCACTCTTTGGTCTACCACGAGAAAACGCACCCACTGCAAACAGTCCGGCAAAGAAGAGACAATCTAGGACGAGAAATCCGCCGCAAAGGCCCCCGAACCACCCCGACGTTTGCCGCACCGTGATTTCAGAGTCGGCGCTGGCGAAGAAGGCGGCAAGCCGTTCATTGGCCTCCATGAGACTCGAATGATAAGCAAATTCTATCCGCAATTCCCCGCTTTCAGCGTTCAGCACCAGGTGAAGGCCGCTGAAGCCGTCATCGTTCGATGCAGCCGAGATATTCGGATTGGCAGATCGGACGTGGCGCAACGTCTGCGGCTTGCCGAGCGGCAGCCACCACAGGAACGTTTCCTGCACCGCACAATCTACTTGCGCCGGCTCGATGCGCGTGCAAGTGATGACGGTCACGCTGCCGAAGACCCACGTGCAAAACGCGGCAAAGGCCAGGCACAAGAGGCCTAAAAATGCGAGGCCGAGACGTTTTTTCATAGCTACAAGTACACTTCCGGCTCTTTCCGCGCGCTGCAACTTTCGTACAGCCACCGCCGCGTTTGCTGGATGCGCGGGTCTGCCAGCGCCCTTGCGCCGACGGGACAGGCCCGCGTGCAGGCGCAGCAGAGGATACACGCCGCCGGATCGGTGGCTGCCGGATCGTCGGGGGGGATTGCCGCCGTGGGGCAGACTGCGATGCACGCGCCGCAGCGGGTGCAGAGCGCCGCGTCCGTCACGGGAGCCACGCCCGTCAGCTTGTGCCCTTCGCGGTAGGGGAAGTTCCCCGGAACGGATAAGGGCGAAATATCCTCCACATGCGCGATTCTCCACACTTTTTCCCGAATCTGCCGGCCGAAATCCGCTGCCCGCTGCAAATCCGCCGCGTCGGGACGGCCCGGCGACAGGGGCAGTTCTGCCGTGGAAAAGGAATGTTCGCCCAGGAATCCGCCGCCGGCCACAGGGCGAAAGCCGCATTCCACGGTCAAGTGTTGCAATTCGAGCAAGGCATCCTCAAACAGCCGGTTGCCGTACACCACGACGAGCACAGCGGGCGTTCCCTCTCCCTGCAAGCGCCGGAACCGCTCCGCCGCCACCGCCGGTATCCGCCCGGCGTAGACCGGCGCGCCGAACACCACCAACGTATCGCGGAGCGGCGCGAAATCGCGCGCCTGCGACTCCGGCGGCGTCAAATCCAGGCGTGTGATGCCATCCGCGGTTATCCCCGCCGCGATGCTCTCCAAGACCCGCCGTGTTGTGCCCGTCGGAGAAAAATAGGCCAGCGTAATCGAGTGAATCTTCATCTCCCTCCTAATAACAGGATTTGCGGAATGATAGGATCAAAAAATCCGTTCAATCCGTTCAATCCGTTGAGAATTACCCGTTAAACGTGTACCGCCGCGTCCAGTGTTGTGTCGCGCCCGGCTGCACGTTGATCCCCACGAACACTTCCGCGCTGATGACGTGGATGGCGCCCCACACGGCCACCCGCACCGGCGTGAAGTCGTCGTATTCCTTCAGCGTGACGCCGCTGGGCTTGTGGGTCAGTTCCCATTGCGCCATATCAGTGCGGCTGAAACCCTGCAAGCGAGCATAGAATTGATGCTGCGGCATAACCCGGCAGCGCAATTCCCCGCCCACCACCTCCAGGTCTTCGGAGGCCATGCGCCCCGCCCGCTCCGCCGGCGGCTCCAGCGTGATGGGATAGGGGGTCCGCAACACATAATCCGGTCCGATGGGGTGACTGTCTATCCCCATAAAATTGTGGCAGTATTCGTGCGTCACCAGCGGTTTCTCCCCCACATTTTCCAGGGCGTAGGCAATGGTCAGCTCGTTCTCGTTGACCGCGAGGGTTTTGACCAACCGCGCCGCGTAACCCCGACAGTCTAGCGGCGCTACCGTAAACGTCGCCTGCGTCGCGCTCGTCTCCATCGTCACGGGGAATAACTCCGCAATCGGGTAAGGGCGGAAGAAGTTGTAGGACGCATCGTCCGGGCGCGTCAACAGGCCGACGCCCAGCTTGGGGAAGGACTCGCCGGGCCGCGCGTCGTCGTAGCCCACCGGCAGCTCGATGCCGAACTCGTTGCACAGGCCCATGCCGCCGCTCCCCTGCCCCGGCACGTAGGACTCCACCACGCAGAACGTGTGCCCACGGCGCGGCGGCCCACCTCGGCCTGCCGCGCCCAACGGCGGCGCATCCAACACGACCTGCGTGACAAAGCCGGTCCAATCAAAGCGCGTGCCGCGATACATGCTGCCCGGCGCGGCAATCGTCACTGTCAGCCGTTCACTTTGCAAGACTATCGGGGTTTCCGATGCGATCATAGTCATCTCCTTATGGCAGGATTGCCGATTTTTCAATCTCCACTGACTTCCTCGAACAACTTCTCATACGCTTTGTCTGATAAATGCACCTTGTCTTTTGCTAACACTTCCTCTACAGCCATTCCCTGCAAAATCCTTTCGGCGTCGAGGACGTGGATTCCTTCATCCTCTGCCATTTGGATGATGCCGTCATTGATCGCTTCCAAAGAGGCGAGCGTTATATGGGTGGATTGAAGGGGTTTCATATAGAAAGGCACGGTGTAGATAGGGGGGATGGTCATAAGATAGATTTCATCCGAGATTGATTTTACTCCCGCGACGATTTCTTCAATGTTGAGAAGCGTCGTCTCAACCACGGCATCAGATAAATCTGGATCCAAACGCAGCGACTTCAGGTCGTTCCCGCCGACACAAATAATCGCAGTTTTGGCGTGGATAGGCTTATCCTGTAGAAGTTTTACCCGGTACTTAACCTGGCTGCTCGTTTGCGCGCCTATGCCTTTGTTTAAAACCGCATAGCCGGGTATCCGCCACCGCGCTATCAGTGAATCCCCCAGCAGCAAGAAGTCATAGTCCCCCTCAGTGACTTCCTCTTTCAGACCCAGGCCCAATGGATCCATTCTGAGCGCGTTGTATTTTCTGTACATCCCCATAGAAAAATCGCTGAGGAGAAAAACAGCGACCAGCAAGCCAACGCTGATCAGACCCAGTGCGATACCAACACGGCGTTTCATCTACACATCATGGCCCGTAGTCCTGTGACAACACAATCTTCAAGGTCTCCGGCTCCTCCGCGTCCACCTTCGCAAAGGCTGCCGCCACGTCGCGCATCGGCATCTGGTGGGTGACGAGCAGATCGGGGTGCAGCAACCCCTTTGCCATCAGCCGGATCGCGCGCGGGAACTCGCCGAGCGTGACGCGCGAGCCGATCAGCGCGATCTCTTTGAACACCAGCGTCTTGAAATGCACCGGCGACAATTGCTCGCCCAGGCCCACCGTGACGATCCGCCCGCCGTTGCGCACCATCTGCACGGCCTGGTTGAGCGGCGCGCCCTGCCCCGGAATTTCGTGATAATGGCCGATGGCCTCGATCACCACATCCGCGCCGGCGCCGCGCGTCACGTCCATCACCCGCGCCACCGGGTCTTCCTCGGCGATGGCGATGGTCACGTCCGCCCCCAGCTTCTTTGCCACCGCCAGCCGCGCCGGATGCACGTCCGTGATGATGGAGAGCGCCGGTCCCGCGCTGTGACACAGCACATCCAGCGTCGAAAGCCCCACCTTGCCCGCGCCCAGGATGACGACGGACTCGCCCGGCTGCACCGCGCCGCGCCGCAAAATGTGATGCCCGATGCCGTACAACTCCACCATCGGCGCGTAGGGCATGGGGATGTCTTCCGGCAGCGGCACGAGCCGGTCGGTGGGCACGGCGACATATTGCCCGAAGCCGCCCGGCAGGTCAATGCCGAGCAGCTTGAGCGTCGTGCAGGCGTTGATGTGCCCATCCAGGCACGCCGGGCAGCGGTGGCACGAGAGGATGGGGTCCACGCACACCCGGTCGCCGACTTTGTAGCCGCGCACCGCCTTCCCCACCGCCTCGATGACGCCGCCGAACTCGTGGCCGAGGATGGCGGGGTACGTCACCCGCCCCTTGAACTCGCCGCGATAGACGTGCAGATCGGTGCCGCAGATGCCCGCGTACCCCGACCTCACCAGCACCTCATCCGGCCCGATCTCCGGCTCCGGCGCATTGCCGGGGCGGATGTCTTTGTCGTTGTACAGAATGGCTGCTTTCATCATAGCGTTGCCTCCTGCAAAGAAATGAGGGCTCTCTGGTAGTTCGCAGGATAGCCCCCACATATAGGGGGTGGTATAATCCCCAAAAACTGGGAGCGCTGTTATGGTACAGATACAAGATTCCAGAGCATACCATACGATTTCATTGCCTTTGGACATACCCAATGTCAAAGTGACCCAAGTGCAACAGAATGAATGGGGTGACTATATCATCACCGTCGAAAGCACACTCAAGAGTACCAAATGCCAATACTGTGAACGCAAGCTCACCAAGCTTCACGCCTGTGGGCGGGAGATTGAATTGCGGCATCTACCTATTCTGGGGCGGCGAGTGTACATCCGTTTGCGGCCCCAACAATTCAAGTGTCCCGATTGTGGTAACAAGATGACCACCCAAACATTGGATTGGTATGAGAGCAATAGTCCCCACACCCAAGCCTACGATGAGTATCTTATGCTGTCTCTGGTCAACAGCACGGTAGAAGATGTGAGCCAAAAAGAGCGCGTTGGCTACGATGCTGTCGAAGGCGCCATTGGGCGTTGTATCAACACCAGTGTGAATTGGGCTGAATTTACTGAACTCAGCATCATCGGTATTGACGAAATCGCCTTGGCCAAAGGCCGGGAGAACTTTGTGGCGCTCATCACCACGCAACAAGCTGCTGGTCGGGTAGCCGTCTTGGCTGTGTTGCCAGACCGCAAGAAAGCGACTGTCAGACAATTCCTGGACAGCATTCCCAAGCAGCTACGGGCAACGATGGAAACAGCTTGCACGGATATGTGGGAAGGCTACGTCAATGCGGTCACAGAGTTCGCGGCGGCCCACCCTGAAGTCTCAATCCAAGTGGTAATAGACCGCTATCACGTCGCCAAGCACTATCGCGATTGTGTTGATAAGGTGCGCAAACGAGAATGCCGCCGCCTCAAGAAAGAACTATCCACGGCAGACTACCAACAAATCACAGGCGCCATGTGGGTTGTCCGCAAAAACAACAGGGACTTGACCCCTGATGAACGCACCAAGCTTCGCCGGCTGTTCGAGTACGCGCCTGAATTGAAATCCGCTTACACCTTTCGGGAAGAACTCACTGCCATATTTGAGAGACAACTCACCAAAGATCAGGCGATCCAACGCTTGCTCAAGTGGGCAGGCAAGGTCCGCCAAACTGCCCTGACTTGTTTCGATTCTTTCTTGACCACACTCAACAATTGGCTGGACCCAATCGCCAACTATTTCATCAATCGGCTCAACAGCGGTTTCGTAGAAGGCCTCAACAACAAAGTCAAAACGCTCAAACGCCGTTGTTATGGCCTCCTTCGCGTCACGACCCTGTTTCAGCGTCTTTACCTTGATCTCGAAGGCTATCGCCTATTTGCATGACTGGAGACCCCCATATATGGCCTTTACCCTGCGAAATCCCAAAGAGCCGAAATGAGAAATGAGTAATGAGTCTTCTTAACTCATTACTCATTTCTCATTACTCATTACCCTTTACCCTTTACTCATTGCATCGCCGCCCGCAGCGAGTCACACGCCGGGCAGCCGCCGTCGGGGCGGATGATGGCGTAGCCGTCCTGCGGGTCGTAGCCATAACGCACGAAGTCTATGTTCCACACGATGATGCAGCGCACCATCCCCGTGGAGCGGCTCAGGCTGACGGCCTCCGCGAGCCACGCGGCCTGCTGCACGGTGCCCGTCCCCCGCCCCCACCAGAATTGATCCGAGAAGCCGGGGACGCCGTCCTGCGAGGCGTAGCCCATTTCGGTGTAGAAGAGTTGGCGAGCGCCTCGGAACGTCCGGTAATACAGCTCGGTCTGCGGCAGGAAGTACCACGAGTGGTGATGATTGCCATCGTCGGCGGGGTGCCCGCTGCGCGCCGAAGGCGACGTGGCCCCGGAGTTGTGGTGCGCGCCGATGTAGTCCATGCAGTTGGCCGCGCCCGCGTTGTACATCCCCTGGATGAACGGCAGGTCGTCGCAGCCGTTGGGGCCGCAGCCGCCGAAGTAGCCCGTCGGCGCGGGGGCTGCGCTGATGACGGCCGTGCCGGGATTCGCGGCCTTGATCGCACCGTAGGCCGCGCACAGCAGGCGCGTGTAGGCCGCCGGGTCAATCTGGCCGATCTGCCACTCGCGGTCAATGTTCGGCTCGTTCCACACCTCGATGGCGTCGGCGCCGGAAGCGGCCAGTCCCGCCACCCACGCGCTGTACTTGGCGTGGAAGTCGGCGTCCGTTACCATACCCGGCGACCCCAGCGCGCTGAGTTGAATTTTGAAGCCGTTGGCGTGCGCCATGTTGATCATCTCCGTCGCGCCCTGGCCGTACTGGACCTGAATTTTCGCCCACGACATGCCGGCGTGCTGCATCTGGGGGATGTAGCCCCACGTGCGGATGTGGCCGCCCAGCTCGAAGCCGCCGCGCCCCCCAGGGCGCACCGTGACCGGCGCAGTCGTCACCGGAGCCGCCGCAGCCGCCGCTCCCACGCGGATGATGACGGTGACTTTGCCGCCATACGCTGCGCCCGCGCCGGACGCCATGCTCCAGATGCCTTTGAAGGTGCCATTGGATGCCGGCGCTTTCATATTGACGGAAATATCGGCAGTGGCGCCGGGGGCGACCGCGCCCACGGCGATGTTGGCCGGCGCGCCCAGCGCTTCCCCACTGGAGAAGAGCAACTGGGCGTCGGCGGGCCAGTCGCAGCTCCCGCTGTTGCGCAGCCGCCACGTTTTCACGAACTCCTTGCCCGGCTCAAAGGTGGTATAGTCGGGAATGGTCACGTCGGCGACGTAGCTGGCGTTGAGGCAGGCGGCGCTCGGTGTGGATGCGCCAGTGGATGGCGTCGCGCCGGTCGTCGCGGGCGCGCTGCTGCCTGCGCCCACCTTGATCACGACGGTCAGCTTGGTTCCGAAGACCGCGCCGGAAGCCAACTGCCAGACGCCTTTGTAACTACCATTAGCCGTGGGCGCTTTCATTTCCACCGAAATCTCTTTGGTCACTCCGGCGTCCACCGCGCCGACGGTCACTTTGGCCGCCGCGCCGAGTTGCTCGCCGGAAACAAACGTCAACTGTGTGTCGGCGGGCCAGGCGCAGCTTCCGTTGTTGCGCACCCGCCACGTCTTGGTGAAGCCCTTGCCCGCCTCCACCGCGCTGTAGTCGGGGATGGTTACATCGGCCAGATAACCGGCGTTGAGACAGGCGGCGGAGGTCGGCGTGGCCGTCCCGCCCGCCGGTTTGGGCGTCGCGGTCGCGGCAGGAGTTCCCCCCGCGCCCACTTTGATGAGGGTGGTCAGTCGGGGGCCGAAGGCCGCTCCCTTGTCGTCGCTCAGCCGCCACGCGCCCTGGTATGCGCCGTTGGCGGTGGGGGCTTTCAACGTGATGGAAATGTCCGTCTTCTCGCCGACCGCCAGAGCGCCGACCGCCACACTGGCGGGCGCGCCCAACTTGTCGCCATCGGAGAAAATGAGCTTGACGCCTTCGGGCCAGGCGCAACTGCCATCGTTGCGCACGCGCCAGGTTTTCACGAAGGTCTTGCCGGCCTCCACCGCGCTGTTATCGGGGATGGTCACATCCGCCAGAAAGGCCACGCTGAGGCAGGCGGCCGCCTGGGGCGCGGGCCGCGCCGCCGCCATCGCGTTGACCGCTTCAACGCCAGGAAGCAGCAACGCCAACACCAGAAACCATGACATCCAACGTTTCAATACCATACTTTTTCCTCTCCCTCAAGAATTTCCTCAACGGATTGAACGGATTTTAACGGGTTCTCTATCGTTGTTGATTTCACCGCTGAGGTTTTTTACCTGACTTTTTGAATTATACAACAAAACTCCCCGCAAAAGTCACAAATCCAGATACCACACCAGCGCCGCCTCGTGCGCCGTCTCCGGGACGCCGGCGTAGCCGAAGCGGTGGATCGCCCCCAGGGTGCAGCCCATCCGCGCGTAGAAGCGGCACGCGGGGACGTTGACGTTCTGCGTCTCAAACGCGAGTTGGCCGCAGCCTTGCGCCCGCGCCCAGCCGGCGGTGTGATGGACCAGCGCTGCGCCGATGCCGCGCCCGCGATAGTCGGGGTGTACGCGGATGTCCCACACGACCGCGAGGTCTTGGCGCGGGAACGGGCCAACCGGGCATAGCTTCGGCTCCGGTATGACTGTCACGCCGCCCACCGGCGTCTCGCCTTCCCACGCCAGAAAGATGGCCCAGTCACGGATATCGAAGTCACGCGCCCACGCCGCCGGGGTGTCGTCGCCCTGGGCATTGTAGTCTTTGAGGTAGGGCGTCGCCAGGCGTTCTTCGACCAGGCGCAGCCCGCCTAAACCGCCATCCACCCCCTCCACCCGCAGCACGGAGCGCACCACGAAGGCGATAGAAATAGCAGCATACAGTGCATATTGGTCAGAACTAATCGGTGTAATATTCATTGGCATCGCTCCACAAGAACGAAAGTAAAAAAATCAGGACGCAGATTTTCGCAGATTCACGCAGATTATTTAAAAAATCCGCGTTCATCCGCGTTTATCTGCGTCCAACATTGGTCTATAGCCAGCCCTCGTGATAGCCGGTCTCATACATCGTCACGACGTTTTCCGGCGGGCTGACGGCCTGGACGTTGTGACACGGCGCGAGGATGTAGCCGCCGCCCGCGCCCAGCACCGCGAGGTTGGCCCGCACTTCCTCTTGCACGTCGGCCACGCTGCCAAAGGGCAAAGTCTGCTGGTTGTCCACCCCGCCGTGGAAGATGACCCGGTCGCCGAAATCCCGCTTCAAGCCGGCGCGCTCCATCCCCTGGCAGCGCCACTGGATGGGGTTGAGAACGTCCATGCCGATCTCGATCAGGTCGGGAATGACCGGGCGCACCGCGCCGTCGCTGTGGGTGAAAACGTAGCCGCCGCCTTCGTGAACCAACGCCATCATCCGCTGCATCCGGGGCAGCAGGAACTCCCGAATGTGTTTGCGGGAAAACAGCAGCCGCTCCTGCGATCCCAGGTCTTCGGCGACGTAGGAGAACGTCACCTGCCCCGGAATTTGCTCGTAGATGCGCCGCGTGTTCTCGTAGGCGAAGTCGAACAGCTTATCCAGGCAGTAATGCACCATCTCCGGGTTGAGCGCCAAATCCATATACGCCTGTTCCATGCCGCGCAGATGGGTGTACGTTAGGAACGGTTCCGACCCGCCGCCGCGCACCGGGCGATGCTCGTTGCCTTTCAATTGTACCGGGATGATTGAGTAGTCGAACCAGTCTGGCGTCGGCCAGGTGTAGGTAGCTTCAATTTCATCCACCGAGGCATAGCGCGCCAGCGGATAATAATCCACCTCGCTGTACACGCCGGTTCCATAATCAATGTAGCGATGATGGCAGCCGTACATATCGTAGCCCGGTGCTATCGGCGGGCCGACGTAGCGCGGGCCGACGTCCAGCGGGCGGTCAATGTGCAGTTGCGCAAACAGTTCGTCCGCCGTCGCGCAGCCCAGGTAGCGCATCACGGCTTGGGTGGCTTCGTCCGTTCCCCAGTAATCCATCGGAACCCGATCCGGTTTCTCGCGCCGGAGCACGGCCAGCCAGCGTTCTTTCGGCGTCATCGTTTCTTTCATGATTCGCCCTCCCGGAAATTTAGGTTATAGTATGGCGCATGGCAACGAAATCGCAAATGGGTGAGCGGCAACCAAAAGCCGGTAAACTGTGGCTGAAATGGGTCAGGATTGGCGTGGGGCTGTTGGTGGGGTTGCCCGTTGCGCTGCTCGGCTTCTACCTCAGCCTCAACCGCACCAACGGGAAGCTCACCTCCGGCGGCGAACGGCGGGCCTACCTGCTGTACGTCCCGCCCTCCTACGACCCCGCCACGCCGACGCCGTTGGTCATCAGCATCCACGGCTTTGCCGAGTGGCCGGCGCACCAGATGCAGATCAGTCATTGGAACGATCTGGCGGACGAATATGGTTTCCTGGTGGTGTATCCCTCCGGGACGGGGCTGCCCTGGCGCTGGCGAATTGGCGGCCCGGCGCCCTCGCCCGATGTGACCTTCATCTCCGACCTCATTGACCACCTGGCGGAAACGTACACCATTGACCTGAACCGCGTCTACGCCAACGGGCTATCGAACGGCGGCGGGATGTCCTACGTGCTGGCTTGCCAGCTTTCGGATCGCATCACTGCGGTTGGATCGGTATCGGGCGCGTACCTGTTGCCGTTGGCGCAGTGCAATCCCACGCGGACGGTCCCGGTGATCGCGTTCCACGGCACGGATGACCCCATCGTGCCGTTCACCGGCGGGCCGTCGGGGTCCTTCGACTACGACTTCCCCGTGATCCCCGATTGGATGGCGCAGTGGGCCGCCCACAATGCCTGTGAGTCGCCGCCGCTCGACCTGCCCGCGCAGGGGAGCGTCACCGGCGTCCATTATCCGCACTGCGGGGGCAGCACCACGTTTACTTTCTACACCATCCACGGCGGCGGTCACTCCTGGCCCGGCGGCGACGCCATGCCCGAAGCCATCGTCGGCCACACCACCCAGGACGTGGACGTTACTCGGCTGATGTGGGAGTTTTTTCAGCAGTACACGCTCACGGGCAAAAATTTATCAACGGATTGAACGGATTTTAACGGATCCCAGACTTTGGACTTGCGACTTTAGATTGTTTTGAAAGGAACTTCAGTATGAACTTTTCGTCACATCCCACGACAATGTCTCTCCGCATCGCGCCTACCCGCCGTCACCTCGAATACACTGACGAGACGCCGTTCTTCTACCTCGGCGACACGGCCTGGGAGATGCTGCACCGCCTCAACCGCGAGGAGATGGACTACTACCTGGAAAACCGCGCCCGCAAGGGCTTCACGGTCATTCAGACGGTGTTGCTGGCCGAATTGGATGGGCTTAATGCTCCCAATGTCTACGGCGACAAACCCCTGTGCGACAACGATCCGACGCGCCCCAACGAACCGTATTTCGCGCACGCGGATTATATGATTGCCAAAGCCGCACAACTCGGGCTGTTCGTGGGTCTTTTGCCGACCTGGGGCAGTCATTGGAAATCAGAGAATGGCGGACCGACCGGCATTTTCACGCCGGAGCGCGCGGCGACGTATGGCCGCTTCCTCGGCGCGCGCTACAAGGATGCGCCGCTGATCTGGATTCTGGGCGGCGATCAAAACGTGGACACACCGCAGGAAATGGCGGTCATCGAGGCGCTGGCGCGCGGGCTGCGGGCCGGCGACGACGGCGCGCACCTCATCACCTTCCACCCGCGCGGGCCGGGGCAGTCGTCGGATAAGTTGCATCACGCGGAATGGCTGGACTTCAACATGTCGCAATCGTCGCACGGCGCGCCGGATCACGACAACGGGCTGTTCACGGCACACGACTATGCCTTGCAGCCGCCCAAGCCCACCGTGGACGGCGAGCCGCGCTATGAGAATCTCAACGTCGGCTTCTACAACACCGACGCCGTGAATGTGCGCCGCTTCGACGACTACGATGTGCGGCAGGCCGCGTACTGGTCGCTGCTGGCCGGGGCGTGCGGGCACACCTACGGCAACAACAGCCTGTGGCAGATTTGGCGTCCGGGCGACAAGGGGCTTTACGGGGCTTATGTGCCGTGGCACGAGGCGCTCGACCATCCCGGCGCGTTCCAGATGGGGCTGATGCGCCGCTTCTTCGAGTCGCGCGCCTTCCAGAAGCTCGTCCCGGATCAATCGCTCATCCTCGACGGGCCAACCTTCGGCGGGGCCAAGATTCGCGCCGCCCGCGCCAACGACGGCAGCTTCGCCCTCGTCTACTCGCCGCGCGGCGTGTCGTTCACGATGCGCCAGGACGTCGTCACCAGGCCCAAAGTCCGCGCCTCCTGGTTCGACCCGCGCTACGGCGTCGAGATTCACCTCCACTCCACCACCAGCCCCGGCATCCAGACCTTCGCGCCCCCCACCTCCGGGCGCGGCTGCGATTGGGTGTTGGTGTTGGAAGAAGAAAAATAGGACGCAGATTGACGCGGATTTTCGCAGATTAAAAAATCAGCGTTTATCCGCGTGAATCTGCGTACAAAGACAATAACCCTGATGATTGATCTACTAAAACTCCTCCTCATCCTCGCCCTGACCATCTTCCTGCTCTTCAAAAAGTGGGACCTGGGCCTGATTTTGCTCCTCAACTCCGTCCTGGCGGCGGTGTTGTTTGCCTATCCTCTGCGCTCGCTGCCTCTCTCAATGTGGCGCGGCGTCTCGCATAAAGACACGCTGAATCTGGCGCTCGCCGTCTTCCTGGTGCTGCTGCTGGCGGAATTGCTGCACCGCACCCGCTCAATGGAGGCGATGGTGCAATCCCTCCAAGAACTCGTGCCGGACAGCCGCCTGCTCGTCGCGCTGCTGCCCATGCTCATCGGGCTGATGCCGATGCTCGGCGGGGCGATGTTCTCCGCGCCGATGGTCAACGAGATCGGGACGCGCCTCAAGCTCAACGCCGACCGCAAAACGTTCATCAACTACTGGTTCCGTCACACGATGGAGTACGTCTTTCCCCTGTACTCCTCGCTGTTGATGATTTCGGCCCTGGTGGGCATCTCCGTCTACGATTTCATCCGCGTCTCGTGGCCGCTCACTTTTGTGGCGATTGCCGGAGGCGTAGTTTGGGGCTTAGTGGGGATTCCGCGCCAGCAGCACGCCAGCAACGGCAAGTCGAAAGGCCGGGTGTGGAAAGAACTGTTCGCCAGCACGTGGCCGCTGCTGCTGGTCATCCTCACCGTCGTCATTTTGCAAACGGCGATGATCCCAACGCTGCTGGTCGTCGTCGCCCTGGTGCTGTTGAGCCACCGTATCGGCCCCCGGCAGTGGCGCGACGTGCTCACGCGCAGCTTTCCCGTCCCCACCTTCTCGGCCATCTTCGGGGTGATGATTTTCAAGCGCGTTCTCGAAGACGCCGGGGCCATTCAGACCATCCCGCAGACGTTGAGCGCGCTGGGCCTGCCGGCGCTGCTGGTGGCATTCCTCATTCCGATGCTGATCGGGCTGTTGACCGGTGTAGCCGCCGCCACAAGCGCGCTCAGTGTGCCGCTGGTGCTGCCGCTGCTCACTGCCGCCGGGCTGGACACGGCGTCCGCCGGCGTGTGGCTCTTTGTGGGCGGCTTCAGCGGGGTGTTGCTCTCCCCAATGCACCTCTGCCTCTCCCTGACCCGCGCCTACTTCAAAGCCAACTGGGGCGGACTCTACAAGGCGATTGTGCCATCGGTGGCGCTGGTGGTTGCGGCAGCGTTGATGATAGTCATGTAAACTGCGCCGGGTTTTGCGGCTAAAGCCGCCTTCGAGAGAGAGTTTTTTCGCAGGCGGGCAAAGCCCGCCTGCGAAAAAACACCTCTAAAATCCGCGCCTTTAGGCGCAAATCCGTGTCAAAACGAATTTTCGGATAGATTTTGAGCCTATTATGGAGAACCTATGCCTCAAATTGAAGAATCTACACTCATCAAGGATGTGCAAATGGTCACGCTCAAACCGGCGGCTGACGAGCGCGGCCAGTTTATGGAGACATTTCGCAAGGAGTGGTTCCCGCAGCGCAGTTGGGAGATCATCCAGACCAACTGCTCGGACTCCAAAGCCGGCGTGTTGCGGGGGCTGCACTACCACTTTCATCAGGTGGACTACTGGTACGTGGTGAATGGCCGCATTCGGGCCGGTCTGGTGGATATGCGCCCGGCCTCGCCCACCTACGGCGCGACCCAAACCCTGGAAATGGGTGAAGAACATCCACTGGGGCTGTTTATCCCGGTGGGCGTGGCGCACGGTTTTGTGGCCCTCTCCAATGTCACCCTGATTTACATCGTGGATAACTATTACGACAGCCGCGACGAGTTTGGCGTAGCCTGGAACGATCCCGATATAGCCCTGGCCTGGGGCATGGCATCGCCGTTAATTTCGGGTCGGGATGCGGCTAATCCACGGTGGAAAGAGATACCGGCAGAAAAATTACCACAGGGTGAATAGCGAAATAGGAAATAGGCAACTCCTAACTCCTAACTCCTAACTCCTAACTCCTATCTCCTCCCCCAATACCATCCACGGCTTCCCCTGCACATGCGTCAAAAAAACCGTCATCTGCGAGCCGCCGGGCGTGAGTTTGAGGCGGCGGCGGAACTCGCCCGGGTCTACCGGCGAGCCGCGCTTCTTCACCACCACGTCGCCGGCCCCCAGTTGTCGCAGCCAGCGATTGAGCGTCTTCAAATTGAACGGGCCATGCCGCACCACGCGCCACGCACGCGCAAAGGGTGTCTCCACCAACCTGTCGCTCGTCAGATAAGCAATGTCCGCGTCCATCTGCGCCGCGCCCAGTTGCGTCGCCAATGTCTTGACGAGGGTGGCGCGCAGGACAGCGGGATCGGGTTCGTACAGGTAGGCGCGCGGCTCGGTCAACGGGATTTCGTCGGCGGGCATGAGGCTGTCCAATTGATGCAGGCCAGGTAACAGCGTCGCCCGGCGCGCCGCCCCGGTGCGCAAATCCCCGAACCACAAGACCGCCTCCTTCATCTCGCCTCGCTCAGAGATGAATTCCACCTCGGCCTCGGCGGGAATCTCGGCGTGATCCACCCCCGGCGCGACTTTGACCGCCACATCCGGCACGCACTCCCGCAGCGCGAGGATCGCGGCAAGCGGCGGCGTCATCGCGTCCAGCCCGAACACGCGGCGGCCCTCCACGCGGCGGGCCGGGTCTACGAAGGCGGCGTCCACGTCGAGAGCGAGCGTCGTCCAGTCGGCGCAGACCGCGCGAACGCGCTCCGCCAGGCCGCACGCCGCCGCGTTGAGGATCGCCAGCCGCGCCCGCACCGGATCAAGCTCCACGGCCAGCACCTCCACCCCGGCCTCCGCCAATGCAAGCGTGTCCGCGCCGATGCCGCAGCCCAGGTCGGCCACGCGGCGGTAATGGGCGAAGCGTCCCACCCGGTAGACGGCGACCGCGCGGCTGCTGGCCTGTTGCAGCGCCTCGTCATCGAAGAACATCCGCGCCGCATGGGGGAATTTCACAACAGCCTTTTGTCGCAGGCGCGCCTGATCCAGCAGCACGGCGGCCTGCTCCGGCGAGAAGGACTTGCGTAGTTCCGTGATGCGCTCCAGCGTCACCGCGTCGCGCAAATCGGCGACGCGCAGCGCATCCAACGCAGCGGCGGCCGCCTCCGCGCCGGTGAGGAAATCTACCAAGTCAAGCGTCAATGGGTACATATCCAACTTTCCTGTTTTTGTCAGCAGATTTAGCAGATTAAGCAGATTTTGATTGGATTGCCGCACATAATCTGCTAAATCTGCTTAATCTGCTGACTAAAAATCCTCAATCTCTTCCAGCGCAATCAGGCCCTGTTTGAGCGCCTGGACGACGGCCTGGGTGCGGTGGGTCTGGTGGAGTTTGGCGATGATGTTGCCCACGTGGGTCTTGACCGTCTCCGTGCTCACCACCAGGGAGTCGGCGATTTCCGGGTTGCTGCGGCCCTGCGCCAGCAGCCGCAGCACGTCCA
>Ga0116144_10003450_pt1 | contig 15775 bp, 20 predicted proteins | sample AD_UKC035_MetaG_FD_89746 | JGI IMG/M metagenome (GOLD analysis project Ga0116144, IMG submission 89746) | Active sludge microbial communities of municipal wastewater-treating anaerobic digesters from USA - AD_UKC035_MetaG | ecosystem: Engineered > Bioreactor > Anaerobic > Digestate | place: USA...
CCACCTGGACGATGTTACAGTACCCCATTATGGACGAAGTTTGTTCCGGGTTGATCATGTACCCGTCAAGGTTGTACCGGCCGGCCCACTGCTCCGGCGCGTGAAATTCCAGGACGTTCTCATGATTGAAATAATATACAGCACCAACAATTTTCGCGATGTCTTCGACGACGTACTGGTAAGTCGTCTCGGCATCGTAAGTCAGCTCCGATACCTCCCGCACCGGCCCGGTGTAGCTAACCGCGACGGGGTCCGGCAAATGCTGGGACATTATGTAGACGAGGATGTCGCGCGTGTTTTTGGCGCCGAACCCGTTGGAGACCCCGTAAGGCCCTTCATAATCTGAATAAGTGTCGGAGATCATCACGGGCTGTGGTGGGTGCTCGACGTTAAAGGCGTACTCTTTTCCCAGGGCGTCGGCGAGATGGCCCATCCCACACTCGCCGGTCACTATTGCCTCGGCTGCCGTGCATTTCACGTCGGTTATGTGACCGTTCAGCCCGAAGAACGTCTTCGGTTCGTTTTTATAAGAATAGTTATAAAATAATATCTGGAAGTCGGTGGCTTGCGGCGGCCAATGGTTAGTATATTTTTGCCGTCTATTAACTAAGTTGATCGTGGCTTTACCCGGATCGCTGTCGGTCGTCATCGTTTGGGTTATTCTGATCCCGTAACAGTCGGCGGAGACGTCCTCCCCGCCGATGGAGACGTAATGGTCTATCATTATGACACCAGAAAAAATATCTAATCGTTGTACTCACAGAACTGGAGCGTCCACTCACCGACGAACGCCGGGACGGACGAACCATCGTCCAGATAAAAATGTTCGTCCGGTTCTGCATACCCCGCGCCCTGCCGGAACGTCCCGTCGATGCAGTACAATTTATCGATCGATCCGGCCGTTTCGCTATCCCCCGCTCCTGAGAAGGCCCACGTTACTTCAAATGGGCCGCCATACGAAAAAATCTTTTTACATTTGTTGAACGTGTCGAGAGAAACGCATCGCTGAACTACGGTGATCCGGTCCCACAACGGCCCGGTGGTGAGGGTTTTGAGGTCGCTGGTCCTCATAGTGATATCCCGCTTATCCTTGCCTGGGATATGATATATCTGGACCCGGTGCGCTCCGTGAACCTCCAGCGACAGATACTTCCCGTCCGGCTCTTGGTTGTTGGAAAGGTCAATCTCTCCAGCGTCCGCCGACTCGTTAATCCCTTTCAGAATGAAGTTCATTTCGTGTCCATCCCATACGGTGGCAACGCATGTCGCCCAACATTGTCAATTGCGAGTTAAGAGACATGCCAACTATACATGTCTGATGATTATACAGCAATCACAGTATATCTAAAACCAGAGGCCGCCGCCGCCCTCAAAACTCACGTGGTGGCAAAATCCGGCAGCCTTCGCGCCCTTTCACCGTGGGCGAGAGACGCGATACTGGATAAGATGAAAGCCGAAGGCATAGACATTAAGCTGGAATGGAGGGGGTGACTTCATGCGAAACGTTTTTGGTCTCCGCTATCAGGAGTCCGAACCTTGGGTCGTCGACGATCCGAAACCGACCGTCCTCCGTCCTCCATTCGCCGTCGATCTTGGCCCAGTCGGATCGCCTGGCCTCAGCGGGTCGGCCGATACGGGGGTTGATGCCGTGCCGGATTTGGTATGGCAGTCTCACCAGTGATCACCTCGTACTCTTCTTTAGAAATTTGGTCTAGTGTCCGGTTGTACCGGATGACATAATATCGGCCACTGTCGGAGAAGGCGTCATATATCTCCATCCTACGCCACATTTCGGGGATAGATTCGTCTTGCGGGATGAGGATAACTGTCGGCTGAGGATCGGGCTCGAAAAACGATATGATGGAAACGACGGAGGCTAACAAGGTGATGAAGGCGACGATGGTTGCGCTAGTCGGCCTCATAAACCAAGATTTGGATGACATTGTCGAGGTTGAAACACATCTCACGGCTTGGATCGTATTCGATGGTCGTTACGTTATAGGATGGTGGTTCGCCGTAGCATACGTGAGTACAATTCACGCAGATGAATTGATCAGTGATGTCGGTGGTGTTTCCAAGATACATGCTAACCTCGACCACGCTGACTTCGAACATTACCCCTACCAAATCGCCTGGAGCAGGCATGGCTGCCGATGCCGTTGCCAACATGGTGACAGCAATTATACACATTACAAAGGATCTCATGATCTTATAAAGAATGGATCATATATATAAATCATGTCCTTCTTTGTGCAACTGCGGTCTTAATGGTCTCGGTCGCCACCCGTCTTACCATTGACTCCAGCCAGCGTTTATCGGATTCGCTTGATACCGTGACGTTATTGAACGTGATCGGCATGTTAATCGTGGAGCTGCCCCGATTCTGAGATGCGGGGACGACTGCCTCGCCTTTGTGGAGGATCGCCCACCCGGTGCGAGGAATATAATCGGTTCCACCCGCCGCGGCCAATGGCTCAGTCGATTCAGTTGATTCGAACCGACTACCGTGGAAAATGTTACTTACGGTTCCAGCCAACGTTTCGAGAAATCCAGTATTACGATTCACCGGATTTCTGGTGGTCCATGATTCGCCGGTATCAAGATCTGTATATATTGGCTGACCTGTGGCAGGATCATATTCCCAGGTATCGGCTCCGGCTGGAGCGCCTAGAGGGTTTGTAACTGTGCCGGATGTAGGTGCAGGACCAAATACTCCAGGCGTGCCCCGACCCAACTCGGCCATGATCCGCACGGCGTCTTTGATCATCGGTTCAGTTATACCTTCGGGCCGATTGGCAAGGGCCGCCTGATTCGCGGCGCTTTCGTCGCCGAGCCCGTACTTTCTCCCATACGCCGTCAGCCAAGCCACCTGATCGGGGGTCGATCCGGGGTGTTCCTTCTGCATCGCGTCGCCGAACGCCTCCGCCAACTTCTCGCCGGCCAGAGCATCCCGCCCCACCAGAGATTCGGGCAACGAGGCTTTGATCGCGCCGGGCAACTCTGAGAAGAACTTAACAATCTTGGACAGCCAGCCCCACAGGATCTCGCCGAACCCCCAGATCTTCTTAATTATAGCGATAATGATCTCCAGACATTTGATCATATAATCGACGTAGAAGAGGAACGCCCCGCCCAACAGGTCGGCTATATGGCCCATGATCTCTTTAGTTTCGGGCGACACGATCTCCCATTTCGCATTGATCGCGCCCCAAGCCTGGCCGATCCCGCCTTTCACCAGCTCCAGGAACGCTTTCAGATCCTCACCGACGGGCGAGTTGACGAACTTGTCCCAGGCCTTCTGGAGATAGCCGGTCTTGTAGAGGAGTGCCCCCACCGCCGCAACCAACAGAACGATGACCGTGATAACCGCGCCCACTGGGTTGGCCGCCAGAAGCATCATGGCTTTCGATACTCCCCCGATCAGTGCGGGCAAAATTTTCATGGGGTTCATGATGAACATCAAGGCTTTGCCGAACCCACCGATCGCAAGTTTGGCGATGTTGGTCCACATCACGAAAACGCCTTGTGCGGCGGTTGCCAGCCCGAACTTGACCGCCAGCCCCGACAGGAGGGGGATCATGAACTGAATGGCCGTGGCGATCATGCCGAGCCCGATGGCACCGGCTATGTATTTTCCGCCGGGGATTTTGGCACCGAGTTCCATGAGTTTGTCGGCCACCAGGACCAAGGGGATAACCAAAGCGTTTACGATGGTCAGTATTCCCGTCAGAGCCGTTGCCGGCCCGGCTCCGACGGCTTGTCTCAAGACGGTGAACGCGGCGGAGAGCTTTCGGACCTGGGGCCACAGACCGCCCATCGACTTCTCGAACGATTCGGATATCCTCTCACCGGCATCATAGGCAGGGCCTAACGCTTCCTCAGCCGTCCCCCAAATCTCGCCCCATTTTTCACCGGCGGCCTTCTCGAATATTGGGCCCCCTTCGAGCCCAAACAACTTTGTGAACTCTGCCTGTTGGGTTATAGGCAACGACTTATAATAATTGACCAGCTCTTGGAAAATGTCTTGCGGGCTCTCTTTCAGCTTGACCAGGAACTCCTTTTGACCCATCCCCAACATCTTGCTGAGGTCTTCCGAGTGGAGTTTGGCGTTCTTAAATAACCGTTCGGTGGCGGTGGCGGCTTCGTTCGCGGATAGCCCGGTTCCCTTGAGGGCCGCGCCCATCGTCATGAAGAACTTGTCTACCTCGGCCGACTTGGTCATCTGAGCCGTAATCGAGGTTATCCCGCTCATATAGACGAGCAAATCCTCTTCAGATGCAAGGGTCGCGTCCGCAACCGCGTCGATGCCCGATGCCACATGTTTCAGGTACTCGTTAACCGCCACTCCTGCAGGTTTGTAGTTGTTGGCGATTATGCCAAGGTATTGGGTGGTAGCTTCCGCGGGCATTTTGAACGCCGACGCCGCCTGGAGCGAAATTTGGACGTACCCCTCGATCTCATCGCGAGCGGCTTCGAAATTTCCAGTTTTCGCAAATTCGCCGCCTATACCAGCCGCCCCCGCCCTTTCATAAGCCTGGACGACTTCCTCCAGCGGCATACCCATATTGATCATCATACGCTGGATATCGTCCTCCAGCCCTTTGATCGCAGCTTTGCCTCCTTTAGCGCCTTCATCGAATCCGATCAGCTTGTTGACCCGAATCATGGCGGCTCCGAGGTCGGCCGCGTCATCAACCGACTTCGCGATACCGAGCCCGACGGCTCCAGCCGCAAACGCCCCGGCACCGAGCCCGACGGCAGCTCCGCCCACCCCAAGAGAGACGGGTATGATCCCTTTCGCTTTCAGGGCGACCAGAGCCGCCCCGATCTTCTCGATCTGGGACGTGGCAAAATCAGCGATGGTGACCCTCAAAGGTTGGGTGAACACGGCGTGGACCTTCTCCCCTATCTTCTGGATGCGGAGAAGTTCGGCGGTGGCCTGGTCCTCGGCCGTTATGGCAATCTTGGATGCGGCCGTTGCCTTTTCCGCTTGGCGCTCGACGTCCCGAACGATCTTCTGGACGTCTCTGGTGGCCCGGTCCACCACGGTTATATCGAACTGGAGCGATCTTGCAGCCTCGGCCATGTTTCACCCTAATCGTATATCGGTTTGGTCACGTCACAGTGGAAAAGATTTTGCGTACCAACGTCGGTTCTGCCCTTATATTTCCGCGCGGTGGCGGCCATCCTCCGCCGTTCGGCCAGCCTCGCCTCTTCAGAAGGTTTTGGCTTTTCCAGGTACGGCGATAGCATGATCTCAAGATATTTGGACTGAGTTAACGCCACAAACGCAGACTGAGCAAACGTTAGCCCCCCGACGACGGGCGGATCGCAGAGCTTATAGCCCTGCATCAGTTGTAACGCCAGGAATTGGCCGTGCCTACTCTTGAAAGACGGCCTCGACCTGCGCCTCTGTGGGCTGAGACACCCCCAAGATAGCGCCGCCGATCTGAGTGATGATATCTGTATCGAGCTGGTCTGCTTTGGGTCCGATTCCAGCGGTGGTGATCCCGATCTTACAGGCTTCGATCATGAACTCGAAGTTTTTGGAGGGGTCCGCGCCAGATCCCATCTTGGAATCTCGCATTGCGTGGGCCATTTCCGCGGCCGAAAGGGCCCGGTACTCGATAGTCTTTCCATCGTAGTGGGGGTTGGACGACTTTAAAATAAGTTTTCGAGTGAAGGCGGTTCCATGCGTTATGTCGTCAACCGTCAAAAGAATTTCTACATCAGACTTTTTGGTCATGATTTATACCTCGAAATAAAACCAGTGGCGGGCAACTGTTGTACTCGCCCGCCATAAACTACAACGATCAGGCTGGAGTGTAGACGCCGCTCCGACCGATGCGGATGGTGATGTTGGCCGCTGCAACGGTGTCGCGGTTCGTGAAGACGATCGTCGCCATCGTCGCGCCCAGGAGAGACACCTGGCCCGCTCCGGTCAGCATGATAGGACCGTCGAGGGTGATGCTGTCGCCGCCATCGATCGCGAATATCAGGTCTTCGTAGTTGCTCGACTCGACCGAGAAGAACTCGACCGTCGCCGGGTCTTCCGCCGTCAGGTCGAAGGATGCGGTCCCGCCGCTTTTGGCGGCGGTTCCTTTCAGCATGTCGAACGCTCCGACCTCGATCGTCCCGGTCTTGGAGAGGGCGGGGCCGCCATCGACCGCCGCCCGGAGGCTGTAATCGATATCAAAATCGTAAGCCATGATCAGTCCTCCGCGACCCAGGCGGTCAGAATGCGGACGGTGCTATCGTAGTCTGCCGACCCGTTCGTGAATGCGATAGTGTTACAGGTCGATCCCAGGAGGGCGATCGGTCCCGCCCCGACGAGACAGAGCGGCCCGTCGAACGTGATGCTGCTGCCGCCATCGACCTCGTAGCTGAGGGTGTCGTAGACGTTAGCATACATCATGAACAGGATCGCGTCGCCGGAGTCGCCGGGCTGGACGTCGACCGTCGCCGTCCCGGACGCTTCGACGACCGTCTCGACATAGGCGTAAGCCGTGGCGGTGTCTAGGGTGTCAGCTAAAGAGATGGTGGGGCCGTCTTCAACGTCGGCCTCCATCGTGTACGCTATATCAACCACTCAGGTCACCCCATCACTTCTTGCTCACCGAGGCCGTAAGTCAGCCGACGGGCGGTAGCTTCGTAACTCCGGGTGATAACTCCAGATTCGCCCATGTTCTCGGACATGTCGTTTATCTTACAGCCGCTAAACTTTATTACTGTTCCGGGGCTGATCATCGTCTCGCCACCATCGACCACTTCATAATCATAATGGCCGACGGTCATGTGTTCGATCTCGAATGTCTTGGGTCGACCTTCCATCTCAGGTCGAACCAGATGCTCATAAGCCAGCCACTCCCAGGTGGCGACGTTGGTGGGTTCCGATCCAGTGACCCACGTCCCGGTCTCAAAAGAGACGGTGTAGTCGTGATGACCGTCGATCAGGCTGGACGACAGAGCGGAACCGCTATGCTTGTTAGCCTCCATCTCGGTGGTCTTCTTCCACGAAAAGTTTTTGACGGGGATGTAGATCTTGCCACTCCCATCAATGGGGGTGATGACGATCTGAGTATGGATCGGTCCCTTCCCCATAATGTAATGTCCTGACTCAGTTTTAGGATAATCCTGTGCCATTTAGACCACCTTACTCATCTTGCGAGAAAATGTTTGGTGCGTACACAACATTCGCTCCGTCCTCAATTATACCAACGCCGTAATCCACATAGATTTTCTTTATGTGGCCGACGTTCTCCACCTGGAGGGTTACATCGACTCGCGAGTTGTCGGTGTACTGGTAACCCCGGTCGCCAGGCCCCTTCACATCCAGAATATACTTTACTGCGATGTGTTTGGCGAGGAGGCGGTTAAGCTCAGTAGCGATCGAAGATTTGAAGTCGGCCCGGATCTCTGGGGTGTTTTTCTTGAAGAAGAACTGCTTGGACACCCGCCAGAGCATACGAAGGATGTGGTTGATGGTCCGGTTGTCAACAGCGTCCGCAAACTGCCAATCGGAAGCGAGAGTCCTTGACCAGTTGGGGAACAGTCCAGCATCCTCTTTCACCAGGACGATAACCCGGTTGTTCTGAAGCGCCCGAACCGTGCCCTTCCTGTAAGTGGTGAGCAACCCCTGCATGGCCTTTAGGCTGTTGAGGCTGGACCTCTCGGCCGAGTCGTCACCAAGAGGCAGAGACGCCTCCCTCGCCGCCAGGGCAACCCAACCGTTCGTCCGGGGCGGGTCCTGCTCGCCTCCCCAGGGGTTGGCCACAAGCATAAAGTTTCTGTGGCTGTGGGGCGAAGCCATCTGGATGATATCGCTCTCGTCTTCGTTTGCGTCAAACCCGAGCACCCAAAGACAGGGTTCCCAGTCCTGCTCCATTTCCGTAGCGTGGCCCTCGGCAACGCTAAACAGATCGTAAGACCCGTCGCCGTCGGTTACGGATGACTGAGTGAGGGTGACGGCGGTTATGCCGGTCCGAGCTTCAGCAATATAGTCCCTGAGCACCCAAATAGCGTCATCCCACGTCGAAGCGTCCGGAGTGGACCCGTTGGCTCCGCCGGTCAGCTTGAATGTGCCGAGCTGAGGCAGATGAGTGTTAGTCGCGTCTTTGGTGTAACTGATAACGGTCGAGGTATCGAACGCGGCCACTATAGCGTCCTGGTCGGCAAGGTTGTCGACCGCCGGATAGGTGGTGTTCCCATCTTTGAGTGTAAGTTTCCGTGTATTGTAAGCGATGTCACAGGTGATGGCGCTGTAAGCAGTCGGCTCTTCAGTAGCAAAGAACGTTAGCGACCCGTTGGTGGTGTCGACGTAGACCGTTCCGGATGTGAGGTCGCCGACGTCGTAAACTATGGTACGGGCGACGTTATCAACCTTGACCCAGTTGGCGTCGCCTGCTACCGGCCACGGTCCTACAAGGTCGCAATGCTCCAGATAGTAGGGGCCGACGGTTCCATCACCGACGAAATATTCGACATCGTGCGCCTTGAACGTGCCTCGGGCGACGGTCATGCTCAGGCTGTTGCCGGTTACGCCGTCGCTTCGAGCCTCAAGCAGCCCCGCGTCGTCGTCGCCAACCAGGCCGTCGGTAAGCTGGTACTTGGCGGCATCGTACCCGGTTCCCAAAACCCGGACACAATAAGCGTCCTGGATGCCGTTGTAGAACGCTAGCTGAGCCGCTCTCGCCAGAGGACCGGCCCCGTAGGTCTTGGTAGCCTCCTGGGAGGAGGTCATCGTCACGACTTCCATCGCCGGCCCGTGGCTGGACGTTCCGATAATACCGAGGATGTTCTGCTCGACGTTGACGGGAACCGCGCCGATAGGCCGGAGGTCGACGACAAGGGTCGGGGTGTCGGCCGGCTGGCCGATCCTGGTGGTCATCTAAGCCACCCCCCAGGCCTGGAGATCAGCATAAGAGACGAGGGTCTCCCTCACCTTGCCGGGGGCAACCCGGCCGTCATCGATAAGCTGTTTCATCTGGGCGTAAGATATTACGCCATCCCCGACCCAGTTTCTCAGCGTCCTCATTTTTTCAGGATCAATCGTCATATTTCTTCCTCTTCGATAATCGTAATCGCCATTTGGTAAGCGACCGGCGGACCGTGAATGGTCGAAGCCATCAAGTAGCATCCCGGCGCCGTACCGTATAACGAAATTTCGTCCGAATAGTCTTCAGTATCGATAAGTCCCGCGTATCCCTCGAGATGGACGGATTTTATGGGCGGGTTCTCTTCGATCCAAGTAAACTCATACTCCACAAAAAAATCCAAAACACAAGAATAAACGTCGTGTCGTTCAACCGCATCAAGATAAGCCGGGAGGAACTGAGGCGACGCCGCCCCCCGGAACTCGACGGCGGGCTCGGTCTCAAGCCGCCAGTTGATCGCCTTGGGCCAGAACGCTTGGAAAAAGCTGTAAACCTTCTGTTGGAGGTCTTCATGGTCCAAAGCCCGGATTGATATGGAGACCGTCGCTTCGGCGAAATGGCCCCGATGGCTTTCCCATTCGTGGCTGGTATCGTACTGATAATCGTGGAGGATGGTGTTCCAACATCTGGATCGACGCCCCTCCGCCAAAAATGTGACCTGGAGGAGCGGGAAGTCGGTCGAGTTCTCGATCCGCTGCCGTTCCGGCAGGACCGAGAGGCCGGCGGTGGTGGCGGCGGTGGTTATGTCGGCGGTGAGCCGCGCCCTCTGGTCGGGAGATAAGACCACAGATCACGCCTCCCTTGAATCATAGGGATATCCACTCTCGGCTATCCAGGGGAACTCCAGCCGATACGCCTGTGGCATATTGATCTGGGGGAAGTTGCTAGAGTAGACGAGCGCCCCCATCTGGTATGTCGCCACATCCGGACCCGACACCCACCCTTTAGCCCGATAAATGGCTTTCATCACCTTTTCGAGGATCACGTCTGCGTCCATCGTGGCGGTATGGTCCGCAACAATAACGCCGTCCGCGTCCATCGTACCGGTATGTGTCGCCTCGATCCGGGACCGGAGCTTATATATCGCCGTCTCAGTCCCTTCAATATAAACGTCGAAATCGTAAGTTACGGGCTTTTCTTCGCCAGCGTCTTTCAGGAAATCCATATCGTAAGACATGTTCCGGGTGAGGCCGCCGGTCTCAAAATCCCAGTACCCCCAATTGTTACAGTATCCAGACACCCACGTCAACCTTGCAGAGTTGTCATCTAAGAACGGACCGCCTCCAACCGGCAAGGCTCCCTGTTCGGTAGTGAACTGTGACGGATCGAGCGATGTCCATATTATACCGCCATCGGTCGAGTACCGTAACGACGGTATGAACTTTTCGAGCGTTGGGTCGTACGTGGATTGCACTATGAATACGAGCCGGTCGATCGCGTCCGCGCCCGCCTGCAACAACTCATAAGACGCCATCCGGGGCGCTGTTACGCCGTCAACCTGCCGTTGTCCAAACTCATACTTTATCCAATGGTTATCAAACTGGGTGCCGTCCGAAGTGTGCCCGTTGTACGATCTAAATACTCTCGACCACAACCCAGAATTGTTAACTTTGATCCGGGTCTCTAACGTCTTCCCGGCGATCGATCCAACCGTTACCAGACCGGTGATAGTATCAATATAAGCCTCGTCCGCGCCCGGAGGAGACGAGTAGACAACAGTGTAATTTTTTGCCAGCCGCCCGAGCTTGTCGATTGCTCGGACGGTGTTACCCGTCGACTCAAATACTGGAGCGTGTCCTAGGTTGTAGCGGTATGTCCCCGCCACTACTGTAATAGACGGCGTCGCGAAATTTTCGTTGCTGTCGCTTGGAGCGATATCGTCGGTTTTGATGAGCCAAATAACGTCATCGGCGGTCGGCCCGTCAACGGACGATATGAGAACCTGGGTCACCATGAAGTTGTCGCGGTTGCCACCGACATAAGCCTCAGCCGGAAAACAGTTGTGCCATGCCCCGGTCTCGTCGTCGTATATCATGGCGTCGTCAGTGTCCCAGAAATAGTCCCAGGACCAGAACGAGCCAAACGTGACTCCACCATCAACTGACCACGCGGCATAAGGACCGTGCCCTACTACGACCTTGCCGCAAGCTCCATCTAAACATGCAACAGACGGCCCGGTATACTGAGGACCGGGCGGCCAGGTGCCCTGGCCGTATATGTTGCCGTGGTAGATGTGCTGCATGTCGCCGTCGTCATGATAGACCGGATCGATCCACTCCCCCTCAATCTCGATACCTTCACTATAATGCTCGTAGATTCGGACGGGGGCCCAGGTCTGGGCGACGTCTTCAGATCTCCATATGTACCTACCATCGGTACAAATCAGGATGTCGCCTCCGCCGATGTTGGCTATAGCAGACGCCACGGGCGCCGCAGGAAGACCGCATACTAATACCCAATCGGTCCCGGCGTTAACCGATTGGTAAAACCCGTCTCCACAGTTGATTACAGTCCACCCGAAATTTATCCGGACAATATCGAAAATTTCGTAAGATGTATTGAATACTTCAGTCCAGCTCTGAGCATAATCTTTTGACTGGAATATTGACCATGTGCCGTCTGTCATCTTGCAGATCGCTAGATGGATCTCGCCGTAGGTCTGGATTCCTTTCACAATGTGATCGACGCCAACAAACCCGGCCGATATCCACCAATGCGAAAAGTCCTCAGTGTCGAACGTTCCCAGGAGATAATTAGCGCCCGGAAGGTAGACGAGGGTGACGGGTATCATTCCTCAATCACCACCGACATACTATAAAACCGTCTATACGGTTTCGATACGTACGCCCCACCATCATAAGTCGCGGTCCCTGTTGCAGCGATAAGTTCGGTTAATATCGTGTCGGCGATATAAGCTGAAGAATGATCAGCTACCACCTGACCATCCGCCCGATACGTTACGGACCTCGGAACGTATACCAGAGAATCGGCGCGGTACGTGGCGGACCTGGATTTCCATAGCCCCGTAGCTGCAAGGTAGACGTACCCTCTCCGGCGAGCTATCGCGGTGCTGGCGGTATAACTAACCGATACCGGCAACCATCTCCCCCAGTCCATCTGATATTCAGCGTAAGGGTAAGATGTCGACCAGGTCACACCCGCCGCGATAGCTTCGTCCATCGCGTCGCCGATCTGATCTGTTTTTGTGGCGGCGATCTTCGCTATTTCTGTATCCGACCACCCGAGCCGGACCGTAGCGGGAGCCAACGTTTCGAGCGTTGATGCTCCGGATATCCCAACGACTCGATCAACGACCATCTGAACGTTGGCCGCCGTCCCGTAGCTCGTTATTTTTCGGATGTATGTCGCAAGCCTCGTCCTGTACGTCTCGTCGGTCTCACCGCCCCGTCTCCTGAGCCCCAGGATGCGGCCCCAGTGGTCGTCCAGATCCTCGGACGCCGCATAATCCAGCTTGAGCCGGTGGACTACGCTCTGGATGGCCTGGTCCGCCTGATCGTGCTGGTTGGCATACGCCCAAAAGAAACAGTTAATGAGCGATTCGGTCAGGCGGGGGTCGGCCGCATCGTGGACGATAACGGCGTCCATCGAATAGGTCGGAGTAGGCAACCCGATCCGGGCCGACATCTGGTAAAACTTACGGTACTGGCCCCGGACGAGGAGGTCGATCTGGTACTGGACGCGGGGGCACGCGACCGCCCGGGCGTCCATCTGCCAGGACGACGAACGGACCACGGCCGCCCCCAGATCGAACGGGGTCTCGATCGGATCGGTGCCTATTATCATTCGAGAGCCTACCTATTAATACGATAATCGAAAATTAGGTGCGTTTTGCCGTCGACCACAAGCCGCTGGTAATGAGAATGCTTCTCTTCCCAGGTCTCGCCGAGCTGATCCACCCTCATCAAGCCGCGTTCGTCGCAGTCGGGGCAATAAGCCACCTGACCCCGCCACTCAGGATCTTTGAACTCGTCGCATACGTCGCAGTACCAGTGGTGGGTGGCGAAACATCGGGGGCACGTGGCCTCGATCCCCTCCAGCAGCTCGGCCCCACAGAACCCGCAGACCATGTGGGGGACGAGATGGATTTTACAGGGCCGGCACCATTCGACGGTTTCCGCCACTAGGATCTCGATAGGCGGCAGGTCGACGATCTCGCATTTGGCCCGGACCCTCGCCACCAGCTCTGGCGTGAACGGGACGAATAGGACAGCTTCAGGTTTAACTTTAACCTGTTGCCATTCGTACTCAACACCGTTCTCGTCGAACTGAGGATAAAAAATGCCGTCTGCAACCTTGATCCAATACCGCCGGAACGTCGGCTCGGCCATTCAGTACACCGTATAACTGATTGTAAAAGTTTTAGCAGAACATTCGCCATGCGACGCCGTCGGCGGGATCTTGAGCTGAGTGGTCCAGCACTTGCTCTGGAACGCGGCCGAGTAAACGGTCGAATCGATCAGCAGAGGGCTGGACGAGGTGTAGTTGTCGGCGTTGCCGGTAGGCGAAGCCTGAGTCCTGTAGCTTGGGTGGCCGTTGGAAATGTGACCGATCGCGTCCCCGGTCGTCCCGACGGTCCCCGTAGCTTGGGCGTAGCTGGCGATAGGGATACCGTTGTCCCCGGAATCCATCGTGCCGATGAACAATCCGCCGCCGCTGGCAGAGTCCAGGCCCCAGTCGGTCGCTACGTTTCCGTCACAGTACCAGTATATATCCCGGATCGAAGTCCAGCCGGTGCCGCTCACGTCGGCATAATGCTGCTTCCAGAAACTATAATAGAAGTCCGCCGTCGGGACTTTGCATGGGTTGGACGTCCCAGGTTCAGCGCTGTCCATCGTACAGTACCGGCCGACCTTGCCCGTTAACGATGTGGGGGTGCCGGGCGCTGCACCGTTCAGTTCCTTAATTACAACTACTTCAGCCATGTATAAACTCCTCGATAATCTTGTCTATGACCACATTGAAAATATTATCAGAAATCGACCGCTCCATCTCGTCGACCACCGGTCGCAATGTCGGCCGCGCCGGTACACCGAGCCCGTACTCATGATAAGTGGCTATTTTAGCACGGCTCGGAGCCCTGATCCCGACATGCCCCGTACACCCCCCCGGCGCGTCGTCGATCCAGACTTCGATCGAGTCGACCATCTCGCCCGTATCCATCAGGGGGATATCGGGCGTTGGCGAGCCGTGCCGGATCTTCTCGGCGAGGGTGGACGGTGCTAACGGTTTGACGTTGGTGCCTTCGTCGATATATTCTTTCCACCGTTTTGCGACCCGCTGGCACTCGGCTTCAACGGCGCCACTGAGCGAACCGGGCATTATAATCCACGTCCTCGGTGATGATCACATTAGCGTAAAATACAGATTTGCTCGGAGGGGTAGTATTCGGTCCCGCTCTGGCGATCGTCGTCTGCATCCGGTACGACGTTTTAAACGCCGCCGCCAAAGCGGTCGACGCCACATAATAAAATACAGCCGTCGCCACAAGATCACCACACGATCGGAGCTGAACACGACCCCACACCATAATCGATGATCAACCAGACCTCTGAACATCGGGCGTATCCCTTCGCAGAGCCAGATTTTAGAGAAAGTCCGGCCTCAAACGCGTCTATTTCCGCAACCGTGAACCTACTCAACGTGTGTGGATTCACATACCAAGTCACGCTTTTAGTTTCATAGCCGGTGCCGGTTTTTGAGATCGCCGATGATAAATATATAGTTTCGGTTATATACAGGCATCCTTTGGCGTATGTCGTTGTAGTGTTATCAGAGTTGGATAACCTCAATTCTAACGTTACACTGTTGATAGTGGAATCGGATGGTATCGGCAGAGCCGGATAAGTGTATGTATCTGTGAGGTATGCAACATGTGTTGCACACACCTTCGTGTCATCGTAATCATCGTTAACAGCATAGTAGCCAAGCCCGTCCAATCCGCTGATCGTCCCGTCATTGCTTGGTCGCAACGTTACGGTGCTCACGATATCACCGTTGGGATCTTCATCCTGAAATGAACCATACAGTAGTCGCCGGTCAGGTTCGTGCCGCTCGGCGCGATTCGGGACAGCTTGAGCCGCACATGATCGCCCGCCGCCCATCCAAGATTAGTAACCGTCTCAGTCCAGCTATGAACGTCTAACTGATCCTGAACAGCATCGCAAGCTTTATCACCGCTAACTTTGTACGAATATGCAGCGTCCCAAGATTCTCCAGACGCTTTGGCCGAATGGTAGAGTTTCCACTGGACATATTTACCAGACGCGGCGGTTAGCGAATATCCGGTCAGCTCGAACGTGACCGTACCAGACGAATTGATATCGTCAGGAACCCGCATCGAAGCTTCTGCAAATTCTTCAGTTGTATCATCGAACTTGTAAACCCGAGTGGATCCATTTGCTCCGGCATCCCAGTCCGGCTCGGGTGGGTTGGATGCAGGCAGTTGCCACGATCCGGCCGGGGCGTCCCAGTATCGAGTTGACGTTATCTGTGTCCAAGCGGGATCATCCGTCCCCTGTTTGAGAAAATAAGTGGCGGTGCCTTTCGGCAGTCGGTCCCAATTCGACGCGCCCCGATAGAGGATGTCTCCTCTCGCACACGTTCCGATACCCTCCAGCGCCGCCGCAATCGACACCCAGGACAGATCGGCGCCTGCTCCGCCGGACTTCAGAACGTAACCAGCCGGGCCCGGTGCCAGGACTGACCACGTAGTCGCCCCCTTGGTCGGGAAACACCCCTGAGCTTCGGAAGCGTGGTACAGAGACTCGATCTTCAGCAGCTCGTAAGTCAGGTCGGCGGCCGCACCGTTGCTCATCAAGTAG
>Ga0116144_10003453_pt1 | contig 15764 bp, 7 predicted proteins | sample AD_UKC035_MetaG_FD_89746 | JGI IMG/M metagenome (GOLD analysis project Ga0116144, IMG submission 89746) | Active sludge microbial communities of municipal wastewater-treating anaerobic digesters from USA - AD_UKC035_MetaG | ecosystem: Engineered > Bioreactor > Anaerobic > Digestate | place: USA...
CCCCAGACAGCAAGCGCTTCTGCCTGTCCACAATAGTGTTGCGCTTCCTCCAATTGCCCAATAGCCAAATATGCTGCGGTCAATCCCAATAAGCTATGGCTATGCCCCCAAAGATATTCGATTTCTTGTGCGATACATAAAGCTTTTTCCGTGGGCACAATGGAACGTTTAAAATCGCCTAACGCGAAATGGATTCTGCCGATATTCCGCAAACAACTACCTTCCATCCAACGCTCTTGTTTCTGCTGTGCAATTTCCAGGCTTTGTCCATACAACGCTATCGCTTGATTGTACTCGCCTAGATCCCGGTGGATTGAAGCCAGATTTGCAAGGTTCCATCCCTTCCCGACTACCTCGCCGATCTCATCATCAATTTCACAAGCCAATTTCGTAGTTTGATACGCCAACTTGAACATCCCCACATCACGATACATATTCCCCAGACGGCCTAGCCAGGCTGCCTCATACCATTTATTCCCAAACTTGCGCGCTACTGCAATTGCTTGTTCATATAGTTGGATTGCATGATTAAGCCAATCTAAAGCCATATAAGCATTGGCTAGGCGTCCGTAATCTTCCATCACCAATTGAGGTTCTTTGAGTCTTCCTATAAGTCGCTCATGAAGGTCAATCAATAAAGCATAATATCCCCACATAAAGAGGTAATCATAGTCAATACTTTTTAGAAGAATGCCGGCTCCTTCATAATCCTGGCAGTGTATACGATACTCAAACTCCGCCAACTGCGGCGCCAAATCCTCAAGCGTCTTCCACTCACTCTCCGGTTTCCGAATACTGGCATAATACTCTGCCGCCCGCAGTTCCAACGCGCGGCGAGTATACGATGGTGCTGTGCCTTGTTCAGTATTCAACATTAGGACACTTCCTGTTCAACAAAAACCCAAAAAGGCTCTGCGCCTCATTGCCCCACCAACGCGGCCAACGCATCCAATCCGGCGTCCGCGACTTCAGCTTTGACTACGACGACCCGGTAATTCAACGCCTTGAGCTGCCGGCGTTTGCGCGCATCGGCGGCTTGCACGTAGTCCTGGTGATGCGGCGAGCCGTCCACGAAGACCACGATCCGCCCGCGCTCGTAGTAGAAGTCGGCAATGGCGATAGGGCTGCCGTCTCGGTCGTAAAGGGTGGTCTGGGCCTGATCGGGCAGCGACAAGCCCCGGTCACGGATGGCCTGCAAGACGCGGCGTTCTAAATCGGACTGGCATTGCGCGGCTAACTGCGCGAAGGCGGCGTCATTGTCTTGCACCGGCGTTACCGTGACCTGCGCCAGGGCTTGCAGCCACGGCAGCACCAGGGTGCGATCCAGTTTGTCGTGATCGCGCTGGTTATAGAAGCTAAGCAGGCACTCGTAACACGCTTTCTCACAGCCCGCGCCCTCGGCGTGCAGCAGTTCCCGCGCGCGAGCCAACAGCAGGCGCAGCCGCTCCGGCTCACGGAGCGCGGCCAGCACCCCGCTGCCGCCCGCTGAAGTCTCGTAGAGCACTACCCGGTAGAGCGCCGCATCGTCCGCCGCCGGAGCCAGGAAACCGGCCACTTCGCGCTCGTCCAGATTGAACGCGACCAGCAAGGCGCGGAGCAGGGTGTGCAGGAGTGTGGTGTAAAACGGCTCCGGGTCAACGCCGGTGGGCAGCGGCACGGCGAACAGGGCCAGATCGCTGCGGATGGCGTGCGTGAGCCAGAGGCCGCGCTCCAGGTCGTCTTGGCTGGCGTTGCGCGGGCAGTCGCCCCGCTTCTGCGGCGTGCTGAGGTGGTCTTGCACGGCGTTGTCGCCCACCAGCCAGCGGTAGCACTTGCGGCAGAGCGTGAAGCCCTGCGGATCGCCTTCTCGCTCCCGCTGCCCGCGATTGATGAGCAGGACTTCGCCGTTGTGTTCCAGCGTCAGGGTGAAATGCTGGGGCTGATCGCCGCCCGCGCCGTCGCACGCATAGACGCGCCGCTGCCCGCCGGCGCGGTAGTGCGCGGTCACGTCGTACCCCAGGCGCAGCCGCTCTTCTTCGTCGGCGGTGATGCGGGCGCGGGCGCGGGCGTACATATCGGTGAGCGCCATCCCCGCGTGCGGATGCTGCGTGGTCAGGTCCGCGCCGCACTCGCAGCGCGCGCGCTTCACCTCGTCTGGGCCGGTGTAGGCGCGCTCACAGTCCGGGCATACCAGCACCGGCGCGACGTCCAGTTCGACTTTCGCTTCAGTCCCCTCCCCGGCCTGCCGGGAACGCGGGCGCGCGTAGGCGATCTCGTACCGCTGCCCGCGATAGTAGACGAAGTTGCCCGGCGCGTATTCCGTCAGGGCGATGACCGGGTCGCGGGCCAGTTCGTCCTCGCGATCGTCAAAGGCCAGCGCGGTCGCTTCCGGCGGGAAGGCGTAGCCCGGCAGGAAGCCTTCGCCGCCCAGGTAGCGGTAGAGGTACCAGTCGCGTTCGCCCCGCCGCATGGCGTCCAGCTTGGCCTCGATGACGACACGCCGCCGGTTCAGGCTGCGGTCCACGCCCTCGCGCCCCAACTGTCGGTTGAGCGCCTCGCGCTCGGCGTCCAGGCGGGTGTACTCGTCCCGCCACCGGGCCAGGGCGCGATCCAGGTCGGGCAGGAAATGGCGCACCGTCGTTTCGACAAAGGCGGCGTCAAACCACGCGAACGCCGCGATTTCCTGAGCGAAGGCCGTGGTCACGGCGCTCACGATGACCGCCAGATGCTGTTCGATGCCCCGCTGATAGGCGACCTGCCAATCGGCGTAGAAGGGGAAGCCCGGCGCGTCCAGATTCAGCAATTCCTGGGGGACGCCGGGCATCCGGGCGGCCTCTTTCAGTCCCAGGGTCTCCAACACCAGCGCGTGGATGTGCGCGGTGATGAGGGCGCGATTGTCCAGCCGGAAGCGGGGCGCGGCAATCGCACCAGCAATCATCTTTTCCGGGAAGCGGTAAAAGTATTGGTCGTGGGGGCCGCGCGCCGAGCCGACGCCGGCAAACACTGTCACCAACGATGCCTGCCCGCTGCGCCCGGCGCGCCCGGCGCGTTGGGCATAATTCGAGGGACTGGGCGGGACGTTGCGCAGCGTCACGGCGTTGAGGTGCCCGATGTCAATGCCCAGTTCCATCGTGGGCGTGCAGATGAGCGCGTTGAGCGGATCCTCCGGGTTCTTGAAGCGCACCTCAATCTCGCGGCGTTCCTGACCCTCGACCTGCCCGGAGTGTTCCTCGGCCTGTACAGGCACGGCGGTCCCCAGCGGGCGGGCGTAGACCTGGCGGAAGTAGTTGTCCGTCAGATCGCGCTTCTCCAGGGTGGTGCGGCAGGTGAGGCCGGAGCAGACGCGCAAGGTCTGGAAACGGTGGACCGTCCCGCATTTGGGGCACCGCCAGGGTGCGCGGCCCTGGTCGGCGCGCAGGGTGACAATGGCCGGGTTGACCATCCACAGGTCGAAACGCTGGCGCCCGTAGCCGGTGACCGTGTGCTGTACCAGGAATTCGGCGCGCGGATCACCCAGTTTCTCCACGATCTGAGTCACCAGCGCCACTGCCTCGCTGTGTTCCAGGGGCGTCCCCAAAGCCGCAAAGGCGCGCCTGACCCACGCCACCGGCTGGGTGTTCGTGCCGGTGAGGCGGTGGACGGTGTACCCACGCGCTTGCTCCGCCGTATCGCTGTAGCCAATGGGGCCGTGAAATTCCTCATCGTGGATGTAGGCGTCTTCGTGAAGGTTGTCTATGACCTCGGTGCGGAACTTCACCGGCTCCAGCAGCGCGGCGTGCCGCAGGGCCAGCCGCTTGCGCATAATATCCAGCAGACCCAAGAGCACGTCATACCGCGCGGCAGGGGGCAGGTTGAGCAACAGGGGCGCCCGTCCCCAGAAGTCATCGGCGGCGGCGCATTCGTCCAAACCGGAGTAGCCGACCTCCAGCAGGCCGACGTCTTCCAGGTTTTGGTGCGTACGCCGGTGGGTTCCACCCAGTTCCTGTAACGTGACGAACTCCAAATAGCGCTGATACCGGCCTTCGGCCTGACGGTCGCGCCCGAAGATGCGCTGGCTTTTCTCGAAGCGCGGCAGACTATGATTGCGCTGCTGAGTCTCGAAGAGCAGGCTGCCCAACTTCGCCAGTTCCACACCGCCCGACTGTCCCGCCATGTAGCCATTTTCGTCCAGGGCGGTATACAGCGTGCGGCGGAACGTGAAGTGATGGTGCAGGCTGTTCATGTGTGCGGCCTGGAGCGCGGTGTCCTGGCGGTTATCGGAGAAGGCGATGACCTTGTTCGCGCCGGCGGGGAGCGCCTGCACCTGCGCGCTGACCAGCACGTCGGTGGCGGTGGAGCGCCCGACCGAGCCGAAGATGAAGAGTTTGTTGTACTCCCGCGAGCGCCGGTCGTGGACGATGCCGCAGGTGGGGCAGAGGAGGAAGGGCGCAGGGAGAAAAGTGAAGGGACGAGCGTGGGGATGGAGACAGGGGGGATTTTGGATTTTGGATGGATTCGCTTTGCTCACCACAAGTTTTGGATTTTGGAGTGGTTGATTGGGCGATGCGTTCAGGACCATTCCGCAGTCCGGGCAGACCCACCACGGCTCTGGCACCACGTCTTCGTAGCCGGAGGCGCCGCCACGGACTTTGCCGGTGGGGGTGAGCCAGTGGTTGGGCAGGTCAATGCCGGGATGCTCCGGCAAAAGGTAGCCCAGCCGCCCGGACACGTCCACGGCGTCCAGGTCTGCCGGATGGAGTTGGCCGTGGTCGTCCATGGCCACACTCCAATATTCCTGCCCGCACGCGCGGCAGAAAACCAGGGGGAAGGTGGGGACGGCAGCCTGTCCGTCGGCGGTGCAGGTCGGGCAGAGGCGCTCGCCCCGATCATTGAGGTGGGTTTCGCGCAAACAGGCGGTGATGGCGCGGCCCTGCGAGAAGAAGGCGTGGAGTTTGATGTTCGTAGTAGGCGCTTCAGCGCCGTGACTCACGGCACTAAAGTGCCTACTACAAACCAGGGATTGTTCGATTTCTTGGGGCGTGACCTGCAACGCGGCGGCCAGTTGGGGCACGGTTTGGGGGCCAGCGGCCAGGGACTCGGCGACGGCGTAGGTGAGCGGCGGCAGGCCGGCGGGCAAGGGCGCGTAGGACTCCGTGATCACGTCCTGGGCGGCGAAGGGTTCGCCGAACAGGTCTTGCGCGAAGTGTGCGACGGCCTCGGTCGCACTCTCCGCGCCGGTGCTCTCCACGGTGGCGCTGGTGGCGATGCAGCGCAGCGCGCCGACCGTGCCGGTGTGCTGCTTGAGGCGGCGAATCAGTGCGGCCACGTCCGCGCCGCGTTTGCCGGTATAGGTGTGGACTTCATCCAGCACCAGGAAGCGCAGCACGCCCGGCGCGCGGAACAACTTGCGATCCTCAAAACGGGTCAGCAGCAGTTCCAGCATCACGTAGTTGGTCATCAGAATGTCCGGCGGGTGATTTTGGATGTCCTCGCGGGAGAGGACTTCGCTGCTGTAAGGTTGCTCGCGTTGGGTGACGCGGCGATAATCTTCCAACGCTTCAGCCGAGGAGTTCAAAGTGTCGCCGGTGTAGCGGGCGATGGTCAGGCCGGAACCGTGCAGGCGCGCGGCGAAGTCGTCGTATTGCGAGTTCGCCAGCGCGTTCATCGGGTAGATGATGACCGCCTTGATGCCCAAAATCCCCCGCTCCCGCATCCGCAGCGCCTCGGAGACGATGGGGATGCCGAAGGTGAAGGATTTGCCGGAGCCGGTGCCGGTGGCGACGATGACATTCTTCCCGGACAAGATGCGCCGCACGGCCTCTGTCTGGTGGCGATGGGGGGTGTAGGGCAGCGACGCCGGATCGTCCACGGCGCGGCGGAATACCCCCGGCGTGCGGGGATGCAATATCCCGGCGGCGACCAGGTCGGCGAAAGGCTCGCCGGCGGCGAAGGGCCGCGAGAGCTGCACGTAGGGCGGCTTCCACAGCAGTGTGCCGTCGGCCAGCCGCTCCCCGATCCACTGCTCGATGCGCGAATTCTGGAAACGCTGGAAGGTCTGGACGTAGGTGCGGTATTGTTCCTGGACGTGGGCGAGGACTTCAAAGGGGTTCATCAACTGGCCTCCGTAAGGGTTAGTAACTTTGTCACTTCCCAGACACACCTTCCCGGAAGCTAAATCAGCTTCCGGGAAGGTGTGAGCTGATAAAAGAATCCATTAAACCTGGCACAATCCGTCGTGTCTTGGTGGTCTACGCGTAGAAGATTCTTCGCAAACAGCGCTCAGAATGACGGAGAACGTCACCCTGAACGGAATCCCGGTGTTGTTCCGGGATGAAGTGAAGGGTCTCTGATGGTGCAAGTTCTAAATTGTTTATCTATGAGTCTTGAAAGAGTCACTCAAGGCAGTGGATGGTTTCAGTTCGATGCGGAACCGGCAATAAAGGCCTGGACATCGCGCAACACCTTTTCGGGAGTTTCTGCTGTAATCAACAAATCGCCGGTATAGGCATCCACATGGATATGGGTGGCGCACCCCTGGCGTCCACGCGAGACCAGCACCGGGACTCGCCACACAGGCCGGTCCCCCGGTACGTACACCGGCTCGCCACCCATCAACAAATTACCCACTTCGCTGACTAACCACGCACTCACCGCGCGCCGCGCCGCCCGCGCCTCTACCGGCGGCTGATGCTGTTGAAGCAGAAATTCGGCAAAGCGCAACACGGTGCGGCTTTCATCGGGCGTTAACTGCACCAAAACGGTTTCCAACTGTTGATAGTTCGTCGCCATTCGTCTGCTCCTTTATGTTTGATCTATATCCATCATATCACAAGTTTCTGATAGCGATGCTTCATCGCCGGCCACAACACTGCTTGTATTTCTTCCCGCTCCCGCAGGGACACGGATCGTTGCGCCCGATGCGCGAGACGGGGATAGTCACGGCGATAAATCGCCTACTACGAACCTCACAGCGATAAATCGCCTACTACGAACGATTACGAACAATCCCAACCTTCGCCATAGCTGCGGAGTGGGTAGTTCACCCAAAGCTCACGCAACCACTCGCGGCCGTAGTGAGACAGATACCATGCCAGGCTGCTCTCTTGCCAGTCGTAGGGTGAATCCACCCAATGATGTTTGACCGGGTTGTAGTGGATGTAATTCAGAGTGGTGTAGTAATGCCGGTCTGAGCGAATGGCCCGGTCTGCGTAACGATACCATACTTTGCGCCCCGCCGTGTCATCCTCTTGATTCCACCAGCGTGAGGTAGGCCCGTGAATTTTGCGGAATATGTCAGAGAGTGCATCAAAGTCCGGTACATAGGCCAGGATGTGATAATGGTTAGGCACCACAACCCAGGCGCGGATTTCGACGCCCTGTAACGTACACTGCTCAAAGAGCATATCCAATACCTGACGCCGGCGTGTATCCACGCGCATGTGATGTTGATGTTCAAAACACGTCGCAGTTAGCAAATAATAAGTTGCATCACGGATAGGATGGGGTGGATCGTGCGGCGGAAATCCCAACTGCCGGCGTTCTTCTACCAGTTTGATACGTTCTTCGATGGTCAGTTTGCGGTATTCGTACATATCAGACCTCAGGTTCGTAGTAGGCACTTCAGTGCCGTGATCACGGCGATAAATCGCCTACTACGAACGAAGCCGGCCACAACACTGCTTGTATTTCTTCCCGCTCCCGCAGGGACACGGATCGTTGCGCCCGATGGCCGGCGCAGACAGGCTACGGAGATTGCGGCCTAGGTTGATGGAAGCCAACGAATCGAGCAGCGCTTCCGGCCCACTGACGATGGAGTCCTGAAGTTTTTGATAGGCCGGGTGGCGGGGATCGGCGGCGGCCAGCTTTACCAGGCGATAATGCCGTTCCAGACGCGCCAGGTAGGCGGGATCGGATAACACCAGCTCAGACACCAGCTCCAACAACGCAAAAGCATAGGGGCTTTGCTCATTGAGGGGGTCGAGGTACGGCCCGGCCTGGGGATCGTCGCGGTCAAAGGCGTAGCTGATGGCGGCCAGAAACCGTTCTGGCTGCTGTTCCTCAGAGACATGGAGCATCACACGGCGACAATCGCAGGCCGGATCGGGACAGTAAGACTCAACGAGGCCGTAGGCGCCCTTCGGGATGCCGCGGTGTGGCTCCGAAAGGGTGATGACGCGGGTCTCGCGGACTGCCAGGTCACGGTCAACGAAAACAAAGGGGATCAAGTATAGGGACATTAGCGTTCTTCTCCGAAAATAGCCACAGAGATCACAGAGATCACAGAGGAAAGATAAAAACTCGGCGCACTCTGCGTGCTCTGCGGTGAAATTTTCATCCTTACCGGTGAACCCGGTTCATGATGACTCCTTCCTTTTTACCCTCACCGTCTCCGCCGCCGTTTTGACGCCGGCGTCCCCGGCGTGCGGGTGATGGGCTGGCCGGTGCGCTTGTCAATGAATTGCATCGGCTTGTAGGTGATCTGCGGCCGCGCCATCCACTGCCCGCAATCCTCGTGCAGCACGCTCAGCAGAATGCGCATCCGCAGGTTGCTCAGCGCCGTGATGAGCAGCGTATGGTTGTGCAGCAGTTCGATGTCGCCGAAGCACATGATGCCGTGCGGGGTCTGGATGCCTGGGTTGCCCTCGTAAATCCAGAAGACGCGGTCGGACGTGTCTTCCGTACAGTGCAGGCGGAGGTCGTCCATCAACTTCCGGCGGACGAACGGCCCGACGATGTCGGTAAAAGTGGCCGTCTGCACCCGCATCAGGCTGTAGCCGGCCTCTCCGGGGAGGCCGGGATTGGGGCAGATGGGATACCACAGGCGTTTGGACTGGCAGCACGCCTGGAAAAGTTTGCCGCTGCCGCATAAGCACGGCTGATCCGGCGCGCAGGCGATGTAACTCGACATTTGCAGCTTTTCGCCGAAATCTGCCGGGTCGGTCACGCCCGCTTTCGGACGCCAGTAGGAGCCGCAACACAGGAAACCGCCGTTGGGGTCAACAGGGCCTTGGTATATTTCCGGGGTCTCAAACATCGTCATGGGATGTCTCCTTCCAGTTTATCAAACGCCTCCAACACCAGCCGCTTCGTGCGGTACTCCCCATATTGCCCCTCATCCTTGCGTTTGATGATGGGGAACGTGTCCAGGATGTAATCCAACTCCTCCCGCGTGAGGCCGTAGAGGTGGGCGTAGAGCGCGTCGAGGTCGGCGCGCAGGGCGGCGCGGCGTTCCTCGTCCCAGGTAAAGGGCGGGCGCGGGAACCCGTTCGTAGTAGGCTCCTCGCTCGTAGTAGGCGATTTATCGCCGTGAGTCACGGCGCTGAAGCGCCTACTACGAGCCTCATTCGCCTCCCATTGCGCGAGGAGGTCGGCGCGCAGGGTGTCGTCGGCTTCCGCCCACACGTCGTCGGCGAAGGGGCGCAGGTCCCACGCGGTGTAGGTGAGTTCGAGCACGCGCGGGACGATGAAGGCCAGCAGGTCGGGGGTGTAGCGGTCGGGGGGAAGGACGGGTAGTTGCTCTAACGCATACTTTTTGAGATGGATACCTCCGACTTTTTGTCGCACCACAAAATCAAATACCATAGCATTCAAATTGGCTATCAGACAACTCACCGACATAACGGCTATTGTTTTAGCAAACCACAACATACCCAATCTATCACTAACGCCAGCCCATGGTACTATTGCAAATACTGCGGTCCGCTCATTAGTAGAAGCAGTAACATCCTTGAAAGTTAAAGACCATCTCCGAGTATAACCAACTGGAAATCTGTTTTGCACTTCACTCGTGGCAATCCAGTAACGTGGAGTCGCTGAAAAACTAGGATTCTGATGTTCTGTGAGGTTTATATCCACTGATATTGATGTTCGTAATGTCGCTTTGTCGCTTATTCCGACTGAAGAAGCTCTGTGATCAAATAATCCGATCATCCGTCCATCGTAAAGAGGTAACCGATCTGGCGCTGCTTCATCCAAGAAAAAACCAACGTCGTTTGAACTATGAAAAAGCCCCTGACTATAACTCACTTTCCATAAATTTTCCCCCGTTGTCTCATTGACCAGCACAGGCGCGGCACGGTAGAATTTGCGCGTCAGATCCGCATCCCGTCGGGTTCGGAAGATCGGGCAGGTCTGTGTGTTGGGGTTGATGCGCATCAGATCTGCCGCATTCAAGACAAAATGGCGTTCAGGGTCATCCAAGTCGGCAGTTTGGTAAAGGAAGAACGCAAACTCGGCCTCCTCTGGCCCTGCTCCCGCTCCGGCCAACGTCACCAAACTAAACTTGAAGCTGCGATGCACACCAGGGAACAACCCTTGCCGGTTCTCAAAATCGTAGAGGCTCACGAGTTCACGGTTCGCCACCAGTGCGGCGAAGAAATCCTTGTTGTAGAAGTCGGTGGCGATGCCAGTGGGCAGCACCACGCCGGCCCGTCCCGTCGCCCCCACCAGTTGCCGCGCCAGCCCGGCAAAGACCTGGTAGGTGTTGATGTCGCCCTGCGCGGAGAGGGGGTAGCGCCCGCTGTCGCGCAGGAAACCGCTCAACGCCTCGCTGCTGTGCAGGGCGTCGCCATAAGCCGCGTGCAGCGCGGGGTCGCGCTGCGGCAGCGCCGCGATCAACTTCCCCCGCTCCGCCGCCGTCCGCGCCCCGGCGATCGCCTGCGCCGCCGGCTCCGCCCGGTCGCCAAAGAACTCCTTCTCTTGCAGCTTGATCCGCTCCCAGGGCGGGTTGCCCAGGATGACGTCAAACCCGTTTGTAGTAGGCGATTTATCGCCGTGAGTCACGGCGCTGAAGCGCCTACTACGAACCTCGTCAAACACGTCGGGGAAGGCCAGGTGCCAGTGGAAGAAGCGGTGTTTTTCGGCCAGGGCGGCCACCATGCGCTGCTGCGCGGCGGTGAGGGCGGCTTTGCCGCGCGCCTGCACCTCGCGGAAGGTGTTGAAGGTGGGAGCGGGGGGCGCGTCCGGCGTCAGCGGCCAGAAAAAGGCCGCCGTCCACGTATCGGCGATCAATCTGGCCCGCGCCGTCGCTTCGTCGGCCTGGTAGGCTGCAAACCGCTCGCGGGCCAGCGTGGGGTTCACATCGGCCAGCGATTCCAGTTCCACCCAGCGCCGCAGCTCGTCCGGCGTTTCCAGCACCGCCGTCACCTGGAACAGGCCGGGCTGCGTCGCGCCGGATTTCTCAAACGTGCGCCGCTCGTCGCGGTGTTGGGTGCGCACCTGCTTCGCCACCGCCCCGTCGTCGCCCGCGCGGCCCAGGGCAAACGCCTCGTAGGGCACACCCTCTTCTATTAAAAGTGGCGTCGCGCCCACCAGGGAATTTCCGCAGCGGATGTGGTGATCGAGGAAGTTGAGGGGCGCGTCGCGCACGCTGGCGTTGATCCACAGGCTCACCTTGCACAACTCCACCGCCATCGGGTTGAGGTCCACGGCGTAGATACAGTGCGCCAGCACGTCCCGTTTGGCCGCCTGCACGGCGGCTTCGGTGGGGTAGTCGTCGCCGGTGCGCACGCGGGCCAGTTCCGCGCCCAGGACGTTGTTCGCCTTGACGAGAAAGTGCCCGCTCCCCACGGCGGGGTCGCAGATTTTGATCGAAAGCAGCGCCGCTTCGGCGGCGGCGCGCTGTTCAGGGGTGAGTGCGGCGTAATCGTTTGTAGTAGGCGATTTATCGCCGTGAGTCAAGGCGCTGAAGCGCCCACTACGAACCTTAGCCTGCATCACCGGCAGCAGGGCGCTCTCGATCAGCTCGTTCACCAGCGAAGGGTGCGTGTAGTAGGAGCCGGACGTCTTGCGCGCCATCCCGCGCGGATCAAGGATGAAGGTGTGCGCGGGCACGTCGCGGCTTGCACTGAGCGAAGTCGAAGTGCCTTCGACAGTCTCCGGCGCAAGCGTGACGCGCGGGGTGTAGTCGAGCAGGCTCTCGTAGATGGCGCCGAGTTCCTCCACGCCCAGGTCGGCGTAGGAGATGCGCTGCAACACGCCTGCACGCTCGATGAGGGTCAAGGCGCGGATGGCGCGCAGCAGCGCGCTGTTATCGAGGGCGCGTTCCCCCACCAGCGGCGTCTGCCCGTCGGCAAACAGCATCCCATCGTAGCCGAACACGCCCAACTCCGGCGCGCCCTTGCCGATCATCCTGAACGTGACCTTCAGCCCTTCCCACAAATCGCTGAAGGGGTCGGCCTGGGGCAGGTCGCCCTCAGCGCGCCCGCGCAGCGCGGTGATGCTGTACTGCTCGCGGTAGAGGCCGGCCAGCGGCGCGCCGGCGTTGGGCAGCAGCCCGCGCTGCTCGGCAAACAGCAAGAAGAGGATCCGGTAGACGATGTGGAGAATCTCGGCGTAGTAGTCATGCGTGATACGTGATGCGTTACCCGTCATTCGTAATTCGTGATTCGTAATTCGTTCACCCGTGAGCAACTGGATGAGGTCGCCATCGAGGAAGCCGTTGCCCAATGCTTCAATGGCGGTGCGCACCTGCCCGCGCAAGTCCTCGCCGACTTTGATGCCCGTCGCCAGCGCGTCCTGATAGAACCATTCCAGCGGATAATCCTCGCTCGTCTCGTTCGTAGTAGGCGATTCATCGCCGTGACTCACGGCGCTAAAGCGCCTACTACGAACCTCAAAGCGACTGGCGTGGCACATCCGGTAAAGCGCGCGGAAGTCGCCGTAATTGCGCGTCTCGAAGAGCGCTTCGAGGTCGAACTGCACGTAGCCTTTGGTGAAGGTGTGATGATACGTGCGCAGCAGGCGCAGGAACATCCCGTTGGTGAGCACCGCCCAGGTATCGGCGCGGCTCACGTTGAGGAAGACTTGCAGCATATCGTGCGGGGATTTGGCCTTATATCCCCGGCCTGAAGCCGCGCGGGCGTCGAGGTCTTGGGAAACCGGCAGCATGTGCAAGACCGGCCCGCCGGGTTCCCATCCCCGGTGGGTCAGAGGGAAGCGCAACGCCTCGTTCTCGTCCACCAGCGTGTCGCTCCGCAGATAGACGGGATCGAAGTCCAGCGCTTTGAAGAGCGGCAGCAGCCAGCGGGCGCGCACCTGGGAGACATCCAGCAGTGGGAGGTCGGCGCGGACGGCATCCCACCGTTCCAGCAGCAGCTCCCACGCCGCCGCGATGGCGGCTTCCAGGTCGGCAGGCGTGTTCGGGGCCGCGCCGCCCGGTAGCGCAAAGTCTTCCGGCGCCAGCCCGCGCTGCCGCGCGCCCGGCTCGCGCAGCGCCTCAACGAAGGCGGCGGTCAGCAGGCCGCCGGAGGTGGTGATGGTGGTGGGGGTGTCAGGCATACAAAATCCCACCTGATTGGGATCGTAATCGTTCCCAAAGCTTTTTGGTTTTAGCGTAATCGGGATTCATTCCTAGGTGTTCGTACCAATACAAGGCTTCTGTGGTATGTTGCAATGCTTCCTCATATTCCTCAAGCGCTTCTTCAGCCAATGCCAAACGGTATTTCAAAGTTGCCAAGTATGCCTTCGTCCCCTGATGTTCAAAAAACTCAATACTTTTCAAACAAAGTTCCTTGGCTTCTCTCGGACGTTTGAGACAGTATGAGACAATGGCAAGATGACCATAGATACTTTGAAATAACGACTCCTCCCTCGGGAATTTTTCAGTACGTTTTTCATACCAGACGCGAACATCAGTAAAATATCTCCATGCGGACTCCCAATCCTCTGTATCTCGTGCTAACTTACCAAGTTCGACTTGCACCATAGCCGTTAAACTGTCACTTTCCAGGTCCCTGACGATGTCCCAGGCTTGATGACTGCTTTCCCAAGATTTACTAAATTCTCTTCGTTTGCGATGAACTGACGACAACTCAATCAATGCGATATATTCTCCCTCCCGATTGTCCATTCGGCGATATGTCTCTAGTGCATCGCAAAATAACTCTTCTGCTTGTTGATAATCTCCTCTATCCGCAGCTATCCACCCAATTAAGGAATCAAACCGCGCAATAGCTTGAGAATTTTGAATAGACCTTGCTAGGCTAAGAGCTTGGTTGCAAATTTCGATAACTGTATCCCACTGTCCATTGGCTTCTAAATAGTGAAAAGCGGCCAGAGATAATTTGAATATATCATCTGCTGTTCCATGTTCATAAGCCCACTGAATGGCAGCCAAAACATTGTCCCCATCATTGTAAAAGTCAGAAACTATATGATACCAATAGTATTCGGTGTCTGCACTTTGACATAACTGGCGAAGATAATTCAACCAATTACCCCCTAACTTCTCGTAACCTGGATCATGGTATAGTTCTGCCACCGCGAAGGCCCTTGTAAGAGGAAGAAACATAAAACGATCTTGTTTTTTGTTAATCAATGAAAGTTGTTCCAACTTGACTAATCCCTCATCACGGTCAAGCACTGACAACTCCGCAATGTGACCAAGAGCTTCACGACTGGCATTAGTTACGAAAAACGCCAGGGCCAACATCAAACGATAAGCTGGTGTCCCTTTAATGCGCGCCACCGTTTCCTCGAAACAGAACCGGCTGATATCAGCTTGCGGTTCTCCCAGGCGTCGCAACACTGTATCCACGCTATAACCATAGCCCATCAACGCGACACTCCACACGATGGCTAACGGCACCCCCCCGGTGCGTTCATACAGCCTTTGTGATTGCGCCCCCGTCAATTCAACGGCTTTCTTCTGACATTCCTGCGCGATCAAAGCCAGGCCATCCTGTTCTGGCATTCCCATTAATCGCACGGAATAGGCCACATCAATCCGATGCCGCGTGGTGACCATCACCTTGGTCGGTGCGGGGATTTCGCGGATGAAATCCAGCACCGCTTCATCGTCTACGGTTTCCAGATTGTCTACGATTAGCAGCGTGCGCTGGCGGGTCAAGGCTTTACGCACCAGGTCATCCTGTTCTTCCGCCCGCGCGCGGGTGATGTCTTCCCGTTCCAGGCACACCGCAATGGCCGTGTAAATGTCATTCAACGTGCGCAGCACTTGCCGCCGTGCTTTAATCCCTTCCGCCGTCAGAACGTTCTGCTTGGCGCTGGTCCAGACGATGGCCTCAAAGCGCTCTGCGGGAGGAATCTGCGCGTAGTTGCGCAGATAACGATGCGCAATTTCCAGCGCCAGGGCGCTCTTGCCAATCCCGCCGATGCCGTCAATGGTGACACTCGCGTGCTGGGAATGGGGATAGGGGCGCAAGATGCGGGCAACTTTCGTCAACTCTTCCTCACGGCCAATGAAACGACCATAATCAGGCTGCGGCAGGTTGTGATAGACTGCCTTGTAGACATTTCCAACTTCGTCACCGGCAGCAGGAAGCTCAAACACGCCGGACGCTGTAACTTGCGACGCAAGCGCTTCGGCCAAAGCAATCAGATCGTGATAACACGCATCAGCAGGAACCGTTTGATCCGCCAATACTCGCAACAACAGGATCAGGCCATTTTGTCGCGCCGCGTCGCGTTTGTCGCGCAAAAGGTCAATGATGGTTCGAACACGACTTGCCGGATTATCCACTTCAGGCAATTGTTCACGCCATAGGCTGATACGCGCGTCAGCAAACACGGTTCGCAGCTCTCGGTCACTCTGAAATGGCCCGCAGCGTAACAGGGTGGACTGCAAACGGGTATAGAGGTCAGGAGATATAGACATTTCAACTCCCCTTCTGACAAACTGAGATCACGACGAGGCAGGAAATAACACCGTCACCGTCAGCGTATCCGCCATGCCCGGCGCGAGATCGTCTATGCCATGCAGCCAGGTCGCCGCCGCTGCGTGCTCCTGCGCTTCCAGGCGCGCGCGCAGCGCCTGCCGTTCGACCACCAGCTCGGCCCGGCGCGCG
>Ga0116144_10003454_pt1 | contig 15752 bp, 9 predicted proteins | sample AD_UKC035_MetaG_FD_89746 | JGI IMG/M metagenome (GOLD analysis project Ga0116144, IMG submission 89746) | Active sludge microbial communities of municipal wastewater-treating anaerobic digesters from USA - AD_UKC035_MetaG | ecosystem: Engineered > Bioreactor > Anaerobic > Digestate | place: USA...
ACCAATAGGATGATCGCATGGAGACGCCTTGGCACGGCAGGGCAGTGATACGCTCGACAAGCCGCGATGAATGTTTCGTACTTTCTTTCCAACATTGGAATACGCTATTGCTCGTAATATTAGTCAGTTTCATATTGTGAGCGATAATGTTCGTATTCCACCTGATAGATCCCGGGCTCTCTATCCACTGGTGCTTCAGGCTCACGTCTTCGGCTCTTCGTCGCCTATGCAGCGCCTTGGTCGCTAAGGCGCAAGGAAGCTAAACATTTATGGAATTGATCGCCATGCTTACCTCCGGCAGGCGTTCCAGCAGGCTTTCGATGCCGTCCAGGAAGATCGACTGGTCATCGACCAGCAGAAGGGTATAGGTTGTTGCGCTCATCGGCCACAAAAATGCCCGGTGCGTGGCTGAAGCTACAATACCGGAAAACCATGAGTTGTTCGTCGTTGTGCCCCGGATCACAGCCATCGTTTCCTCCTGAACCAGACCAGCATCAGCAACACGATGATCGCCATCAAGCCCATGACGAGGAAGTATCCGTGCCGCCATTCCAGTTCAGGCATGTACTTGAAGTTCATGCCGTACACGCCGACGATGAAGGTGAGCGGGATGAAGATGGTGCTGATCACCGTGAGGAGCTTCATCACCTGGCCCATGCGCATGTTCTGCATGGCGTGGTAGGTGTTCTCCAGGCTGGTGAGGATCTCCCGGTCCGTATTGATCGTCTCGGCGATGTACACCGTGTGGTCCTGCAGGTCGTTGATGTAGCGGCGCGTGCTCTTGTCGATGAGCGGGCTTTGCAACGTGTTGAGCCGGCCCGCGAGTTCGCGTGTGGGCGTCACGTACCGGTTCACGCTGATCAACAGGCTGCGCAGTTCCTGGATGGTGAGGAGGTCCTCGTTGCCCGGTTTGAGCATCACCTTGCGTTCGAGCGCCTCGATGCGCTGGCCGAGCGCCTCCACGATGAGGAAGTAGTTGTCCACGATCACATCGAGCAGGGCATAGACGAGGTAGTCTGTACCCGCACGTCGCACGCGACCCATGCCCTGACGCAGCCGTTCGCGCACCGGTTCCAACACATCGCCCGGCTTTTCCTGGAAGGAGATGACCAGGCCTTGACGGAGGACGAAGCATATCTGCTCGGTGTGTATGCCGCCGGTCTCCTCGTCCATGCTGAGCATCTTCGCCACGATGAACAAGGTGTCCTGGTACTCCTCCATCTTCGGCCGGTGGTCGGTGTTCAACACATCCTCCATCAGCAACGGATGCAGTTCGTAGCGTTCACCGACGGCCAGCATGGTGCCATCGTTGTTCAGCCCATCGATGTCGATCCACACCCTTTCGCACCCTTCGGAGAGGGCGCTGAACTCATCGATGCTGGAGAGTCGACGTTCATGGACATGGTCAGGTCCGTATTCGAACAGTCGGATGGACGTGTTGGCCCCGTGGCTGTCATCCACGCCCACGAAGGATCCGGGCGGCAGGCCTGCTTTTCCGGAACGGTGGCGGACTTTCTTCATGGTCGGTGCTCGTTTCGTGAACGGGTGCGACGTCCCGCTATCCGTTGTCGTCGATGCCCGCGAGGGCGAAGGGGTTCCGCTGCACGAGATGGTGGATCGGCAGGGCCACGGCGATGCCGTCCGCTTTGAAGCGTTTCAGGATACGCTCGTTCAGGTCATAGCGCATCATGCGCGCCGATACCGGGTCCGGAGCCCATACGTAAGCCCGGATGAGCAAAGTACCGTCCTTGATGTCGATCACGCGCACGGCCACTTCCGGCTCACCCGCTGCGCGCTCCTCGGGGCTGCGTTTGTCGAACTGGGATGGATGGGCTTTCGCCTCCTCCTGCATGATGCGTTTCACCCGATCGATATCCACATCGATCGCCACGGGGACCTCCACGAACTGGCAGGTGGCCTCCTCGCGGATGCTGCTGTTGACGATACGTTCCTCCCCGATGATGGAGTTCGGGATGACCACGCGCCGGTTCTCGAAGGTGAGGATGGTCGTATGCCGCAGGTTGATGTCCTCCACCGTGCCGAAGAGGCCTTGTTGTCCCACCTGGATCACATCGCCCACGCGGAAGGGTTTGAAGGCGACGATGAAGATCCCGCTGATGATGTCGCTGAAGGCTTTCTGCGCCGCGAAGCCGAGGATGGCCACGAGCAGGCCCGCCCCGGCGAATAGGGTGAAGGCGAAGGACCGCAGCGAGGGGATGCTGTAGATCACTGCGAAGAAGGCGGCAACGACAATCACGGTCCGCACGGCGTTGCGCAGGAAACGGTATTGCGTGAACTCGTCACGTCCCTTGGCCTTCCTGCGCGCATAGCCCCGTTTCAGGATGAGCCGCATGATCCGCTCCACAAGCCACGCGGCTCCGATGATGGCTATGATCTTGAGCAGGATGAGCAGGTCCATGCCCAGGACACGCAGGAAGGTGACTATGGTTCCTGGCTCTTCGATCGGGTCCGCCGGTATCGGCATGGTCATGCCATCGCCGGATGCCTGTGCATCGCGGTGGTTGGGCAAAGGTCCCAGCGCCTCCGGGCTTCCGGTCCGGCGTACCGGTGGAGTTGTGAAGGGGGAGGTGTCAGCGATCCGTGACCGGCCGCAGGTCCGGGTGCATCACGCTGCCTGCTGCCACAGTCGTGACAGGTGTTCCTAAGCGGAACACCTGCATATCGCGGCCGTGAAGGGTCATCCGCCCACCGCTCACGTGCAACAACGAACCCTCACGCAGACCGACGACCTGCATTCGTGGGTTCACCGCCAGGAACTCGGCGATGCGCTGGTCGCGGCTTTCGCCCCCGTGACCGGGTATGGTGGCCTCGGTATAATGCGGGTTGATCTGGAAGGGGACCAGGTGCAGGGCCTTGAGCGAGGGTGGTTCCGCGATGGGCATGTCGTTCGTGGTCATGATGGTAGGGCAGGCCACATTGCTGCCGGCGCTCCAGCCGAGGTAGGGCATACCGCCGCGTACCTTGTTCGTGATCGCCTTCAGCAGCCCGGTGCGGTAGAGAGCGCGGAGCAGAAGGAAGGAGTTGCCGCCTCCTACAGCGACCGCATCGCACGCATCGAGGGCCTTCACAGGGTCCTTCTCCTGGTTGAGCCCGATGGTCTCCCAGCCCATCTCCTCCAAGATGGGTCTCACGCGTTCCACATAGGTGTCGAGCATCTCATCCGTGGCCGCGAACGGCACGAAGGCGATCCGCTTGCGATCCCTGAGAAAGGAGGCGACATATGATCGGGGCCATTGGAAGAAGGGTTCGCCGGGCAGGGTGGAGTTGGAGAGGAGGAGAAGGTCCATGGTCATTCGGTCACATTGCCTCGGATGGTCAGCACGTACGGTACGTCTGAGCCTTCCACCTCGAGGTTGATGGTGCGTTCCAAGGGGCCGGGTCGTACGCGGCCGGAATAATGCACGGTTGCTGTCCCCGTGCCGTTCACGGGGACGGGATCCGGTGGTACGTTGATCGTCACACAATCACAGGAGGTGATCCCACGCATGATCCGGATCTCACGATCCCCTGTGTTCTTTACCGTGAGCAGGAAGTCTTGCGGAACTCCCTGTCGCACGATGCCGATGTCGAACGTCATCTCACCGCCAATCTCCATCACCGCATCCTCCAACCGGATGCGTTCCACCTCGATGCGGCGCTCGTGCGCGGCCTCGGGGCTGTACACCGATCGCTTCAGGTCATTGATGTCATCGCTAACACCGGCCACCGCACGTTCTTCACCGAAGGGTAGTACCCGCAGGCGCAACACACCGCCGTTGGCCGCAGCGCTGTCCATGTAGGTGCGGAGGCGACCGCTCTCAGCGCGATACAGGTGGTTGCGCAGGCTCTCGATCCGTCTTCGGCTCAGGGCCTCGTTGTAGTCGTTCAAGGCGAGCGGACTGGCATGGCCGCGCACATCAAGGGTGATGCGCTCGCCTTGGTCCAGCGCAGGGATCAGGGCTTGGATGAGTTGGTCGAGCTTCGTCCGTCCGACTTCGGCTTCGTTCCTGAAGAAGCTGTCGATCCGCTCAGGATCACTGTTCTCCGCACGGTAGGTCCCGAAGAGCTGACGGTATGCGTCGTAGGTGGCGCCGTAGGTCTGTCGCGTAGTGGTCAGCCTTGTTCGCGGCTCCGGTTCGTCGTTGTGGAAGTACAGCCGGAGGGGGAAATCCTCTCCCATACGCAGCAGGACCGTCTTCGGATCCTCCGTACGCGCGGAAGTTGCGGGTTCGATCGCAGCAGTGGAGATGGTATCCGCGAGCACGCTATCCGGTGTCAAGGGACCCTCGGTGGAGACGAACCGGTAGATGTCATTGCAGCAGGTCTCACCTTTCGCCGCGAAGGAGCCCTTTCGGTTGCTGGTCAACCAACCGATGCCGGTCGTCGCGTCAAATACCGGGTACAGGTCATTCGCGGTTGAGTTCAAGGTGGTCATGTTCTCCGCTGGGCGCTGGTCGTTCCGCCATTCGGTGCGGAAGATGTCATATCCCCCCAGGCCTGGACGGAAGTCACTGCTGAACCACAACATCCCGCTGGTCTCATCGAAGGATGGGGATACCTCGTTCCCTGGCGTGTTCACCTGCTGTCCAGCATTGCGGATGTTGGATACCCTGTTGTCGGCCAGATCCCCGTACCAGATATCCATGCCGCCTTCACCACCGGGTGCGGCGAAGAAGAGCACCGATCCGCCGTCCACGTGCGCCACCCAGGGCTGTGTCGCATCCGGGTGGTCATCCAGGCCGGTCAATGAAAGGACGGAGGTGTCAGATAGGCGTGAGGCGATGTGCTTTGTGCCATCACTGTCGATGATACTGAAGAACAGGTGGCCATCGTTCACCCTCCACATCGGATTGGCACGGGCCTGTTCCGGTGCTTCAGGACGCCCGGGATCGGCCACCGGTTCCTGCCAGCCCTGCGGTGTTGGTCGGCTGCTGTACAGGGCGACGCGGTAGTTCGAGGTGTCCTGCACCTCGCCCTCCTTGTTCAATTCGCCGCGAAGGCTCGTGAACCAGAGCGTGCCATCCGGGCCCGGGCGCGCACCGAACTCGCTGTCGGTCGTATTGACCGGGGCCGGAAGGTGCTCCACTTGGAACGCGGTGTCCACAGGCACGATGGCGAGATCACATCCCGCGAGCGCATGGCGCGCACGAAGCGCCGTCACGGTTCCCTTGTCCTTCTCTTTCTGCAACACCTTGTTCCATGTAGCGTGGGCATCGTTGTACCGTCCATCACACAACTGCATCTCTCCGAGCCATCGAAGCGCCTCCGGATGTGTGCGACCGCCATCCTTGTGATACACCCGTTCGTAGAGGTCGATGGCTTGTGGGTACTGGTTGCTCAGTCGACACGCTTCGGCCTGTTTCCATTGCAAGCTCATGCGGCCCGGCTCCAGGGCCAGCGCACCGGCATAGAAGCGCGAGGCTCCATAGAATTCCTCCTTCGCGAAGGCAGCATCACCCCAGGCGGTCCATTGCTCCACGGATTGGGCGTTCATGTGAAGGGAGCGAAACAGGAAAGAGAGACACACTATGACCAGTCGCACCGTGATCACGGGAATAGCGGTTGATCTGCAAGGAGTCAATATCATCATCTTGTACGGTCACATAGACTTGAAGAATATGGTATGCGCAGAGGAAGGACATACCTTACCTCTTGAAGTCTTCCATAGCGGCTGGCTGGAGACCAAACGGGCATGAGGCAGACGATGCGAACCAGTTCATCGTCAATCGACCTGTCCAAAGGTTTGATGATGTGGATGTTGGAAATATGACCTGTGGTATCGATCGTGAATTCAACTAACGAACTTCCTGTCGCTTTGGTTTGACGGACCAGCTCTTTATTGATGTGCTCGTCAATAAAGCAGTACAGATCACCTTCACCTCCTGGGAATTCAGGAGGAATGTCTGGGTTGATCATTAGGGGTCCATCATCTTGAGCAACGCATGACGATGGAGTCAAGATCAAAGCAAGAACAGAGCCCAAGGTGACTATGAAAGGTGGTTTGTTCATGCTCAGATCTGCGCTGGACATGCCTTGAAGTGAACCGGGATGGCCGGCCGCTTGCGGAGGATGCGTATCGCGGTGAGCTCGATCGCTCCTCGGTTGCGGCTTGCCGGTACGAGGTCGCTGGTGTTGATGTCGTAGCTCACGCCGAAGGTCCAATCGTCATGTTCGAGACCGGCGTAGAGGTATCCTGCATCAGCAGCTCGGTAATGGGCACCCACGAGAACCGCGCGCCGTATGCCGTACCGATCCAGCATGATGTAGCGGAGATTGGATCCGATGTCGAACTCCTGGAACTCGCCCTGTGTCATGAACTGAAGCATGGGCGACAGGTCGAGGCGCTCCGCAACCGGGAAGTTGAGGATGACATGTCCGCTCGCACGGCGGTCCAACGAGGTGCTCGGTCCGTTCAGGAATCGGATCTCGGGCGTGGTCAGATTGAAGATCCCGAATCCGAACTGCAACCTCGTCCTTTCATCCATCAGGTAGCGATAGGTGAACCCTGCGTGGACGTCCAGGTGCGCGGATGAACTTCGCGCGAACTGTTCACCGGAGCCGAGGTCGGGATCGTAATAGTAGCCGTTGTACTGGTTGTCGAAGGTGAGCCCGGAAGGATCGAGCGAAAGCGCCGTGGATCCGAATTGGACACCACCGGTGAACGCATGTTCATCCCCCGGGCCGAAGCGACGGGTCCAACTCGCACCGAGGCTCAGGTGGGTCTGGTCCAGGCGGCTGTCCCCGGCCTTGTCATCGAACAACCAGGCACCGAGCCCAAGTCCTTTCACACCCGCCGCATCCGCTGCATCACCTCCGAACGCGAAAGTGCGGTAAGGGATGGTGACCGCCCGCCACTGCTGGCGGAAGATGCCGTTGAACCGGTAGTCGCCGTCGAACGCGCCGATCAAGCCCGGCCCCGAAGCCAGTGGTGTGTTGAAGAACTGGGAGAAGTGGATGTCCTGGGCCGACAGGGAAGCTCCCGTCAATGCCAACCCGAAGGCGAGCATGGCACCCAGGAGGAGGCGATGCCGAACGGTCCTCATCTTACGACGGTCACATTACCTTTCGTGAAGTACTGTTGCCCATCCACGCAATAGGCCGTGAGGTGGTACACGAAGACGGCCGGATCCACCGGACGTCCTTCGTAGGTGCCGTCCCAGCCGCGCGACACGTCCGTGGTCTCGAAGACGAGCTCGCCCCATCGGTCGAAGACCTTGAAGTCCAGGGTGGCGATATTGCGGCCACGTACGTAGAGCACATCATTCTTTCCATCGCCGTTCGGAGTGAAGGTGTTCGGAACGAAGATGTCCGGCTCATCGCAGATCAGTTCACGCACCTCCACCAGGACCGAGGCATCCTTCGCACAGATCCCGTCGCTAACGGTCACGGTGAAGCGCGTGGTGGAGGTGATGATGGCGATGGGGGCCTCACTGAACGGGTCATCCAGTGGTTGCTGAGGGAGCCACGAGTAGGAGAGACCGCTGGGAAATGCTTGCAGCTGCACATTCCCTCCGGATACCAGCACCAAGGGGTTGGCGGAGGCCTGGATGCTCGATGCATTGAGCGGGGATACCGCCTGTTGCGCCGATCCGTTCCAGGTGCACCCGGAGGGAGACGTAACTGTTACGGAATAGGTCGTGGTGGTGGGAGCGTTGGTCCATATGCGGAAGGTCCCTTGCCCCTGTGTGATGTATTCCTCCGGGGACCAGTTGAAGGTGGATCCCGGGTCCGCGCCGAACAGGTTGATCGCTCCGGTGTCACCGGAACAGATGGCTTCCACCGGGTCCAGGCCGATCCCGCCATTGGACACATCGATGTACACACTGTCCAACGCCTGGCATGCACCGTTCGTGCCACGCACATGGTACCACGCTCCTGCGGTGATGTCGATGTTCGCCGTGCTGTCCGCGGACGTCGTGTTCAGCATGTCCGAGAACGAGTTGCTGCTCGACCATTGGAACGAGTTCACATTCCCGTAGCCGGACGCGACGAGCTGGGCTTGCGCGTTCGGTCCGCAGAGCGTACGGTCCGCGCCCGCATCGATGGTCAGGTCGCGCACCACCACGGTTTGTTCGATCACGGAACTGCACGTGCCATTGCTGATCGTCAGGGTGTAGGTGGTCGAAGTGGTCGGGTTCGCGACCGGATTAGCCACGCTCGCATTGCTGAGTCCGGTCGTGGGCGACCATGTGTACGTGATCCCAGGGCCCACGATGGGAAGGAGGCCGATCTGTGCGCTCCCGCCGGCGCATATGAGCGTATCAGGTAGGTCCTGTGCATCTGCGCCCAGCACCACTACCTGGCGGTAGGTGGTATCGCTCAGGTTGCAGGCGCCGGGGTTGGACGCGACAAGCCGGACGGTGTAAACACCTGGCGTGGCGTAGACATGGCTCGTGCTGCTCTGAGTGCTGGTGCTGTTATCGCCGAACGACCACTCATAGCTGCTCGCCCCATAACTCGCGTTGGAGAAGCTTACTGGCGCGGGGAGGCAGTTCACCGTGCTGTTGAAGTCGGCCACCACCATGGGCAGGTCCATGTCGAACTTGAAGACCGCATTGTTGCACAGGCCGCTATTGTTGGTGGGGCTTACCGCGCCGGGCAGGGGGTGTATGGGGATGTCCGAGTTGCCACCGCAACCCGCGCATACGCTCTGGTAAACACGCCCGCGACGGTCGAAACGGCTCGTTCCACCGTCCACATGTTCCGCACTGACGCCACCACCGAAGTAGGTCGCATAGAACAAGGCGCTCAGGTCGATGTCGAGCACCGCCAGGTAGAAGTCGTTCCCGTCCGTGGTGGACTGGAAGGCATCAGCGGTCACCGGGAGCCCGGTCGTGCTCAGCAGGCCACCTTGGATGGAACTTCCCCAACCACTCACATAGATCTTGTTGCAATAGTCCACCAGGAAGGCGGTGGGAGAGATGTCCGGCTGTCCATCGCCCTGTCCGAAGCGGGTGCTGATCTCGATGGTGGTCAGCGCGGGATCCAGCTTCGCGATGAACTGTCCCGCGTTCGGGGTGGAGTACGCCGCATTGATGATGAACATGTCCGCTGGCGCCTGGGTCTGGCCGAAGAGGTAGATATCGCCGTTCTGATCCAGGTCGGCGAAGTAGCACTGGTCGTAGGTCGGACTTCCGAAATAGGTGCAGGCGATCACGGATGTCCCATCCGTAGCCACCTCGGCCACGAAGCCATCGGCCGTGCCTCCCTGGAAGGTCTGCTGGAAGGCATCCGCGCTCACCGGAAGATCGGGACTTCGTGTGCCACCGGCGATGTACAGGCCTCCGGCATCATTCAGTTCAATGTTGTAGACGGCATCGGCCTGTGATCCTCCCAGGTAAGTGCACCAGCTCAAGGTGGTCAGGGAGGCGTCGAATTTCATGAGGACGCCATCCTGCGCGCCACCGCCATACACGGGCTGCAGGGCGGAAGAGGTGGTGGGGAAGTCCGTGCTGGCCGTGCTGCTGGCCACGTACACGTTGTCATTGGCATCAAGCAGTACTTCGCCCCGTATCTCATCCGCGTAATTGAACTTGAGCCCGGCGGCCGTGTTCATGCCATCGTTGTTGGCGCCACCGATGAACGTGCTCGCCAGCAGATCGCTCCCATCCGCGCTCAGGCGAGCGATGATGATGTCCGTTCCATTCGGATAATTGGCCCCCAGCCCGTTGCTCAGGTTCAACGCGGGACCGCCATTGAAGCTGACGTCGAAGGCACCGGGGGTGGTAGGGAAATTGGATGAACTCGTCGTGCCGTAAACGAACAGCTCGTCGTTGTCGTTCACGACAAGGCTGTGCGGAAGCTCATCACTGCTGCCACCGAGGAAAGTGCTCCATACCAGGAAGGTCCCCGTTGTATCATACTTCGTCAGGGCGATGTCGATACCATCGTTCAACCCATCACCTCCGGCATGCGTGGTCTGGTAAGCGCCAAGGGTGGTCGGATAACCCTGGCCGAAGGCCGAACTGCCGCTGTACAGGAAGCCGTCCCGATCAAAGGTGGCCGTGTAGCCGAAGTTGTTCGCGAAGGATCCGGAGTAGGTGCTGAAGATCAATGTGGGGTCGATCACCAGGGGCAAGGATCGATCATAGGCACCCAACTCGAATCCGAACGCTTCACCCTTCCGGGAATAGATGCAGTCCACGGGGATGCGCACACCATCCTTTTCCTGGTAGGCGATGGGGATGCTCTCGGTGATCACTCCGAGCGATGTGTACATGGTGAGCTGGTCGGCGGCGAAGTGGATGCTATCAAGGCCATCATACTGGAACCTGACCGAACCAGGGTCTGCGGACGGGGCGCAGATCAGATCGTATTTCGCCCCGTTCTCCAGTGCCCGCACCCGAAGGTCGATACCGGGGAGCACATCGTGTTGTACCACCGCGCTGAACGCATGACAATTCCGCCCCCAGCGGGTGGGGTCGTTACCCTGGATGTAGTTGAAGGCTCCGCGCCTTACCCCGATGGCCTCCGATCTTTCCGGACCGGTCACACCTGAGAGACGCATGCGGAAGGCATGATGTCGGATCCGCTCAGGGGCAGGCTCCAGACCGACATGGGCATGGGCGATGGCCTCCATGGCGGTGGCATCGTAGCGGTCGATGAGGATGGCACCGCTTTCGAGCCAGATGGTGGCTTCCCGTGTCTCAGCCCGATGCGTGACCGAACGCGGCCATTGGCCCCGGTTCTCCACCCATTGCGTGGTACCCTGGGCCACCATCCGCGTGGAGAACGGGATCAGCAGGGCTGGAAGCCACCACGTTCGGGACCATCGCATGGTCACGAATGTACCTCACTGGAAGCCAATATGGGACCGCATCCCACCACCATTCGAGGTGGCCTGATCGGCGTGATCAGCGGGTCTTCTCGAACGCTTGTTGGTCACCCTTTACGGTGACACGGAATTCCACGCGTCGGTTCTGGCTGCGCCCTTCCTCGGTCTTGTTGCTGGCGATGGGCTGGTTCTTGCCATGACCGATGGGTAGCAGGCGTTCCTCACTGATCCCGTTGTCCCGCAGGTAGTGTGTCACGCTCTGTGCCCGTTGCTGCGAGAGTTCCACGTTGTATGCCCGGCTACCGATGTCATCGGTGTGCGCCTCGATGACGAGTTGGAGTTCGGGATGCTGCCTCATCAGACCGAGCACCTGTTCCAGCACTGGTTCAGAACCTTCCCCAAGGTCGGCGCTCTTATACTCGAAGTGGATGGCGTTGGTGCGGAGCTTGGTCCGGTTCAGATCACGCACCGAGGAGAGGTCCAGCGCACTGAGGTCCATCAGCTTCTCGATCTGCAGCATGTGGACCTCTGCATCGATGAACTGGAGTTCCTTCACCTTCTTGAAGACCTCGTAGAGCTCCTCTACGTTCCTGGCCTCACCCACGGAATACGTGTATACCCCGCGTTCCGGATCGAAGCGTTCCACCACGCGGTAGAACTTCTTGATCTCGCTGAACTTCGGATCATCCAAGCTCACGCGGTCCTTGGATGCGAACAGTTCCACGGCGAAGGCCACATCCCCGTTCTCATCGGCCACCAGGCCGAGCTGGTCGAAGGGCAGCTCCTGGAATTCGAAGGAGTGGGTGATGCCGACCGCATCCTGATAGGCTACAACGGTCATGTCCTCGTGATCGCGGAAACGGTCGACCACAACGAGCGGTCGGGTATTGCATTGGTTCGAGATCACTCCGTTCGCATCAGGAACGGAGAGGATGTCCAACCTCAAGAGGTAGGTGCCGGGTGCCTTGAAGGTGTGCTGGATGCGGTCTCCCTGCTTTGACGCGCCATCCCCGAGGTCCCAGTGGTATTGGGAAGCCGTGAAGCCCGGGAGGTTGCTGAGCAGGGCATCCAAGGCAAGCGGGCGGCCGGTCCGAACGGTGTCCGGTGCGCTTATCCAGGCCTGGTGCACGTCCATGACCTCCAGATCATGGCTTTTCAGGGTGTGGAAGATGGCTCCGGTCTTCCGGTCCACCAGCAAGGACCGAACGGTGTAAGTGCCCGGCTGCGAATAGCAATGTTCCGCAAGGGTGCCTTTCACGCGTGTGCCATCGCCGAGGTCCCAGAAGTGATCCAGGGGCAGACTGGCGGTGGCGGCATGCGGTTGGGCGCGGAACGCGAAGCAGTAGTTGTTGGACTGCTGCGGTGAGCAGTCGCGGAACTTCGGCACGGTACGTTCGAATGCGTGGATCCGGTCGGTACCTGATCGATCGCTGCTGAAGAAGCCGGTGCGTCCGTCCTTGCGGATGCTGATGCCGATGTCGTTGCCGATCGAGTTGATCGGTTCGGGCAGCGCCGTTGGATCGCTCCAGGTATCGTTCTTCGGTGTTGCGCGGTAGAGATCGAGCTTGCCGAGACCACCGGCCCTGTCACTCGCGAAATAGAGGGCACCGTCTGGCCCGAACGATGGGAAGGCCTCGTTGCCTGGCCCGTTGAGGTGGGGGCCAAGGTTCTCCGGCATGCTCCATCCCGCTCCTGAACGGTGGCAGATGTACAGGTCCATGCCACCGGAACCGCCTTCCAGATCACCTGCGAACACCAGTGAACGCCCATCCGGAGTGAAGGCCGGATGCATGATGGAGTGCTTGGGAGAGTTGTGTTCGAAGGCCACAGGCTCGGACCATGCCTCACCTTCGAGGTGGGAGAAGAACAGCCCCAGCTGGGCCTTCGAGCCGCGCAGGTTGGATAGTTTCTTGGGTAGGACGATGTTCCGGGTGTAGCAGATGGTCCTGCCCGCATCGGTGAAGCTGGCTGGTCCTTCGTTCACCGGGGTGGTGATGCTGGCACTGAACAGGACCGCAGGTCCGAAATGTTCACCGCGGAACGGTGCCCAGAAGAGGTCGGCCAGCGGTTTGCCGGTCTCGGCGTCCTTGAAGGTGATCGTGGCGGCGGTCTCCCGGATGGAGCAGAAGACGATACCCGAATCAGTCACTACGGGAGCGTAGTCCTCGGCCAGTGGACCAAGGTCAACCATACGGACCTCATGGATCTCCTGCGCCTGCACCATGGGAATGGTCAACAGGGCGAGGCCGCATGTCATATGCCTGGTCCGGGTCATCAGAAGTAGCGGGGGTCCTTCACGCGGATGCGGAATCCGAATTCATATTGGAGCATCACCTCATGGGATCCTTGATGGGCGGTGCGCAAACGCGACAGTCCCAGGTCATAGGCATAGCCGATGCGCCATTGAGGTGTGGGCAGGACTTCGACCGTGGCGATCATGGCATCACCGGTACGGTAGGACGCTCCGAGCCAAAGCAGGTCCTTCAGAATGAGGTTGGTGCTCAGGTCGGCTTGAACTCCGCTTGAACGACGGTATCGGATGAGTGCGCTCGGCTTCAATTTGATCCCACGTGTGAGTTCGACGAGGTGTCCTCCAGTGAGCATGGGCTGCAGGTCGGCGCGAGCTTGGGACAAGCTGAACCCCTCGCTCCCAGCGGTGTAGCGGTGGAGCATGAGGAAGGGGGAGGAGATGCCCACGAACCAGGTCTTGGTGTGGTAGTACATGCCTCCACTGAAGTTCGGTCGGACGGCGCTACGCTGATCCGAGGAGAATGCGATGTCATTCGCCTGTTGGATGGCCACCTGTGTCCAGGCGCTGCGCAGGACGGTGATGCCGGCCCCCACGCCGAAGGCGAGCTTTCCGTTGCGGAATCGGATGCGATAGGCATGGTTCGTGAACACACCGGTCTCCTGGCTTACGCCGATGCGGTCGTTGTATACGAGAAGTCCGGCGCCAAGTTTCCTTCTGCCCAAGGGAGAGTGTACACTGACCATCTGGGTCACGGGTGCGCCGTCGAATCCCACCCATTGGTGGCGGTAGGTCAGGTTGGCCGCCAGCGCATCCCGACTGCCCGCGTACGCCGGGTTGATCACAAGTCCGTTGAACAGGTACTGGCTGGTCAAAGGTGTGTGCTGTCCTGCCGAGAGCAGGGTGCAGAGCACGCCGGCAAGGGATATGGTGCGTAGCGGGTACCTCATCGTTTGATCACGATGTAGCCGTTGTATGATCCGGTATCGCTCAGGTCCAACAGGTAGAAGTAGGTGTCATCCGGCAGACTGCTTCCGCTACGGGAAGTTCCATCCCAGGAGTTGTCGTAGGAATCGTGGCCGTAAACCTCCTGTCCCCAACGATTGAAGACGTGGAGGGCGCTGCCCGGATAGTTGTCCATTCCCGTGATGACGAACAGGTCGTTCACCCCGTCCGCGTTCGGTGAGAAGCCGGCAGGGATGAAGAAGTCCTTCACCTCGATGAGCAGGGTATCATTTCCAGCCGGGCATTCACCCAGGGTGGCTTGTACCAACAACCGGTTCAGCCCTGTGCTCAAGCCTTCGACCAAGGTGCCCGGGGCCTGAGCTTGGGCGATGCTGCCTGTTCCCGTCAGCACGGACCAGTTGACCGAGACTCCTTCGGGAACGATGGCTTCGACCTGAGTGCTGGTGACCGCTTCGAGCACCTGGTCGGGCCCGGCATCCACGGTCAGGCCGATCGCAGGGTCGTGGAAGGTGATGACCACCGTATCGGATGCACTGCAGCCATTCTCAATGACGGTCCAGGTAAGTGGATGCGATCCCGGTTCGGAGACAGAGACCATCGTGGATGGGCTGCCAGCTGCTGTGATCTGAACATCGCCGTTGGCCGTCCAAGTTCCTGAACCGGTCGGCAGGGCGTTCACTTCCACATCGAACCCGCAGAGTGCTATATCAGGACCAGCGTCGGCGTTCGGCGTCTGATGCACTGTGATCTCGTGCTCTTCGGATCGCGCGCACGTTCCGGTACCGATGGTATAGGTGACCAGGCTCGATACACCGGTATTTGGGTTGAAGGAACCATCGATGACTCCGACACCGGACCAGCTACCACCAGGAGTCGTGGCGAGGTCGGAAAGGCTGATCGGAGCATCAGTCGAGCACATCGGCCCGGGCGGTGCCCAACTCGGAGAAAGTGTCTGGTTCACGGTGAGTTCCAGCACATGGGTGCCGCAATCCGCGGGAATGGTGTAGGTGCCGCTCTCGGTGTAGGTGGTGTTATTGAGCTCCCAGAAGTAGCTGTCACATGCTGTAACGGATATCACGTTGTTCGAGCTCGGCGTGATGGTCAGGATGAGGGTCTCGGTGTGGCAACCGACGACATCGGTGTAAGTGCCGGAAGTCGTGTAGGTCTGCCCGTTGACGGCCCAGGTATAGCTATCGCAGCTGCTCTCGGTCGTGGTATTGCTGGTGCTCGGCGTGATCGTCAACTCCAGGATCTCAGTGCTGCAACCCGTGGTCGCCGTGTAGGTACCGCTCTCAGTGTAAGTGGTCCCGTTCACGCTCCAGGTATAGCTATCACATTCGCTGACATTAGTGGTGTTCGTTCCGCTGTCCAGGATCGTGAGCACGAGGATCTCCGTGGCACAACCCGATGTCTCCGTGTAGGTTCCACTCTCGGTGTAGGTAGTGCCATTGACGGCCCAGGTATAGTTGTCGCAGCTGCTCTCGGTCGTGGTATTGTTGGTGCTCGGCGTGATGGTGAGGACGAGCGTCTCGGTATGGCAACCGACGACCTCTATGTAGGTGCCAGAAGCCGTGTAGGTCTGCCCGTTGACGGCCCAGGTGTAGCTATCACAGCTGCTCTCGGTCGTGGTGTTATTCGTACTCGGCGTGATGTTGAGGACCAGCGTCTCGGTGTGGCAGCCGACCACTTCGGTGTACGTGCCAGAAGCTGTGTAGGTCTGCCCATTGACGGCCCAGGTGTAGCTATCGCAGCTACTCTCGGTCG
>Ga0116144_10003457_pt1 | contig 15740 bp, 9 predicted proteins | sample AD_UKC035_MetaG_FD_89746 | JGI IMG/M metagenome (GOLD analysis project Ga0116144, IMG submission 89746) | Active sludge microbial communities of municipal wastewater-treating anaerobic digesters from USA - AD_UKC035_MetaG | ecosystem: Engineered > Bioreactor > Anaerobic > Digestate | place: USA...
CGCCGGATGACTGCCTGGGGCGGTGGGGGAGCTGGTCAACGCAACCCGCCCGCGTCATCACGACGCGGGCGGGTCTAGGGGTAAATATTGTGCTATGAAGGAAATCAGATGCCCCAGAGAGGATGCGAAACCCGGAACAGGCGTGCGGTGGAAAATAGTTAGATTTGGCTGTAAGAAAAATGCAAAAAGGGTGATTGTGACTTATGACGCGGGAAATCGGGATGAATGTCATACGAAAAAGCATTGTTAAGATGTGTGAAATTCAAATGTAGGCAAGAATGATGTGCGTTAGCACAGGCTTGCCGCGCGTATCCCCGGCATTGCGCCGGCGTGGAAGACCTTGGGTGGGTAATGGGGCGGAGCGTTGAGTCGGGGCCGCTGATACAGGAATCCAGGATCGGCGGCGCTGGGGGGCAGCCTGGTTGCATCCCTTAGTTAATGAAGGGACTCGCGTATCACGAGGGAACGTGACGGGGAGTAGCGCATCGGGACCGGGGAGGGCTTTGCCGGCCAGTCTTTCCGTGGGGTGCGGCGGTGGGCGGCGTCGCAGGTGTACGCCGTGATGACCGTGCCGCTCAAGGGAGTGGTGCTGGTCATTGTGCTGCGATTGCCGGCCGCGTCATAACGATAGGCGTAGGCTTCACCCGTCGAGTAATCAGCGGCGGTCAGGCGATAGAGGGCATCGTAGGCATAGCTGATCCCGCGCGGGACGCCGCTGCCGGTCTCCGTGACGCGCGTGCGCCGGTGGCGTCTAGCGTGTAGGCGTAGTGCGCCAACACGGTGGTGCCGCGCGCGGCAGAGCGACTCAGACGCGCGATGCGACTTTGGCGAGCGCGGGCGAAGGTAAGCAGTGTGGCGTTGGCCGAGCTGGCTCTGAACTTGCCGCAGGGTGTACGGGAAGCTGGTGGGGCTGCTGCCAGCGCGCGTGCCGCCCCAGGGAGTGTCGCGCAACTCGGGGCCCACCGCGCCGGTGCTGTTGAGCGTCAGGGATATGCTGGCTAATGTTTGACATAGTCTGCACAGGTTTCGTCCGCCAATGTTATGTGTACAGGAATTCGCTCCTTACCCTGTATCCCATTCTCATCAACCGTAACAACCAGCGACACTTCGAGGCAACAATGTTGTTCTGGATGAGCAAACAGCAATACAACACTCTTGAGAAAATTTCCCTGTTGAGAATTTAGAGGATATTCCCGCGTTTGCCATAGTTTCCATCTGCTTTCAGGAAAGTTTTCTTGAAAAAAAGTGACTATCTCGATTACCTGACCATAGACATCATAGTATCTATATCCATATAACGGAACACCATAGGCATTGGTGTCTATCAAATCTGTCTGTGCCTCCCATCCTGGTGGTGTCGGCAATCTCCGCAGCCAACGGCGATACTTCATTTCCTCGAATGACCAGGTAAATCCATAGGTTGCATAAATCACAAAACCGGCAACCCATAGAACTATCAGAGAGAAAAAGATGCGGGCATATTGACGTTGTGTGTGTATGTAATAACACAAGGATTTCAATTTCATCTATATCACCATCGCCTATAAGCAAATTGTTGTTCAATTGCTGGTATTGGCGAGTAACGCCATTGCCGGGCTTGATGATCACCCACAATATCTAAAGCTGCATATACCTGAGCCGCGTAATTACCATGAGGGCCATGCCCTGCGGAACGCGGCGGATTGATATTCTCTGTCACATTTCTAACCTCTAAAGGACAATGAAAATCTCCTTGGGCGCAAATATTGACAGATGAACTTCCTTGGGGGACTTCCTTCCTGGTCCAATTAATCCCACCTAATATATCGGCCGGATGCAATGCTGGAGCCAATAACACGGTACCGACCAATTGATTGCCAGTAACTTGACCCTTTTCCAATTGTCAATACCTTCGCCAAAATGAGGCTCTTGTAGTATAAGGGGTTCCAGTACCAGTGGAGCCAACTTATACGACCAGGAGCCTCAAATGGACATTCTAGCACTTTTACAGTGTCTTGCACCTTACCTTAACATGACCACTATCCGCCAGATGGCGCACATCATAACGGCGATGTTGGCCATGACGGGCCGGGTGACGATGTTGGGACTGTCGCGGTGGGCCGGGAAAGGCGGCAGTTACCGTACTGTGCAGCGCTTCTACCACACGGTACTGCCCTGGCCCCTGCTGTTTTGGTGGTTTTTTCGGACCCAGTTGTACCGTGCGGATGACGTCTACTTGCTGGTGGGCGATGAGTGTGTGACCCCCAAAGCGGGCAAGCAAACTCATGGATTGGATCGGTTCTTCTCGTCGCTGTATGGCAAGCCCATCCCCGGAGTAGCGTTCTTTACCCTGGGCCTGGTCAATACCCGTGAACGGCGGGCTTATCCACTGCAAGTCGAACAATTGCAAGCCCGTTCCAGCTGCAAAGGGGCGTCGGTCAAGCCCGCGGCGGCGGCATCCAGGCCGGTGGGCCGGCCCAAAGGCAGCAAGAACCGCGACAAAACGCAGGTCATACTGACGCCGGAACTGCAACTGATCCAGAATATGGTACGCAAACAGTGCTTGCTGATTAACGGTTTGTTTACCGTCACCTATTTGGTCTTGGATGGGCAGTTCGGGAATCATAACGCGCTGGCAATGACGCGGCACGGTGGGCTGCACTTGATCTCGAAGTTGCGCGGTGATGCCGCGTTGTACTTGCCGTACCGTGGCCCTTACCAGGGGCGGGGGCCACATCGCAAATATGGGGAGCGGCTGGATTATCGGCATTTGCCCAGCCAGTACTGCAAGTCCAGTGTGATTGAAGATAACATCCAGACCGACACCTATCAAATGCAGGTGTGGCACGAGAGTTTTCCAGCCCTGCTCAATGTCGTGATCTTGGTCAAAACTAATCTTAAGACTGGGGCGCAGGCGCACGTGATCTTGTTCAGCAGTGACTTGACGCTGAGCTACGAACAACTGGTGGACTATTACAGTTTGCGTTTCCAAATCGAAGACGCCTTCAATATCATCAAACGCCTCTTGGGGTTGGCCTATTTCTGGACCGGCTCCGTTTACGGAATTCTGCTCCAGGTCTGGGCCACCTGGCTGGTCTACGGCATTCTGGTGAATTTGACGGATGCCGTGGCCGAAGCCCTGGAACGCCCCTTTCAGGATGTCTCGCTCGAAATGGTCTTTCACGGCTTGTACTACTTCCAACAAGCCCGCCAGCGGGGCGAAGCTACTGAGCTCATTGCCTATTTGGCCGCCAATGCCACCTGGCTGGGCATTCTGAAGCAGCGCTGTAAAGGTGCAAAAACCAAACTGTTAGCCTTGACAGGTTCGGCTAATCCTTAACTTGTATCCAATGCCGTTAAGTAGAGTCATGCAGGATGATTTGTCCTTGGAGGTGAAAGCCATAGGCCAGGGCACGCCAAATCGCGGTCATGGAAGGCCAGGGCAAGTCATAGAACAAGGCGCGCATGCGTTCCCACAAGTGGCGTTTGCTGCCCAGTTGGTGCCAGGCGGCCTGAAACAGCGGGCAGGCGAGTTGTTGCCCCTGATCCACGGCAAAGGCTAACATCATCAACAGGGCGAAAATGACGGAAAGGTGGTGGTGACCATGGCCGAAGTTGTGCTCGAAGTGGTAGCCCTGATTCTTGAGGGTGTTGAAGGTCTCATTCTCAATCTTCCAGCGCGCGCGCCCGCCGCACATCAAGGTTGGAGCGTTCGCCTGCGTGATCGGCAAGTCGGTAATCCAACTGAAATGGGTGACGCGGTCGCCCCGGATTTCCCAGTATTCGAGAAAGTTGACCCGCACGTCGGGATGACTGGCGTTGAGGGGCACGTCATGGAGGAAGCGAAAGCGCTGGGTCACGCCCGCGGTGGTCTGTTCCCACTCCGTGGTTTCGCTCCGCGCCTGGGCTTGCGCCACATAGTCAAACAAATGGGCATGGTCGCCCGGCTTGACGCCCAAGATGAAATGCAGGCGCAGCCGCTGGAGTTCCTGAATATGCGGGGCATTGGCACTCAGGGCGTCCTCGACGAGGATCAGCGGCAGGTGGGGGTAGTCGTCCCGTAGGTGCTGGAGAAAGCGTTTGGCGGCATTGCGTTCGCAGTCATTCTTGGTATTGCCATCTTGCTTCACCATCGGCTCAGGACATAAGGGCACCCCTTCTGCCCGGCCCGGACACACAAGCGCCCCGCCCAGCAGTTGATGGGCATAGGTGATTTCACCCGTGCGCGAGTGGGTGCGTTCCAAACACTGGTCACAATGCACCTGCTTGGAACTGAAGTAGCCCGTGCCATCCAGCGCGACCAGGTAATAGGGTTCCATGAAGCACAAGCGGCGCAAGACTTTGGTGCGGCGCAAGGTATGGAGCACGTCACGGAACGCCGCCCGCAGGTGCTCTGGCGGGACCTCATCCAGAATGGTACGCATTTGAGTATCACAGGGCGGTTGCTGAATGTGATACACCCGCTGGAGGTTCTCCGGCGCCGCCCGGCGTTCATCAAAGGCCAGCAAAGACGGGTCTTTCAACGAGAAGAGCGCAAAGCCCGACATCAACGCATCGCCCAGACTGATTGCCACATTCATGGGGCGCTGGTCGGGCACCTGCTCAAACGCCTGGCGTACCAACGAAAACAACGCATCCGCAGACAGGGGCGTGGGATCGGACATAGGATTGGACCTCACACTATGCGATAGGTACTGGCATAGGCACACTGCCAACTTATGCTGGCTATTATAAAGCTACCTCCGGGAATTGCTGGCACGTGGCCGACATTGGGCGGCGGCTGATGGAAGAAGCGGCATTCCTGTATCGCTTGCAGGCGCTTAGGATGCAGGAAGGTGGCTTGATTGGGTGGTAGTGACACCGAGGGTTGTCCATTCCTCGAAAATAGTTTCACTTCCAGTTGGACGAGATCAAAGCCCGGTTGCGGGACAAAACGCAAGAGGGGTGGGTGTGGGTAACGCTGGATGTGATCACCAAACCCATCCCGGTGCTGGAAGTGGAGCACACACCCAGGCGGTGGCGAATCGGGTGGTGCATCGGTCGAAGGCGATACTGGCGCCTAGCTGCCCGCTGGTGTTCACCAGTGACGGGTTACGGTTGTACTTCTACGCCCTGGCCGTCCACTGGGGGTGGTGGGTAGAGCAAGTCGGTCACCGCCTGCCGCAGTGGCAAGTATTGCCGGCATTGCTGTATGGGCAGAGCTTGTCCTGAAGCCTGCCCTGAGCTTGCCGAAGGATCTCAAGCCTTATCGGTAGCATCGGGTAGCGTGGGTGGCATATCGGATGCAATGTAGGCAACTGGGGGACCTCAAAGCGTGGCTGAAGGTGTTGGGGCTGAGTGGCCGGCTGAATATGGCCTTCCTGGAGTGAGTGAACCTGACCCTTCGCCAGGGGGTATCGTTCCTCTAAAAGTTGGGGGGGGCAGCAGGGATGGTGAACGTGACGGTGGCGCCCTGCCCAACGGCGCTTTCGATCCAGATGCGCCCTTTGTTCCGTTCGACCATCTCTTTACAAAGGGTCAAGCCCAGGCCGGCGCCATGTTCCTGGGCGGTGCCTATCGTCGTGTGATGCACGTCAATGCGGAAAAGCTTGGCTAAATCTTCAGGGGAAATGCCGACGCCCGAATCGGCCACTGAGACTTCGATAAAAGATAACCCGGCCTCCGCCGGAGTGGGGTTGGCAGGCGGTTCGCCACGGCGGGCGGAAACCATCACGTTGCCGCCGCCAGGGGTGAATTTAAGGGCGTTGGTCAGCAGATTGCGGATGACGGCGCTGATCATATTCACATCGGCGTAGCCATGCAGGGTAGCGTCTATATGGGTGTATACGTGGATATTTTTATTGAAGGCCATTTCAGTCAAGATGTCAACGGTATTTTCCACCACCTCGGCCAGGTTGAATACGGTGGGGGTGCAGAGAATGCGCCCCTGTTGAATGCGCGCCCATTCCAATAGATTTTCCAGGAGATGCATAAAGTCTTTCGCGGCGCGGTAGAGGTTTTGGCCGATTTCCTGAACCGAGGCGGGGTTGCTGCTGATGTTTTTTTTAGAGAGTAAATAAGACCAACTGAGCAGTGGCTGAAATGGCCCGCGCAAATCGTGCGCCACAATGGAGAAAAACTTATCTTTGTTGGCATTGAGTTCGGCCAGGTTTTGGGCGCGTTCTTCCTCCACCTTGCGGAGTTGTTTTTCTAAAGCGTACAGCCGCGCGTTGCGGATGGCAATGGCAATTTGATCGGCCAGGGTTTGCAGCACCGTGACGTCTTCGGCGTCGAAGGCGTTTTGAGCATCGCTTTGGATATCGAGTGCGCCGAGTATCTCCTGACCGAGGCAGAGGGGTAAGGCTAATTCGGCTTGGGTCAAGGGCAACTCGGTGAAAGGGAGGTAGTAGGTGGATTGGGTGACGTCATTGGCCAGGTACGAGTCGCCGGTGCGGCACACGGCGGCGAGGATGCTGCGCGGGTCATTGAGCGAGATGGAAAAATCCGGCGCAACAACGTCAGCGTCAGCAGTACTGGCGCTGGCCTGTAAGAGAAGGGCGGCATGGGATTCATTCAACAGCCAGATTCCCACAAAATAATAACTCAACGCCTCCTGGATGGATTTGACGACGACCGCCAGGAGGGTGTCTAATTCCAGGATAGAGGTAACCTGCCGGGCCACCTGACTGCTAATTTCCAGTTGGCGGGCGCGCTTGGTCAGCACGGCGTTGGCCTCCAATAAGCTCTGGGTCAATTCCTGGATTCTCAAGTGCGTATGGATACGCGCCAGGACTTCTTCAGCATGGACTGGTTTGGTCAAATAATCTATGGCGCCGGCCTCGAAACCCTTGACTTTGTCCTCAGTGCTAACAATGGAGGTGATAAAAATAACGGGAATTTCCTGGGTGCGTGGATTACTTTTCAGTCGGCGGCATACTTCGTAACCATCCATACCAGGCATGACGATGTCCAATAATACCAGGTCAGGGCGAACCTTTTGGGCTATGGCCAGACCATCTTCGCCATCCGTGGCCACCAAAATCTCAAAATCATAGCATTCAAGGAAGCTGGTGAGGACGCTGAGATTGGTAGGGTTATCGTCTATGATGAGAATGGTTTGTTCTGACATGACGTACTCCTGCGTTGAGCGCTTGAAGAACAGTCGCTAGTTTTTCTTGATGACGAGCAAGGCCAGATCATCGTACACCTCATGGTCTCCGATGAATTGGCGCACGGCAGCGACGGCGGCCTTCTTGATGGCCTCCGCCGGCTCTATGCTATGTGCGCGGACAACCTGACATAATCGCTCCAGACCATAGAGTTCGCCAGCCGCGTTGGCCGCCTCGGTGAAGCCATCCGAATACAGCACAATCCCATCTCCAGACCGCAGGCTGATTGAGTGTTCGCCCACGAAGGGCGTGATTTCCTCCACCAGCCCCACCTGAAACCCTAAATCAAGGGTATCCTGGACTTCTATCGCGCCCTCCCGCCGCAGCACAAGCACCTGTTCATGCTGTCCGCAGATGGTGACCTGCCCGGTCTGCCGCTGATAATCCAGCAGAGTCAACGACAGGCTTTTATCCACCCCGATCCGCTTGAGGTTAGCATACAGCGTCCGGTTAAGTCCATCCATAAAACGCACCGGGGCGCATAGCGTGTCGGTCAACAGGGCGCGCACAGCGGTTTGCACCATCAGCATAACCACGCCGCTTTCCAGGCCGTGCCCGGTGACATCGCCCATGCTGATCAGGATGTGGTCGTCGTGACATACTACGTCATAATAATCGCCGCCGACTTCCGCGGCCGGCTGCATAAAACCGGCGATGTCCAGGGCCTTGATCTGCGCCAGTTCGGCCGGGCCGGGCAGCAGCATCTGCTGCAAGCGGCGGGTGATGTCCAGTTCGGCTTCCATGCGGAGGTTTTCGGCTTGCAGGCGCGCGTTGAGCGCGTGAATTTCGGCGTTGGCGGCGCGCAGACTGCGCGTCAGCGCGCTAATGTGCAGATGCGTTCTGACGCGCGCCAGGAGTTCTTCCTGGTTGACCGGTTTGGTGACATAGTCCACAGCCCCGGCTTCGAAGCCTTTGACCTTGTCGATGGGGCTGGCCAACGCCGTCATGAAAATCACGGGAATTTCTCGCGTGGTGGCCGCGGCTTTCAGGCGCTGGCACACTGCGAAGCCATCCATGCCTGGCATCATTACGTCCAGCAAGATCAGATCGGGGGCAAGTTTCTGTACGGTTTCTAGCGCATCCGTTCCATCCATGGCGGTGAGGATGTTAAAGGCATAGTCCTCCAGAAAGTCGGCAACAACGCCAAGATTGGCCGGGTTGTCGTCTACAATCAAGAGGGTGGGCGCGAGCGGCGCCGATACGGGATTGGAATTATCGCGAGGTGCCATCGCGCCTCCTACCCAGGCCGCGTCAGCCGGACAACTTCGGCGTACAATTGGGCGTTGCGGATGGCGACTGCCACCTGATTCGCCAGCATGTGCAAGACGGTGACATCTTCGGGGGTGAACGCATCCAGTTGCGTGTCCTGAATGTCCAGCACGCCCCAATATTGATATTCCGCCTGATCCGGTTGCCCGTAACCCAGCGGCAAGACCAGTTCCGCACGCGTTTCGGGCAGGCTTTCCCAGAAGAAGTAATGCGGATCGTGCTGCACGTCGTTCGCCAGATAGGGCGCCTGGGTGCGGCAGGCATGCGCAATGACGCTGGGTTTGGCGGTCGCTGCAATCGTGAAGCCGGCGTCGAATTGGCGCGTCTGATCCTGACCGGCAAACGCTTGCAACACCAGATGGGTCTGGGCCGTGTCCAACAACCACACACCTACGCAGTAATAATCGAATTGCTGCTGCACCAGGTTGACCGTTTCCATTAACAAAGTCTCTAGATCCAGAATGGAAGCGACCTGCTGCGCCACGCGGCTGCTCAGTTCCAATTGAGCGGCATGTTTGACCAACACGGCGTTCATGGCGCGCAGTTGCGCTTGTTGATCTTGCAGGAGCAAATGGGTGCGGATGCGCGCCAATAACTCTTCCTGATTGATGGGTTTGGTGACGTAATCCACCGCCCCCGCCTCAAAGCCTTTCACTTTATCGTCGGTACTGGCGAGAGCCGTCATAAAGATGACCGGGATAGTGCGGGTATCCTCATGGGCTTTCAGCCGGCGACACACCTCGAAGCCATCCATCCCTGGCATCATCACGTCCAGCAAGATCAAGTTCGGCATAAGCTTTGCGGCGGTTTCCAGGGCATCTACACCATCCATCGCGGTGAAGATGTGGAAGGCGGATTCCAGATAATCCGCGACAACCCCCAGGTTGGCGGCGTTATCATCTACAATAAGAATGGTGCGGCCGGTCAAATCAAAGATCGAATTATCCATGGGTCTCTACCTCCAGATATTGTTCGATAAAGGCCACAATCTGTTTCTTTTGGAAACTGAGCGCCAGTTTTTGGAGGGTATCGGCGAAGGCCTGGTAGCGGCCATCTTGCGCGGCCAGACCATCGGCCCACTGGCGGATCTTGCGCATGTTCCCTAGTTGGGCGATCTTGTACAGTTCGTGTAGTTTCGCCTGGGGCGGCGCCACGATTTCAGCCGGAGTCACAGGGATGATTTCGGTATACTGCCATTCGAAGTGCAATTGCTCCTGCAACAGTCGCAGCAAGTCATCGAATGACAGTGGTTGGGGCAAGCAGGCGTCGCAGCCGGCCAACGCGGCCTGGCTTTCATCAACGTCACACATGCTGGCCGAGATGCCAATGATGACGACCTCCTGCTTCCCCAGCGCCTGGCGGATTTGCCGCACCGTGGCGAAATTCGTTAGCGCCGGCATCACCAGGTTGATGAGCAACACATCCGGCCGGTTTTGCTGGGCCAGGGGGATGGCGGTGTGTGCGTCGGCGGCCTCAATGACCTCAAACCCTAAGGGCGACAAAAGATTCCGCAAGATGGTGCGCTGGTATGCTTCTGGATCGGTTACCAACACGGTGCGCCGCGGTCCGCTATAGCCGGTGATTTCGTGGGACGGAGGGGCAATTTCTTGCGCCGAGGTGTGGATGATGGGGAGCGCTACATCAAACCAGAAGGTGCTGCCCGCGCCCACCGTACTCGCGACATGAATTTCACTGCTCATCAGGCGCACGATACGGCGGGCAATGGGCAGCCCCAATCCCGCCCCGTCGCCCTGCTGCTGGCCGGCTTCTGTTTGTTCAAAAGGCTCGAAGATTTTTTCGAGCTGATCAGCCGGGATACCGATGCCGGTATCCTGCACGGAGAAACGCAGCCCCCGGACGTTGGGCGTGGCATCGGGTATGAGCAATTCCTCCACCCGAAGTGTGACGCTGCCATGGGCGGTGAACTTGACGGCGTTGGTTAACAGGTTGATGAGCACTTGCCGGAGCCGGCTCTCGTCGGCGCGGACGGTCGCCGGCAGGCCCCGCCCCTGGGGCATCGGGGGGATATCCAGCACAAAGTTAAGCCCTTTGCCCTGCGCGCGCAGGTAGGTGATGCCGGCCACCCCTTCGAGAAAAACGGGCAGATTGACTTCATGAGGATGCAGTTCCAGGGTTTGCGTCGCCGTCCTGGAGAGGTCCAGAATGTCGTTAATAAAGGTAAGCAGTTGTTCGCCGCTTTGTTGGATCACGTTCAAGCCGTTGCGCTGCATCAGGGTGAGGGCTTTGTCGCGTTGGAGCACCTGCGCATAGCCCAGGATACCGTTGAGCGGGGTGCGCAGTTCGTGGCTCACGTGTGCCATAAAGGTGCTTTTGGCCCGGTCGGCCGCCTCGGCTGTCTCGCGCGCGGCTTCCGCTTGTTCTTTGGCCCGGCGCAGGCTGCGCGTCAGGTCGCGAATTTTCAAGTGGGTGGCTACCCGCGCCAGCACTTCCTCCCGCTGGAAAGGTTTGGTGATGTAATCCACCCCGCCCACCTGAAAGCCCTGAACCTTGTCCTCCACCTGGGTCACAATGGTCATAAAGATAACGGGGATTTCCTGAGTATGTTCGGTGGTTTTCAAGCGGCGACATGTTTCAAAGCCATCTATGCCGGGCAGCATAACATCTAACAAGATCAGATCGGGCCGATGCTGTTGCGCCAGTGCCAGCCCCGCTTCTCCGGTTCGGGCGACCATCACTTGCAGGCCACACTTGACCAGATATTCCCCTACCACTTCCAAATTGGCTGCATTATCATCTACAACCAGGATGGTGTGGCCTTGTAGTTCGGTAAAACTTGCCTCAATAGGGTTCATCGAGTTACTCCTTGATGAAGGGTTGAATAAAAGCTTTGATCTGTTCGCTTTTGAATTCGCGCGCCAGAGCGTGCACAGCTTCGACAAATGGGCGATAACGCGTGTCTTGCTGGAGCAACCGGGTGGCGCAATCGCGGATATCCCAGATGCGCCCCTGTTGGGCCAGTGCATAGAGGGTTACCAGGTCTTGACGCGGTGGCGTGACGAGGGCCGAGGCGTCCTCGTCCGGCGCACTCGTTTCGGCGTAACGCCAGGTTAACTGTAGCCGCGCGGCCAGGGCTTCCAGCAGGCGCTCCGCATGGATCGGCTTGGTTAGGAATTCGTCACAGCCGGCCACCAGGCACTCTTTGCCGGCGGCTTCCAGCACACTGGCCGAAACGGCAATGATCACCACCTCGCGTAGCAGAGGATTTTGGCGGATGGCCTGGATGGCCTCGATGCCGGTTTTGAGCGGCATGATCAGATCCATCACAATGGCGTCGGGTCGCAAGAGCAGGGTCTGGTCTACCGCGTCTTGGCCATCGCCGGCTGTACAAACCTCGAAACCCAGCGGCTCCAGTATATCCACCAGCAATAGGCGGTTGTAAGGTTTGTCATCCACTACCAGCACCTTGCGCCGCGCTCCCTCGTAGCCGATGATGCGCCGCACGACCGTCGGTTGGAACGCGGCGTTGACCTCTACCACTGGCAGGGCTACGTCAAACCAGAAGTGGCTGCCCGGCCCCCCCCTGACCTCCGCCCCGGTGGGGGGGATAGCGGGGGGGGTAAAGGCGGGGCTTTGCACCTGCAACTGGCCGCCCATCAACTCTACAATCTGCCGGCTGATGGCCAGCCCCAGGCCGGTCCCCTCGACCCGTTTGCCCCCTTCACCGGCCTGCTCGAAGGGCAGGAAGATGCGTTCCCATTGATCGGCGGGGATACCTTGCCCCGTGTCCTCCACCTCGAAGTGTAGGTGGTAGACGGTAGACGGTAGACCGGATGCCGTTGCGGATTCTTCCTGTCTACTGTCTACTGTTTGCTGTCTACCGGTGATGCGCAGGGTCACGCTGCCCCGGTCGGTGAATTTGACGGCGTTGTCCAGCAGGTTAAGCAAGACCTGGCGCAGGCGCGTCGCGTCGGCCAGCACCGCCTCGGGCAAGGGCGAGAGGCTCTCATACGTGAGGGAAAGTCCCTTATCCTCGGCGCGCGCGCGCACGATGTCGGTAATCTGGCGGAGAAAAGTGGGCAAGTGAAATGGCACGGGGGTGAGTTCCAGCTTGCCCGCCTCAATTTTAGCCAGATCCAGCAAGTCATTGATCAAAGTCAACAGATGTTCACCGCTGCGCTGGATGATATCCAGGCCATCCACCAGCGACCCGGTGTAGCCCACGCGGCGTTTGAGGATGTCAGCGTAACCCAGAATGCCGTTCAGTGGGGTGCGCAGTTCGTGGCTGATGTTGGTCAGGAAGGCGCTCTTGGCCCGGTCCGCTGCCTCAGCCCGATCCCTGGCCTCGGCCAGTTCGGCCGTACGCTGTTTGACCAGTTCTTCAAGGTGGTCGCGGTGATTTTGCAGCTCTTCTTCGGCCCGTTTGCGCTCAATGAGCCGCCACATGCCTTCCATCAACAGGGTCAACTGGTGAACGTCGGTTTCGTCATAGTCATCTTCTTTGTTGCCCACGCCGGCTACCAGTACGATCTTGCCATCCACCATGATCGGCGTGTTCATGTGCCGCACAATATGGACATGTCCCTCTGGCCTCCCTTTTTTCCAGGGATTGGGGGCGGCGTAGTCATTGGTGATCATGGGCCGACGCTGCCGCACCGCCTCGCCCCACAAGCCGGTAGTTTCAACCGGGTAAACGATAGGTTTGTCGGCAATGGCACATTCAGCCATGGCCCCACGCGACCACACCTGCATCGTCAGCACGGTTTCGTCCGCATTGAGAAAGGCCAGGTAGCCGATTTTGCTTCTGGTCAGCCGCACCGCTTCCTCAAAAGCGAAAGCCATGAGGTCTTTGGGCGTAGCCCCGGTCATTTGGTTCAACTTGAGCAGAGTCATTGCGCGTTCGGCGTTGAGGCTGAGCGCCTCCTCAGCCCGCCTGCGTTCGGTCACATCCAGCGATATGCCGACAAGGCCAACGATGGCGTCATCTACTTTGATTGGCGCCACAATATTCTCGTAAACTACCGGCTTACCGGCTACTGCTATTTGATATTCTTCGTGGAGTGTCTTCCCATCCAGCACTTGCTGGTCTTGTTCCATAAATCGGGTTTTGACTTCTGCCGGCAGCGCGAGGTCCTCAAGCCGCTGGCCGACCACATGGCCGACAACTCTGACGCTGGCCGCATTTTGCAAGGTAAAGTGCAGACTCTTGTTCATCGCCCAGACTTCCGCCGGAATATGGTCCATCAACGTGCGCAGACGGGATTCACTCTCCCGCAATGACTCCTCCGCCCGCTTACGTTCGGTGATGTCCATAATATTGCCGATGACGCGCACAACCCGGCCTCCTTCATCTACAATCGGCTGAGCGGTGGTGCGGACCCACAGAGACTTGCCCTTAAAGGTGGTAAAGGGAAACTCAAGGTCATAAGCTTCACCCTGCTCGATAGCCCGTTGAAACGCGCCAGATATGCTGAGTCTGTCTTCCGGCCGGTAACATTTCAGGCTCTCTTGCACATGGTCTAGCACTGCGTCTCTGAGCATCTCGTGGATACGGTAAGTTTCGGCAGTCCAGAAGGATTGGCCGGACGCCACATCGAATTCCCAACCCCCTACTTTGCTCAGTCTTTGCGTGGCATTCAGCAATGTTTCGCTTTTTCGCAAAGCCTCCTCCGCCCGCGCATTTGCAGCCCGCACCCGCAGTGACTCAAGGCCATACGCCAGATCACCGACCAACTCCAGCAACAGCGTGACTTCCTCCGGGGTAAATGCATCCGGCTCCGCGGCATACACGTTCAGAGCGCCTAGCGCTTCCTGTTCGCCGGTGAACAGGGGTAAGGCGGCGGACGAAGCGTATCCACGCTTAATGGCCTCGGCGCGCCAGGGAGCGAAATCGGGATTGGTCAACACCTCGCGATTGATGACCGGCTTTTTCGTGCGAATGGCTGTGCCGGTGGGGCCCAGCCCGCGCTCGGTGTCCGCCCAGGTGAGGTTGATTGTCTCAAGGTAGCCTGCTTCATATCCGGCCTGAGCCACCGGACGCACAGTCCTGGCCTGGTCGTGTTCGGCAAAACCGATCCACACCAACCGGTAGCCGCACTCGCTCACAATGATGCGACACACTTCCTGCAACAGCTCTCCCCCTTCTGTGGCGCGCATCACCGTCTGATTACAAGCACTGAGAGCTTTGTAGGCCTGGGTGACTTTTCGCAGTTCTTCGGTCCGCTTATGGACTTGCTGTTCTAAATGCTCCGTCAAGTCCCGCAGCCGCAGATGGGTGGTCACACGCGCCAATACCTCTTCGCGCTGGAAGGGTTTGGTGATGTAGTCCACCCCGCCGACCTCAAAGCCCTGCACTTTGTCTTCCAACCGGGTCATAATGGTCATAAAGATGATTGGGAGATCCTCAGTCTGCGTATCCGCTTTCAAGCGACGGCAAACCTCAAAGCCGTCAATCCCCGGCAGTACCACGTCCAACAAAATCAAATCGGGGGGCGCCTGGCGGGCCAGTTCAAGGCCGGCTTCCCCGGTGCGCGCCACCTTGACCTGAAAGCCATAAGCCGCCAGATACTCTACCACCACCGTCAGATTGGTCGGCTCGTCGTCAACGATCAAGATGGTGTGACTGTGCGGATTGAAGGTTGTGGCGAGCTTTTCGTTAACGCGGTTCACGCTCTTTCTCCTCCATAAATTGCTTGACGAAAACTGCAATCTGCTCGATTTCAAACTGTTTCGCCAGGGCTTGCAGGCGGCGGGTAAAGGGGGCGTAGGCTGCATCGAGTGCTTCCAGGCGCGCTGCCTGCGCCCGAATCTCGAGAATCCGCCCCTCACCGGCTAATCGGGCGAGCCGCGCCAATTCCTCCGGCGGCGGCGGCAGCAGCAGCACGGCGTTTTCAACCAGCTCCTCGGCGTACTGCCAGGTCAGATGCAGCGGCGCGGTCAGGGCGGCCAGCAGATCGTCGGCGTGAATGGGCTTGGGCAAGAAGACGTCACAGCCGGCGACGCGGCTCCTTTCCCGGTCCGCCTCCAGCACGCTGGCCGACACCGCGACGATGAACACGTCCTGCAACTCCGGCTGCTGTCGGATTTCCTGAGCCGCTTCAAAGCCCGTTTTTACCGGCATCACCAAATCCATAATAATGGCATCGGGGTGCAGCGCCAGCGCCTTGTCCACTGCCTCCTGCCCATCGGCGGCGGCGCTGACTTCAAACCCTAACGGCGCCAGCAAGTCCTGCAACAGCAGCCGGTTGTAGAGCTTGTCATCCGCCACCAGCACCTTGCGCCGCGCGCCTTCGTAGCCGGTAATGCGCCGCAGCGGGGTCTGGGTGAGGCGTTCTCCGGCGCGCGATTCTATCACCGGCAGGGCTACCTCGAACCAGAAAAGGCTGC
>Ga0116144_10003459_pt1 | contig 15733 bp, 17 predicted proteins | sample AD_UKC035_MetaG_FD_89746 | JGI IMG/M metagenome (GOLD analysis project Ga0116144, IMG submission 89746) | Active sludge microbial communities of municipal wastewater-treating anaerobic digesters from USA - AD_UKC035_MetaG | ecosystem: Engineered > Bioreactor > Anaerobic > Digestate | place: USA...
CACTATATGCGCTATCTTTGGATCGTCTTCCACGATGAGGATGGGGTAAAGCATACATCAAATGTACATCATGTACCTCCCGGATACAATGGGGCACAACCTCACACCCTCCGAACACCGGGCGATGCCGCTTCTTGGTTCCAGGAGGCCGATACTATTGACAACGCACTCGGTAAATTTTAGTCTATCGTAAATTACCGCCTGGAGCACACTGGCCGGTATGATAGAGGAAGTGTACGACGGAATTTGCCAAATCAACAGCTCTGTTGCTTGTGCTTCTCAATCCCTTTCTGATCATCGTTTATCTTATTGATATCGTGGAGAAGCTGGACAGACGGCAATTCACCCTGGTGATCGTTCGCGGCGGGCTGATCGCGACGGCGGTCTTTCTGTGCTTCGCTATTCTCGGGGACGTGGTCTTCAGCAGTGTCGTGCAGGCGGAGTTCGCTTCCTTTCAGATCTTCGGGGGCCTGGTCTTTCTTCTCATCGGTTTCCAGTTCGTCTTTCAGGGCCCCACGGCGATCGAGATACTCCGGGGCGATTCCAAGCAACTTGCCGGCGCGATAGCGATGCCCGTCCTCATCGGGCCGGGCACGATCAGTGCCAGCATCATCGTAGGGAAAAGGCTTGCCCCCCTCGCGGCGTGTGGCGCCGTGCTAACGGCAGTCACTATTTCCATCCTGATAATTGTGGCCCTCAAGATAGCACACGATTTCGCGCGCCCAAGGCGAGAGGCGCTGATCAAGAGATACATCGAGATCGCGGGACGGATCACGGCATTGGTCGTCGGAACCGTGTCTGTTGAGATGATCATGCAGGGGGTTCGGACCTGGGCAGACAAGTTCTGAAGACCCAGGTCACTGGATCAACACTCCAGCTAACGTTCGACATCGCCCGAAGTCAGCCCAGCCGCCCTTCTTTCACCTGTTATGCTTATTATCTTCTCGCTCTTCCGGAAATTCCAAAGGCCGGCTCTCCTTAACAGCAAAGCGGAATTGGAGCAAAAAGTGACACCGCGAAATTGACGGAAAAGTGGCTGCGGTCAGGCGTGTGCCTCACTGTCCGAGGATTATTTTGTCTATCTGTTCAACTTGTTCAAAGTGCCGGTCCCGTGTGAGGAGGGTACCGCCGACGCTCATGCAGCACGCGGCTATCCAGACGTCGTTTATGGGAATGGGAGCTCCCTTCGCGGAGAGCGCGGAATAGATGAGGGAGTATTTTCGGGCAACCTCTTCATCGACGTCTATTATCGAAACCCCAAGCTCGGTGACAAAACGCCGAAGCATTGCCTCGTTATCTCTGCTCCTACTGCCCTTCTGAAAACCATAGAACAACTCTCCCAGGACGATGACGGGCAAGAGGATCTCCGTGCTTCGCGCCGCAACGAGATCAACCACCTCCTGTTTCCCCTGGCCGAAATCGATGTAGGTGTTTGTATCGAGGACAAGCCTCATTTCCAGTCACCCTCGTGGATCTCTTCAAAGACCTCAAGGTTCTCTCTCAACTCCGAGGCCTCCTCGGATGTCAGCCACCCCGCCGCCTTCCTGATACGCTCTTCGCGGTTCGCCGCGAGACCCAGTTTCTCATCGATCGCGTCCAGTATAAAGGCGGTCTTCGTCTTCCCCTCCTTCTTCGCCGCCCGCCTGATCATCTCTTCTTTCTTCGGCGGAATCCTAAGACTGATAGGCATCTTGCAGCCTCCCGTATCGCAAATATACCTATTGTATCTCATCTATCCGTCTCCGTCAAGAGGGCCTGCCGGACTCTCTTGTTCAGACACTCATCCCCTGTCCGTAACAGAAGTCGTTGCCATCATCCTCTGACTCCAGTTCACCTTGCACCGGAGAAGATACATCAGCATAATCTCCAGGTACATAGTTCGGATTAAGCGCCTCTTCGATCTTATGTATCCATTCACGGACGCCGTCCGGCTTATTGAAGTTGGCAATACCACCGTAATCCCTGCCATCGGAATTTGGGCCATCATGATAATATTTGTAGGTCCGGGCATCTTTTTCCTTGCCACTAAGACCTTTGCTTTCCGCCCTTCTTTTGCAGAACTGATAATGTTCGACGACTGCATTCGCGTTGACCGGTATATCAAACATGTCTTGTTCCGCAATCTCATATTGTCTTCTCGTCCCATCCAGAAATTGCCCGAATCCGGCGGCTGATTCACTTGACGCGGCGTCGGGATTGAATCCGGATTCTGCCCGCACGATCGCAAGAACCCTCGCCGTATCGCTTGCGCTCAGGCCATGCTGTCGGCCTGACTCGATCAAGGCCCGTATCACCTGCTCCTGGACCTCCGGCGATGCATCGCCCCATCTTCTGCTGTTGCCGGCCTGCCTGCCCTGTGTGCGTTCTATGGGATCATTGTAATGAGAATAGGGTTTTACCTCCTTGTACCCTTTCTTCCTGCTTCCGGCCATAAAGGAATCATACGCGCCCATGTTGACCTCCTCCTATCCTACTCAGTGGTTTTCGACGGTTTGAGAAGTCGTATACGTTTAAAAGCATCTCGCGGCCACGGCGCGGGTAAACCCAAATGACTGCACGCCTTCCTGAATTCGACAATCAGGCGGTCCCTTTCCGTACCTGTCTGACCATGGTGAGTCCTGTCTGCGGCAAGACGATAGCCTTTAAGGGAGTATATTTCAGTCCATTCGCAGTCCTCGCACGTTCCAAAAGTCGTATACCTGACCAGGAGATACCATTCAATCCCCCCCTTGACGCAGGCCCACGAAACAGCAAGTGCATCAAGATAATTCCCCGATAACTCGCCTCCGGGGCCAGGATCGCGAACGGGCTCGCCCGAGCAGTCGACCTTCGTCGAAGCACCTGTCTTTCTATTCAGAAAAACCAAGTCCTGCCTCGTGCATTCAAATACCGAACCGGGCCTATTCCCTGAAGGACACTCCGTGGATACCTTTATCACGGTGTCAGAGCACTCCATCTCATCAACGTTTGCAAACCGTTCCTTCCCATTTACAGTCCCCGAAAATACGCGGGAGAACGAAATAACAAGAATAAAAACAACAATGCATCGTTCGGTGAAAGGGTCAGTCTTCATGGTCCATCCTCCCCGCTAAATTGGCTGCCGCATCGTTTCCGTGACAGGCTAGCATGGACTCTGCCCGACAACCCGTCATAGTTGCCTATCCGCCCACGATAGTGACCAGCCAACATTGCGTTGAGCCCAACCAGCTTGTCCTACACTTCTTTCACTGCGGATAGATCACCCTCCGCGAATAGACCCATCTCCCTTCGCTCATCACCCCCACCGTCCCTCCATAGGGTGGAAGCACCGACGACCACGACCATTTCGGACACGGGGCGGGAGGGACGGAACCCACCGATGTTCCATCCACCTTTGTTATGAGGCCCACCGTGACAGGGTTCCCGAAGCCGTCGGTGCGATACAGATCGCCGGCGTTGATGGCGGTGAGGAAAGCCGCGATGGTGCCGGCGGTCGTCGTGTTGTGCGCGGGTTCAGCGCTCCAGATGGACTTCTCAAAAGCCGCACAACCGCATCTACCAGAGGTCGCTCCGGAACACCTCGAATTCGGGGCGCTCCCGACGGCCTGCCAGATCCAAGGGATCATGATGTCGTCGTTGCTCGTCAATCCACCATTTGGCCCGCAGGGATTCAATACCGCTTCCGTGGTGAGTCGGCTGAGATGGTATGACTTCATCGCCCGTGTAATGGTAAGGAGCTTCTCCTGCGAACGGACCATGTACTCGCTGTCGAGGTAGCCCGAGGTCCAGGTATCCGTCATCGACGTGTTCCCACCCGCCGTTATGGTAACACTGTAGGGTGTGCGGTTGTACCCGTTGAGGTAGACTGTCCCGGTGGCGTGTTCGTTCATTGCCGCAAAGGTGTAGTCAGACCCGTATCCATCCATACACGTGGCGCGGAACAGTGGCGATCCGCCGGAGAGAGTGCAGTTTGCTTCACGAAATGCGCTCACCACCGCATCGCTTCCGGTATAAATCATAAGAGTCCTCCCCGATTTATCATCGTCGTCCACAGACGGAAGAATGGCCAGAGCAGCGCAGGCGGGATTGGTCCAACCGCCGCAATTCTCTTCCACGTGTCGAACGTTCTCCCGATAAAGGACCTCAAAGGCATCCTCGATCTTCTCGAACCCCTTGATCGTGTCTGCGGTACCTTTGAAATGAATGACCCTGCCCATGAATGTTACGACAGCACCCATGACGACGGAGGCAATGGCAATGGCCACAATGATCTCCAGCAGGCTGAGTCCTGTGCGATTTTTTGTGAGAGTTATCGTCATCGCAAGTCCACAATATCATAGAAGGAACACCCGGGGTCGGTCGTGGGTCTGGAATAGTAGTAATTCCGGACGACGCCCTCTGAGACTTCCGACAGCATTCCTTCCGGGATCGCCTCTCTGAAGAGATGCCTGCCGTACCGTGCGTAATCAAGGTCCGTTGCTCCGTCGCAGTCGAGGTTCGTTGAGACCGGGCCTGCGCGTATCTCGGCTACCGGGCCGCTTTCGTTGGGCATGAAGGTCCAGAGAAGATCCACGTTATCGTTGCCGCACCGGGTTTGCAGGGTGATGCAAGTATTGATTATTGCCTGTTCAATGACCGCCTTGCGCCACTGTCTGCTTTCCTGCATGCCCTGGCGCAGAGAAAAGAAATCCAGTTCGTCCACCCTGACAGCGATCTGCCTGCCCAATACCGTCACATTCTCCGGCACCTGCCCCGTCTCATGAAAAGCGGATCTCGCCCGGTCATTCGCCATCCTCTCATATTCCGAGGATGGCAGTCCAGTTATCCCGGCGAGAACAGAAAGAAGCACAAAGGGCAAGACTGCAAGTGTCAGGAACGCGATGAAGGGGAACATAAAGGATCAGCAGAACTGTTCTTGCAGCTCCATCAGCGGCACCGAGCCGTACCCTGAAATGCCGTTAGAATACAATTGATACTTAGATTGGTATGAACCGCTGAGGTATCCGCGCAGATTCTCTGATCTATGAGCCTGGTCAGGATCGCTCCGGCCGCATCCTTGCTCTCGAACGTAGGAGTCTGAAGGACCACATCGCTTCCAGCACATTGATAGCCATGAGCAATCGCCCCGGTTCTGAAATCCGCCTCCACGTAGTCATTGAGTGCCGCTGGCCAATCGGTGGTCATACTCGCTGCCACTGGCAGCGAGTGCTTGAACATGACGTATTCTGTCAATCCCGTTGAAATAGCCCTGATCCTTTCCTGAGTTGTTGAGAAGTTGGCGGCAGCTTTGCCCTTCGCAAGAAGGATTGCCGTCAGGCCTATCAGCGCCGCTGCGAGCGCCACAACAACGACAAACTCGATCAACGTGAAACCGCGCTTGTTTCCCAGACATTTCTTCATAGTTCCTCCTCTCTAGATTTACCCCTGATCGACCCTGTCGAGAAGCTCCATCTTCAGGTAGCTGTCTATGATTCCCTTTTGCTCCAATACCGAGAGGGACATCTCGAATGTGACGGCATTCTTTATCGCGTTGCCGCGGAAGGCGCTTTCCACCTCGTTATATGCCCCCCTTTCTATACCGGCTCTTATCGTTGCCGGAAAGAAGAGCACCTCGGGGACAAGAATATAGCCCGTCTTCTTCGATCCGTTCACCGTGTATTCCTTATGGATGAGCTTTTGACTCACGATCGCCGTGAGGCACTGTGCCATCTTCTTGCGCCATGCGTCGCGGTCCTCCCCGTAGCCATCGAGGAGGCGCAGAGTCGTCATGGCGTCGGGGGTGTGGATGCTGGAGATGACGAGAAACCCCTTTTCCGCGGCGGTGAAGAGAGCGGTAACCTCCTCGCGTGTGCGTACCTCGCCGACAACAAGACCGGCAAGGTTGTTCCTTAAGGCCATCCTCACTCCTTCGAGGATGCTCGGGATATGGGTGCCGATCTCGTACTGGCGAAAAACCGTCCTCTTGTTCTGATAGACGTACTCTATGGGATCCTCGAGAGTATAGACTGCACCGTTCATCCGTTCTGCCAGGTAATCGAGTTCAGACGCGATGAGGGTTGTCTTGCCGGAGCCAACCACGCCCGTATGGAGAATGAGTCCCCGGGGATAGGAATAGGAGAAATCGAAGAGGCTCTTGATGCCGGCGAGCATGTTGAAGGGATCGAGATTCTCCAGCCCGGGTATCGTGTAGGGCAGGACGCGGGCTGCAAAGCCAAGCCCTTCCTGCGAACTGGAGACACTCATGCGGAACCTGCCTATGTCCTTCACCGAGAAGGCATATTCGAAGTATCCCTTGTTTCTGATGTGCTTTATGATGGCCGTGCCAGCATCGGTGTCCGTTTCTTCGTCGAATTTCCTCTGGCGGGTTTCGGCGATGGCGGCAAGGATCTCTGTCTTGCCTGGTTTTACCACAATGCCTTCGCCGATCTCCATGACCTCGCACTTCTTGAGGATGCCAAGCCTGACGGGCCGCTTTTCAACAACGATGATATCCGTGGCGTTTCTTTCCTTTGCATAGACGAGGACGTCCCGGAACCAACCTAGGTTCTCGATGTTGAGTTCCGCCACATTGACGTTGATGCCGCCCTTTCCTGCAGTCATGTTCAATGTCGCGCCTTCTCCTTTTCTTTCCACGCTTGCCTCCCCTAGAACATTTTGCCCGCAGCCGATCTGTCGATGAAGGTGAAAAGCATGGTATATACGGGCGACATCAGGACTACGATCTGGACAGCAACAAAAACAAAGGCAAAAACGTTCACAAAAGATCCCACGACGGCAAATCTCGAGATGGCATCGTTGATCATCTTCGTACCGATCATGGCGAAACCCTCAGACATGTTCGCCGTATCTATCTTCACCTTGAGTAATAAATAGCTTTCGAAAGGCAGATATTCCTCGATCTCATCGATAACCTCCGAAAAACTCCGCGATACGGACTCCTCGGCGACCATCCGGAATATCTGTGTCCAGACGCCTTGCGAGAATTCCGCCACGCGGCGGAAGGCACTTGCCGGGGAGAGACCGGACATGAGGGCGAGAGATACAACCCTGAACGCCTGGCCAAGAACGAGAGAGTTGTACACATTGCGTATGACAGGCATCCTGTCGGCATTTTTTGCCACAACAGCTATGACTCCGGCGGCACTTCCCGCGTATAGAATGAAAAGGATGCTGCGGTTGGCAACGACAAACTGACCCATTCTGTAGGGCAGTTCCCTCTCGATGCCTGGAAGCTTCAGCGCGTTCAGAATGTTCCCGAGCACGAAAGTGAGACCATACCCGACCGCTATCGATACGCCCGTCACAACCAGGGGATAGATGATACCGGATATGATCTTCTTTTTCGCCGCCGCCAGTTCCTCTTCCATGTCGATGAGTTCCTTGAGGACGGTGTTCAGATTTCCCGTCTGCTGCCCTATCTCGATAAGGTCGACATACTTTTCGAAAAGACCCACCTCGCGCATCGCCTCAGGAAGCGTGCGCCCCTCTCTGCTCACCATGTCGGAGGCAACCGCCAGCCGGTCCGCCATTTCGCTGTCAGGAAGTTTCTCCGCTATTCTGCGCAATGCTTCCTGAATGGACACGTTGGCAACCATGAGGAGGTGAAGGCTCTTCATGATCGTGATGTCTCTGACCTCTTTTCCGACATAGCGCGACAGAACGCTCATCAAAGGAGCCTCGTAACAGCGTCAATGTCTATTGTTCCCAAGGCCATTTTGTTGTAGGCATCCATGAGAATGCTGTGGCTCATATCCGCCGCCTCGACCTTTGCCTCCATGTGGTAACCGGATATCTTTCCATCGGAAAAATGACGGGGCCTGAATTCTATGGCCTCACCAAGGACCGTGCGACCCGAATAACCGGCGGAAAGCAGGCGCCGCGCTCCACCGCTACCGATGGTCTTCCTGCAGACGTCGCAGCCTTCGGACAGACTCGGGACAAAGAATCTCTTCTCACGGATACTGTCGAGGAAGAGGTCTCTTTCGGGATAGCGGAGTTTCTTCATCCATTCAGGAATATTTCCCAATGGTTCCTCCATCTCTTCCTTGCAGGCGCTGCAGAGTTTCTTCACCAGCACCTGGTTGACACCCATGATGAGGTTGTCCGCCACGGCGTCGACGGAGAGTCCGTAGTCCTCCACCAGCATCTGCGGGATCTGCGTGGCCCGCGATACGTGGAGGGTTCCCAGCACAAGGTGCCCCGTCTTGGAAAGATGCACCGCCGTACTGACGGTTTCTTCGTCGCGCAACTCCCCTATGAAGATGACGTCCGGGTCATGCCTCTTGAAGGCCCGCGCAAATTCCGGAAAACCCACCACGTGTATGCTCGCCTTGCCGCCCTTCTCGCTACCAGCATCCTCCACGTACTCAAAGGTCTGGAACTGTCTTCCGCCGGGTATCTGGTACTCGATGGGATCCTCGACACAGAGTATGCATTTTGTTGACGGAAGGCCTGTCAGAAGGGTATTCACTGTCCTTGACTTTCCGCTCCCTGTGGGGCCGGTGACGAGGATGATGCCCCGGTTGCGGCTGACAGCCGTTGCGAACATTCCCGTATGGTACTCCAGGTAGCCTAGGTCCTGGAGCTTCTCATTGCGGATGTCCGTTTTGGCGAGGACGCGGAGTGCCACATCGCTGTTCGTCCCGTCAGGCTTCCAGATGAGCGACATCCTGAGATCCACGTCCGTGTGCCATCCCACATCTTCCTTTCTGCATATGATCTTGCCGTCCAGCGGCCTTCGCTTCTCGTCCGTCTTGAGGGAGGGCGTCATTTCCTTTGCCCAGTTGATAAGCACGTTGACAAGAGAACGTCCCTTTTCGGCCTTTAACGTGTGGACGTCGACAAGGTCGCCAAGGAGCCTGAAGCGGATCCTGTATATGTCCTGAGCGTCCAGGGGAAAGATATGGATGTCCGTGGCGCCGTGGACGAGGGCGTCCCTGATGAAAGGGTAGATGAAATTTCTCGATACCTGCGTATCGGCCGCCACGGCCCTGACGGCATCCGTCGGTCCCGAGAACCCGCTCTTGACCTCGATGTTGTGGAAATAATCCTTTCGGAGAAGAAAGAACCTGCCTTTGCCTATATGCTCCTTCTCAAGGTCTTTGAGCGCCATGGGATGCCAGGCATAGACATGTGTGGAAGAGCCGCCCCGGCCATCTTCTATCGTGGACGTGATGAGCCTGCCGGTGTTGACATGGCGGATACGCCCTTCCACCACCTCCGCCGCGGGGATCCCCGTAAGGGATTCGAAGACGGTGCGAAGTTCCTCGTAGGTCATTGCATTCTCTATTTCGCAGATGACGCTGTAAACGCTCTGATCGATGTGTTTCGCCCTGTCGAGGTAGATACCAAAGGATTCCTGTGCCATGCCTTTCGTCTCGACAAGATACCGCGAGATTGCGTTCTCCACATGGAAGCGATCGAGCGATCTTATCCGGTCAATTATCCCGGCCGCCGGGCACGCGTCGGGCGTCATCGAGGGTCTATTCGTCATTGTGCCGTCACCTTGAAGGTCTTACCGCTCTTTAGCCGGACCTCGTTTATCGAGATCGCCGTGACAGCATCGCCGTCCACCGGGGAACCCACCTTCAACTCACCCCTGTTCGTCAACGCTATTGAAACCTCCCGGGTCTGTATGACTCCCACCACCCTGAGGTCTCCTGGACGATCACCTCCGTAGGCGATATCGGGAAGGATGGGAAGCTCGCCGCCGGCGAGGCCCGATCGCGAAGAACGGGATATCTGACCGGTCCGCGCTAAACTCCCTCTCTCTTTCAGGGATGTCTTCGGCGTCCGGGTATCCTGGAACCTCTTCAGGAATTTCTCGCGAAAGGGGTTGTCATCTCTCAACACAAGCTGACACAGAAGTGTCTCGGGTTGGTCCGGCGAGGCAGACGCCTTCGACGCCATACCATCCGGGCCGGCCTTCTCCACGGACGATGGAATTGTCCTGGGAGAAGGAGATGCCTCCCTCACGGACGGTGTCTCGGAGGCGACCTGAGTCCCGGCCCCTGTCTTTTCGGGTGACACATCGCTGACCCGTGAATCCGGGGACGATGGATGGGGCGTTCGCAGGATTTCTCCTGCCTGCCCTTCGATGAACGGCGCCTCCCGAGAAGCCGGAACATTCTTTCCTCCTCCGACATCGATAGCCCTTACAAGTCCGGAAGGATCGCCGGAGATCCTCCTGTTGAGCGACCCACGTATGTAGTTGAGGTAATAGTAACCTCCCAGCGCAGTCACGAGAACCAGGAAAACTCCTGTGAACAGGGCAACTCTGAACAGGACGCTTCCGCCTTTTTTAGAACTTTCTCCCTCAACGGGATAATCGTTTCCAGCATGCTCATCGCCGAGATCATCATCTCTGTCTTCTTTCTTCAGAAATGGAAGTCTCACAACCTGCCTCCCGGATCTAGAACTTGTGGCATGTCAACTCTCCCGTCGTGTTCCCCTCATTGACGGTGATGGTGTCGATCACGATAGGAGACAGGTAGATGTCGTTGAATATCCTCACAACATTCCCGTAGTCCTTCTGGGCCACCGTGAACTTCCACTCCCTCTCCCCCCTGGCTGCAACATCGCAAAGATCGATGAGGGTTTCAAAGGCCCTGGTATTCTGCCGCGCCCTGTCCTCAGCTTTCAACGCCGCCTGCATGTCAACCCTGCTCTTCGCGAAAACGATCTCCTTTCCGAAGACGAAGAGATCGCCGCTCTTTTTGCTTCCTCGAAAGGGATAGAAGGACTCGAATTGAAAGGACAATGTGCCTTTGAGCTCCTGTTCTCGTCCCTTTCCCCGGGGTGAGCCTGAGACGGGCAGGATGCGGAAAACAGCGTTCCTCAAGGCAATGTCTTCTGGAAGTGTTTCGACGTAGAGTTTATACTTTACGAGGGCTTCGCCGGTGATGAGTATCGACAATGCCCGTATCTCCTCATGGGTAAGAGGTGGTATTTCCTTCGTCGCTCCTGCCTTCGCGCCGGGCTCCGTTTTTCTCTTCGCAAAGACACCCGCATAGTTTAGAACTGCGACCATGATGACGGCAACAACGACAAGCCACACAACGGCCTGAAGGGGAGTAACCCCGATGGTCACTTCTTTAAGGAGCTTCTCGTAAGAGATATCAACATAATCCGGTTCCATGGAAAGGGAAGCATCGCCGAATATCCCGTCGTACTGTCTTCCTGCCATGGCCATGAAGTTCCCGGGGCTGCTGTCCACGCTCAGCATGTATCGGGCCTCAATAGTCATGTTCCCGGTTTTGATCTCCATGAAGACGTACTTGCCGTCCCCGCGGTCAAAGAACCCGGCGAGCACTGTCTTTTTGTTCTTCACCATGTAATGGGCCATAAGGTACGCTAAAGACACGCGTCGCGACGCTATCCATCGGTCGCCTATCTTGTGGGAGAGTTTTTCCCGGGGTTTGAGTTTCCGTACGGATATATGCTCCGCAAAAGGGATGATCTTTGCCCCCCTGCCCGGCCTGACCGTCTTCGGATCAACCATTTTCTGTGTAACGACATCGAAAACGACATTGTCGTCGAACTTCACATAGAGCTTCACTTCATATCTCCCTGTCGCCCTTCTCCTCGACGAAATTGATGAGCACCGTCAGCTCGGAGGTTCTGTCACGAGAACTGTTGTACCCGAATAGATAGGAAAGGACGGGTAAATTGCTCAGGAGGGGTATGCCCACCCGCTTTTTGTCGGCGCTCTTGATCTTGAAACCCGATATGGCGACCGTCTCTCCGACAGACATCTTGATGGGTATCGAAACATAATTGCGCTCTACCTGGGGGAGTTCGGTCTTCTCCACGACCTGAAAACCAAGGAGATTGGAAAGATCGACGCTCGTGTTTACGAGATACCCTTTGTCCAGCCTCAGGGGATTGACGGTCATTTTGAGTCCTACTTCCATGCTTGCCATCTGCGGTGTCGTGATCGTTTGGTTGTTGACAACCTGGATCACGCTGCCCGTTGAGTACCAGACCGTCTGTGACATCTCAAATGGAAGAACTGCACCTGAGACGGCCCTTGATTCCCACGAATGGACCACATGGACGTCGCCATAGGTCCCGAGCATCTTTATGAAGCCCGCGAAATCTTCATCGATCACCAGCAGGGTAGCGACGTTGCTGTCTCCCATCGTCTGCGTGAAGTTCGTGCTCAATACAACTGAGGGGCTTCTCGACTTGAGCATTGCGTACCAGTTGAGCCCCGTCTCGTATTCATCCTTGTAGTCTATTCGAACAAGGGTGATCTTCATGGTAACGGTCTTGCGTTTCCTGAGGTCCGTGTCGAGCATTTCCCTGACCATCTTGATGCGTGACGGTATGTCTCTCACGTAGACAAAACCGCTCGTCATCGGCGTGACAACACCCTTGGCCGAAAGCATTTTCTTGATGCTTTCGATGATCTTCGACATCTCGCGGTCTTCTGCTTTGTCCCCCGTCGATGAGGTTCCCGATGTGTTTGCCGACGTTCCCGAATTTGCGTATCCCACACCTGTCGACGTCGATGATGTTCCGTTCAGCGACCGGTTATTCGATGACGAAGTTTCGCTAAGCGATTCCTTATGCCTCACATATACGTCATGAACATTGAGGATGGCCTCCTCGTAGGGGGTGACAACGTATGCCCCGTCGGCTACCTTTCTGTAAGCATAGTCAAGACCGGAGACTATGGTCTCGATGGCCTCCTCGAGGGATTCTCCTTCGTAATAAGCGCTTACCTTCACCTTTGAGGTGTCTATTTCGCGGTCGATGGTGATGCTTGCCCCAGCCTGCCGCCCCAGAGAAAGAAGGGCATCGTTAAGCGGCACACCATTGAAATGAAGGTTCACCGTCTTCGTTCGCGCATCCTTCACAACCGCCTCGGACAGGAGGGCTCTCCTAAAAGCTCCATCCACCGTTTCGGCGCTGTTCGCACGCCATCCGGGGGCGCAGACCGCAGCAAAGACCGCCATTGCGAGGCCCCACCTGAAGATATTTTTCCCCTCACTGGATTCCTCCTCCATCGGATGTATGTCTCTTTATCCGGCAGACAAATCCGTCGGGTGTTAGAAATGCCCCCTCTTCCCCTGAAAATGTGAGCGCAACCTTTCTCGCCGATTTTTGCGGTATGTAGAACACACTGAAACCATCCTTGTCGCTCATGATGGTGTAGAATGTCCTGCCGGCACTGAAAGTTCCCCCTGCCGCGGGCACTATATGCAGGAAAGCTGTTGAGCCCCCGGCAAAAAGCATCCTTACCCTGGGCCATATGATCTGTTTCGCTCTGTGGACTACACGTTCTGCGCCGGTATCGAAAACGGCAACTATGAACCTGGTGCCTGGCGCCTCAAGCAGTTTAAGGTTGTGGCCATCAGGCGGCGGCACGGCGGGTATGTCGAGAAAGACCGCAAGTCTCGCCTGCCATTTTTCACCCTCTGTCAAAGACCGTTCTTCTCCCCCCGAGGCGGTCCGCGGGTCTATTCGGCTCTCACTTTTGACGGTCTGCGGTTTGTCGAGAAAGGCGTCTTCCAGTTCCGAAGACATTCCTTTCATCGACATGGTCTCGCCTTGCCCTGAATATGCACAAAGACACATGCATGCCGCAAACAGGGTCACAAGAATGCGCCTCATGGCCTCCCTCCTTCGCGGGAGATGGCGACAAGGGCATAGGTTGAGCTCCATGACAGGCGGAGCACGCAATGGCGTTCATGGTTGTACTTCCCTTCCTTCCTGAGTGTGATCACCAGCTTCTTGAGTTGCGGCACAGTGTGGAAGGTCCCGAGCACCTCACATGTCAGGCCCTCCAGCTTGCTCCTGGCATCCATAAAGGCAACAAGTCTCTGGGTTTCGTTCTCATACGTCTTTTTCATCCGGACAAGAAGATTGCATTTTTCGTCGACGCTCACATACGCGTTCGTAGGAAACCATGACGGGTAAAGGTCGACAGGTGTGTAGATGCCGGGTATTATCGCAAGCCTGCCACCGGCCGCATACCCTCCCCCGAACGGCACGCGGTCCGACGCCGATGTCTCCCAGTCGTAGGACCTCCGAAAGGATTCAGCCGGCACTATCCGCAATTCTCCTCCGGTGACGACAAGATTCATGTTTTCGTTGCCTCCCTGCGCCATCGACACGACACCCGATTCCCCTTCACTCCCGTCCGCTCTTTTCATCCTGTAAAGGTAGCGGGAATAAGGTCTTGACGCCGCCGCACCATCGAGGATGTTCCACATGTCGGCGGCCGTTGCCGCTGACGATGGATCGCCCGGGCCTTGTCCCGCATGCTCGAGACCACTACAGCCCGCCACCGCGGCGATGATAATAAGAACTTGGAGGAGAAGTTTCGTACGCATCTTGTCTTTTCCCCGACCTACGGTGCGAAATAGATCAATACGGGAACTCCCTTTTCCATAATGAGGGTCGGGCTCTTTTTCGTCGAGCCTTCCACCTTCTTCGACAACCCCTGAAAGATCGTGTCTCCCGCCGCCAGCCCGCCTTCCCTCAGGCGATCGTCGCTTTTCGTCTGGCCCGTTACCGTGACGCCTCCGGCTCCTACCTCTACTGTCGTGGTGTCCTTTCTGAGCGCGTTGAGAAATGACGAGACTCCAGCCATGACTCCGCTCACGACCGTGCCGGCGACATCCTCGTGCTTTACTGCCGATACGATCCCATCGGTCTCATCTATCGATGCCACATATCCTTTCATCTGATGATGGGCGTTATCGGGGCCGATCACCCCGGACACCTCCACGTGGAACCTGTTATCGGTGAAATTGGCCGCAGCTCTACCGACCACTTTCCAGCCTTTCAGGGGTGGCTCGGCCCCGGTGGCCACAAATGTGGCATTTGCCTGCGCCGAGGTAAAGGTTCTATCCACTACTGCCCGGTAGGGCTTGTAGTAGCTCACCTTCGGCCCCCCTGCGGCGCCTGAGGGGCCCACCTTCTCGCCATCCCGGTCCCTGGGGACGGATTGCGGCTTGTTGACAAAACCACCGGAGCTTTTCTGGAAATAGAGATACTCCCATGCCTTTCTCTTTGATTCACCGTCATCCCTTTCTCCGGCGGCCTTTCCCCTTTTTCCTCGTCCGGCGGCATCGTTGTAAATGCTTTTCCTGCCCTCACCGTTCCCCGACACGGGCGGATCCAAAGGATCGTCGCCATCGGGCTCTTCCACAACAATGTCATCCAGGACCAGATCGCTTTCCTTTTTCTTCTTTCCCACACCAACCCCGCCGATGTATCCGCCCTTGTCGCTTTCCTTGAGCATCTGCTGTTCTTTCCTGATCGCATCCCCTATGGTGCTTTCGGTCGTTTTGGTTTCATCCACGATCCGGGATTCCTCCTCCTGACCGCCCTTTTCTCGACCATTCTTCGACGGACTCCCCGACTGATTGACCCCAAGCTGAGAGATGCGCGTCTTCTTGGACGTATTTTTCAAGAGCATGCCGACCATCACCGACAATATCACCGCCAGCACGACAACGCCCAGCGTGATCATAATTGCGGGTCTTGAGAGCTTCCTCATCGTCAGAGCCCTGCCGCCATAGGTCGGACGATATGCTTCGAGCCTGAAAAGAGTATCGCGTTTCCACCCCGTATCCTTGCCGATCCAACGGTGCCCTGCTTATCATTGAAATATATCGACAGCGCTCCAGAGCCTTCCGGTCTGATGGCAACCACCACGTCCCCGAGATCGAGGGGCTCCTTTTCATGGAGGCAGTAGACGGCCTTCAAATTGTGCAGCGATTGAAGATATTTGTAATCGTCG